>Ga0335080_10005227_pt1 | contig 13333 bp, 11 predicted proteins | sample Lox_Sample_34_FD_206720 | JGI IMG/M metagenome (GOLD analysis project Ga0335080, IMG submission 206720) | Soil microbial communities from Loxahatchee National Wildlife Refuge, Florida, United States - Lox_Sample_3.4 | ecosystem: Environmental > Terrestrial > Soil > Wetlands | place: USA... | reverse complement strand
CTTCTGCGCCTGGGTGGCATGGAAAGGAAGGGGTCAAGTGGACCCGGGCCGAGCAAGCGATTCCGGCGAGCCCGCCTGCGTTGTCAATTGACATTGTCATGGAATAGCGCTCAAAACCGCGGACTGCCCGGTTTCGGAACGGTGGCGCGAGCCGCCCTACTTAATATTAATCGTCAGCATCTGCGCGCCCGAAACCACATAGTCCAGCGGTTCGCTTGAGGCTTCGCTCACGGACGACTCGCCGAGCACCACCATGTCCTGGGTGCCGCGCATGTTGTCCATCACGTTCATCACAGAAAGCGGCAAGGTAGGCATCACTTTGTCGGCGACCATCGCTTCTGGATCGGAATCGAAGATCGAAACGTAAACACGATCATTGGAGCGCTCTTTATTGAGCAGCGCGATCGTTGGCGCCAGGCCCAGCCCGCGGCTCATCATGGGCGCCGCGCGATGCATGCGGTCGAGGGTGTCGCCGTCGCTGACAAGAATCCGCAGCGTGCCCTTCGAGGCCGAAGTCGGAATGCGGATCGGGATTTGCCGCACAATCCGCTCACCGCGATAGGGACGAATCACAGTCTCCACGGTGATCTGGTCGCCGGGGCGCGCTTCGGTGACATCGGTGCGCGAGGACTCGAGCCTGCCCGACCTCCGCTCCCGCACCAGATCGAAGTTGAGGGTGACGCCATCGACATGCGGCGCGTCATACGGGTTGCTGTAAATGCGCCCGAACCGCTCGCCGATACTTGCGGCGGCCAGTGCCGCGGCAGGCTGGCCATTATCCTGCGGGGCGAACATATTGCGCAACGTCACGTCCGAATATCCCTGCACTCTCAGTACGCCGCTCATGCGATACGTAGTGTCTTCGCCGTAATCGTTGGTTCCGTGCAGGGCATTGAACACCGTAGCCATCATGGCCAGCGGGCTGAGCCGGGCGTTATTCAGAATCTCGTAGTGAAACTCTTTGGGAATCGGCCCGCCCCGCAACCTTACGGTAACCGGAATCATCTTGGGTTCGTGGCCCAACTCGCCGAGAATGCCGGCCTGCCGGTCCTGCACAAATGCGCCAACTGTTTCCGTTGTATTCACGATTTTGAAAGCGTTGAGCGGCGAAGGCAGAGTGGCCACCACCGTCGCTTTCGTCATGGGCAGGTCCACTTGCCCAAACTGCAGGAGCGGATGTCCACAGGCGAGCAACCGTGTGGGATCGATGTAAGTGACGGTGCAGGTGGCGGCAATATCCATATCGCCGCGCACCAGGACCGCGCTGATCGCGGACCCGGCCTCGACCGGTTCAGGCTGTTTCTGATTACTTGACGATCCTGTGCCCAGGACGGGCACGATGCCGGCGTCGGCGAACTGCCTGGTGTACTGACGCAGCGTGGCTTCAGAAAAGCCGCTGAACACAAAGGGCGCTTCGATGGGTTTCAAGTACTCGCGAAAATCTGATATGGGCAAGGATGCTTCGGGACCCGGGCTGGACGTCTCGGTCTTTCCGCTCTTGTCTGGCGCGTGCGCCCGCATCGGCTCCGGCGCCGGTGCATTGTCGAGCCTGTTGATCTCGAGCATCTCCTCAATCGGCGTCACCCCGGCAATTGGCTCCTTGGAGAATTCGCCGATGCGGAAGGCCAGCGCGCCTGCCAGTTTGCCTTCGAGATATACCGGGCTACCGCTCATTCCCGCGACCACACCCGTATATTCCGGCTTGGCGCCCTGCAGCCTGACAAGAATAATGTCGCCCTTGGGGCCATTCACGTTGCGCAACACGCCCAGGACTTCCACATCCATGGATTCCGGCTTCACGCCCTGAAACACTGTGAGCGCCGTACCTTTCATGCCGGCATGAACCTGGTCAAGTGGAAGAATGTTTGGGTTTTCGATTACGCCCGCATGCAGAGTTGCAGCAAGGCACAGAAAAGCGGCGCGCAAGGCCGTAATTCTCATGAAACGTCCCCGGAGGTCAGCTAAATGACCACACTAATTTGCTTAGACTCCGCGTGTAGTCAGAATGGTTTTGCGAGGAGGGAGGAGTTGCACCCTGCAAAATATCCCACCGCAGAGTTGTTGCATCTATACTACCACAGGTATTTCCGAGGTTTGCCCATGTTTTCTATCCGGCTCGTAGAGCTTTGGCGGGCGCATTTCTGGCGCCGCAAACATCTGACAGTGCTGGGATTTGCGGTTCTTGTGCTGGCCTGCGCCAGCCTCCTGGCGATGGCCCAGAGCACCTCCCAACAACCTCAACCGCCTGCGGCCAACCCCAACCAGCAGGATGCGCCGCCGGAAGCCGGCGGGCCACAGAACGACATCGGTCCCTACGTGATCCCCAAAAAGAAGGAAGAGCCCCCCCCACCGGCACCCGAAAAGCCGAAGAAGATCGAGAACATGCCCAATTACTCGATCAGTGTGGATGTTCCCCTGGTGACCCTGGATGTGCTGGTTACCACCAAAGACGGCCAGACCATCCCAGGCTTGAAGCAGGAAAATTTCAAGATCATGGAAGATGGCGAGGCTCAGAAAATTGCTTCTTTCAATCAGACACAGGCGCCGATCACGGCCGTCCTCTTGATCGAGTTCGCGGCCGCGCGTGCCTTCTCGGGAACTCAGGCATATCACTACATGTATGACGCGCTGAACGCTTCCTATACTTTCGCCAGCGGCCTGAGGAAAGACGATTACGTCGCGGTTGTCTCCTACGATATGAAACCCTCGATCCTGGTCGACTTCACGCAAGACAAGCGTGCGATTATGGGCGCGCTCAATGGGCTTCGCGTTCCCGGTTTCAGCGAACGGAATTTGTTCGATGCAGTCTTCGATACCCTTGACCGGATCGATCGCATCGAGGGAAAGAAGTACATCATATTGATTTCCTCCGGCGCCGACACCTTCAGCAAGCTTACTTACGATCAGATTCTGAAGAAGATCAAGTCCACCAAGGACACAACCATCTATCCCGTCAGCATCGGCTGGACCTATCGCGAACTGGCGGAGGCGCACAACATGGTGGGCCCGGCTACGCAAGTCGGCTGGTTGCAAAACGACAACCAGATGAATACGTTCGCTAAGCTCACCGGTGGACGCGCCTACTTCCCGCGTTTCCAGGGCGAGCTGCCCGAGATCTTCAACCAGATTTCTGCCGACATCCGTAACCAGTACACCATTGCCTATCACCCTACCAACACCAAGCTCGACGGATCCTACCGCAAGCTGAAGGTAGAATTGCAAGCCCCCGACGGCGGCCCCCTCAAGGTTCGCGATCAAAAGGGCAAAGATGTGAAGTATGTCGTGTACTGCCGGGAAGGCTATACCGCCAAACACCAGGTGGATTAGAAGGCTGCCTAAGACCCGGTGCTACATGTGATTGGGGAGTGAGGCGATTTGAAAATCATTGCCGCTTAAGGCCGAGGCGCGATCCCCGCTATTTCAGCGGGCTATTTAAGCTCCCCGCTGGCGCTCCATCCGCCTGTGCCTCACTCAGACCCGTGACTTCGCTCACTGCGCGGCGGCCAGGGGCGGCCTAGCGTGGAGTCGTCAGCTCTGCCGGTCGAACGGCTTCCCTCCGCCTCCTGCGCAGGGCCCCGAGGTTCGCCATGCTGTTCCTCATCTGGGCACTTCTGTTCCTCGCCGCCGCTTGCCTGATCCTGTTCATGCCTGCACTTTGGGGTAAGCACATCTACAACAATTACCGTGGCACGCGCACTGTGAATTGTCCGGAAACGCATGGTCCGGCCTCGGTTCGCATGAACGCAATCCGGGCTGCCTTTACCGGTCTGAGTGGCAAACCGGAGGTGAGCCTTGCCTCCTGTTCGCGCTGGCCCGAACGCGCCGGCTGCGATCAGGCGTGCATCCCGGAGGCGGAACGCGCACTCCTTCGCCCTCCGTCGCAAGCCCGCAGGTTAAGTAAGAATCGGATTCCGCAACTCACGCTGGTGGTCTCTGGCGTCATCTGGTTGCTGGGAGTTCTGTGGCACTCCGAATACATGTTTCGCTCGCCATGGGCAAGGGCGGTTGGCCTCACGGATCAGCAAGCCCATGACCTCGCCCGCACGTGGACCCCTCATCTGCTCACGGTTGCCGCCTGCTTGCTGTTTTCCAGTGCGGTCGCCGGTTTGCTTGCGTGGATTGGCGCTCCTACGGTCTGGCGAGGCATACAGGTTTCCCTCGCTCTATGGATGGTTCTCGCCGGACTACTGCTGGCCGCTGGCAACTGGAACTTTGGCCGAGACTTTTTGCGCATAGAAGGCGGTTACACAGTTCTGGCTGCCCTGCTGGCCGGCACCGTCCTTGGAGGTATGTCGAAAAGCGCAGTTCCAAAAATCTCGGCTTAAGCGAAGCTCAGGGCCTGAAAGTACCAGCGACAGCCTGGTTTTCCACAGAAATCGTTGCAGCGCGACTTCCTCTAAGGCGAAGAAAAAACGAACCTTACCCCGACGAATCTCATTTGTAAACGCAATTGGTTGTGGTCGCCTATCTGGTAAACCGCTAGATTTAGCGGTCGGCGCTTGGACTCCCATTGTGGAATCGCAACCTTGAAGTTTCGTCTTGACAATCAATGAGTTAGGCGTAGGATGTGGTCAAAAGTGGTTGAAAGTGGAACAGACAGTAGAGGTCGGGGCTGATATTAGCCGTTTTCGGAGCGCCAGTGGATTGCGAAGCTGACACCCCCAAACCGAGCCCAAACGAACCCGATTCCACCTGCGTTTTAACCGCTTCTACCTCCCTCGTGCTGTTGGCTGTGGTAGCAGCCAGAACTCAAAGGACCCCGGCAACAACCAGGGCACATGTTTCGCGGCAATCACCCAACTCGCGTCGACGAAAAAGGACGACTCAAGGTCCCCGCCGAATACAAACGGGTGATCGACGAGAAATACGCGCAGAGATTTTACATAACCAGCATGGACGGCATAAGTGCCCAGATATATCCCTTCGAGGAATGGGAACGGATCGAGCAGAAGCTGGGGCAGCTCTCGACCTACCACCCCACCAAGAAGAAGTTCTTGACGCGCACGAACTATTACGGGCAAGAGGTGGAGATGGACGGCCAGGGGCGCCTGCTCATCCCGCAGATCCTGCGCGAAGCGGCGCACATTCGCGGCGAAGTGGCGGTGCTCGGCTATCAGACCTATCTCGAAGTCCGCAACAAGGAAGCAGTCGACCAAGAGATTCAAGAGCAGCCTTTCACGGATGACGACACCAAGACGCTCGCCGATTTGGGCATCTAGTGGAAACGGATTCTGGACAAAGCACCCCCGAGTGGGGTGGGCATGGTTCGGCGGAAAACGCGGCTGGCCATGTTCCGGTTCTTTTAAAAGAAGCGATCGATTTTCTAGCCGTGCAGCGTGGCGGAACTTATCTGGATGCCACGGTGGGCTTGGGCGGGCACAGTTTCGAAATAGCAAAACGCCTCGGCGCACCGGGTCATTTGATTGGCTTCGATAAGGATCCGAAGGCGCTCAATGAGGCGCACATGAAACTTGCGCCGGTTGTTGGACGTCCGTCGTTGGTCGTTAGTGAATCAGTGGACGAGCGACGAGAGACGAACGAAAAACGACCCGACTGGCCGGCTGTGACGTTGATGCATGGCTCGTTTGCCGAGCTTGCCAACGACCAGCGACCGGCGACCATCGACGGCATCCTCGCCGATTTGGGCGTGAGCAGCCTGCAGCTTGGCGACGCTGGGCGGGGATTCAGTTTTCAGGCGGATGGGCCCCTGGATATGCGGATGAACCCGCTATCGGGGCGAACCGCCGAACAAGTGGTAAACCACCTCGACGAGCGCGAGCTTGCCGATGTGATTTACGAATTCGGTGAGGAAAGGAGGTCGCGGAGAATCGCCAGAGCCTTGGTCCGGTCGCGGCCGATTATGACGACAAAGCAACTTGTTGACGTTATATCAGCCGCGGCCCGGCCCATGAAACTGGGTCACCATAAGAAGGATCGGATTCATCCAGCGACGAGGACCTTTCAAGCTCTCCGAATTTTCGTAAACCGTGAACTCGACGATCTGAAAGCACTGCTGGAGGCGGCGCCTCGCGTGCTGAAAGCGGGCGGAAGGCTGGTGGTGATCAGCTTTCACTCGCTCGAAGACAGAATCGTCAAGGACGCAATGCGCGAGGGCGCGAAACAAGGGCTCTACCGGTTGCTGACGAAAAAGCCGGTGACTGCAACCGAAGAAGAGATAGATCGCAACCCGCGTTCGCGCAGCGCAAAGATGCGCGCCGCGGAAAGAATCTAAGCGAGTTTGTCCGGAAAAACTGCCGGACCACCCGGCGCGGTGATTGTAAGGCGTGCCGGGTACGAAGTTCACCCGTCGTCGAAGACTTCCAAACGGCGTACGCGGAGCAAGACCGGGCTTTGGCTCCGGGGTCTTAACAACTCTGTGGTGGAGTTATTTCGGAGCGGCTAAGAAGAAACAAAACAAGGCCGCGTCCGGAGATGAAATCGGAATACCTGGAATGAAATTCACGGGCACGCTAATCGAAGACTTAATCGCGACGGTCGAACGCGTCGAAGCCAGGGCGCAGGACATCGCTCCCATAGAAATCGAACCCTGGATCGCTTTGACTCTGGAAACCACAGATTACGATTCCAAGCTGATCGGAGTGGCATAACAATGAGCGCAGCCGCGGCCATGCAAGCCCAAGTGACGGTTACCGGTCGGCAAAAGTCCTGCTGGTTGGGCACACCTGAAATCTATTTTCGCAAGCGCATCGACAATTCCCGTCTGGTGAAAGTGGAGGACCCCCGCCGCGAGCGCGAAATGCGCATTTTTGGCGTTGCCCTCTGCATCCTGTTCCTGCTGGTGATGGGCTATGCGCTGCAGCACTTCCGCGCCATCGAGTACGGCTACAGGATCGAAGCTCTACGTTCGCAACGCGACGGGCTCGCCGGCATGAATCAGGCGCTGCGACTGGAGGAGGCATCGTTGCGCGACCCCGAGCGCATTGACGCCATGGCCCGCAAGCTCGGCCTGCAAGCTCCCGACCCCGGTCAGGTGGTTCCAATGGATGCCGTCGTGGATCCGGGCGCCCCAGTGATGGCCAGCGTAACGCCGGTGGCAGTCGTATCCGCCAGGTAAGAATGTGAGTTGTCGGTTCCCAGTTCTCAGCGGAATGCCTTTACTGGGAACTGAGAACTGGGAACTCAGATGCCAGCAAGCAACAGCCCGAATCCCACGAAGCGCCGTCTTTATCTCCTGGCCGGATTCTTTTGCCTGTGGCTGGTTGTCATCTGCCTGCGCCTCGTTTATCTCCAGGTTTTCTGTTATGGCGACTTCGAGCGCCGCGCTCAACACCAGCAACAACGCAGCTTTGAGCTTTCTCCCAGACGTGGCATCATCTACGACCGCGCCGGCCATGAGCTGGCAATGTCCATTCAGGTGGATTCAGCTTTCCTCGTTCCCACCGAAACGCCCGACCTTGCAAACACCGTCAGCCTGATTACGCGAATCACCAAAGATGATTCACGGGTGGTCTCGGCCGATTGCAAGGCGCACAAGACATTTTGTTGGGTTGCCAGGAAAGCCGACGCCGAGACCGTTGAGCGCATTCGCGCCCTGAACCTTCAAGGCGTTCACTTTCAGAAGGAACCGAAGCGTTTTTACCCGAAGCGTGAGTTGGCGGCGCAGGTGCTCGGCTATGTCGGCACGGACGATCAGGGCCTGAGCGGCCTGGAACGGGAGTTCAACGACCGGCTCCAGGGCAAGCCCGGGAAACTGATGATCTCGGTTGACGCCCGCAAGCGCTGGTTCGCCAGCGTGGAAAAGGAATCCGAGCCGGGCGAGAACCTCTTCCTGACCATCGATCAGAACATTCAGTACATTGCCGAGCGTGAACTCGAACGCGCGATGGACGAGACGAAAGCGATTGCCGGAACCGTCGTCGTCATGAATCCGCATACCGGCGAGGTCCTGGCCCTCACCAACCGCCCAACCTTCAATCCCAACAACAAGAAAGAAATTCGCCCCGAAACCCTGAAAAATCACGCCGTCAGCGACGTATACGAGCCCGGATCGACCTTCAAGGTGGTCACTGTTTCTGCCGGCCTCGAAGAAAAGGTCACCCGGCCGGATGAAGTTTTCGACTGCCAGATGGGGTCGATCGTCATCAACGGCACCCGCATTCACGACAGCAAGCCGCATGGCTTGCTCACCGTTTCCGACATTATTGCCGAGTCGAGCGATGTGGGAGCAATCAAAGTTGCCATGCGGCTGGGCAACGACCGTTTCTACAAATACATTCGCGCTTTCGGCTTCGGGCAGCAGACCGGCATCGAACTGCCGGGCGAAACCCGCGGCCTCGCCAAACCTGTCGAACGCTGGTCGAAAATCTCGTTTGCCTCGATCTCCATGGGCCAGGAGGTGGGCGTTTCCGCCGTACAACTCGGAAGCCTCATCTCTACCATTGCCAATGACGGCGTCCGCGTTCCGCCGCGTATCGTTGCCGGAACCGTTGCGTCCACTACCGGCCCGCAGGCGGTCGCTTTCCATCCCGTTGATGGCACGCGCGTCATTTCACCGTTAACCGCGGCTCAAATGAAGCAGATGCTGCAAGGCGTGGTCATTCACGGCACGGGGCGCAAAGCTCTTCTCGAAGGCTATACCTCTGCCGGTAAGACCGGTACCGCGCAGAAGTTTGATCCTTCCATCGGCAAGTACTCGAAGACGAAATACTACGGATCGTTTGCCGGATTCGCGCCCATCAATAACCCGCAGATTGCGGTGGTCGTGGTTCTCGACTCCGCTGTCGGCCTGCATCAGGGAGGCCAGGTTGCGGCCCCGGTCTTCCAGCGCATCGTTCAGCAGGTGCTCGAGTACCAGCACGTTCCGCATGATGTCGAGTTGCCCGCCAGCCGCCCGGTTTTGATGGCGCGCCGCAACGTGACGGATTCGAATTTGGATGAAAGCTCGCCCGATCATCTGGGCGAGAGCCTGGACATCGCCGAAGCCGAGGCGTCCGCAACTTCGCTGAACCCATCGGGCGGGATGTCGACTTCCGCGAGCGCGAACCGGACGAGCTCTGGTTCACCGACGATCGCTTCGCAAATCATTCCCGCATCGCAAGCGCAAAGAGAGCGGGCGGTCCAGGGGTCGGCATCGGCGACCATGTCAGCCGCAACGAATTCAACAATGAGCAATGGGAAGGGCACGGCTTCAGCCATGCCGTCCGGAGCCTCTATCGATGCGGCTTTAGCCACTGAGGGACGACGCTCAGACGCGCAGAAACCATCGCAGCCCGCGCCTTCCGCGCCGCAGAAGGTCTCGCCCGGCACCACCGTCGTCCTCGCCGTAGAAGAAGGAGGCATCGAAGTCCCCTCCTTCATAGGCAAGAACCTCCGCAACGCCCTGGAAGTAGCTCAGGACGCCGGCCTCGACCTAGCCGCAGTAGGCAGCGGCGTAGCCCGCGAACAAACGCCAGCCCCAGGAGCGCATGTCGTAGCAGGGGCGAGAGTGGTTGTGCGGTTTGGAAGATGACAGCTCGACCTGCGTCGGAACCTAGGTAACCTTGCCCAAAGCCGTGGCGAAGTTCAGCCTTAGTTCATGCGGTCGCGCCTCCATCCCTTTGCCCTAGCGCTTCTCGGCGTCTTGCTTTGTTTGGAAGCCTCACCGCAACGAACTGCAAATCCAGCCAGCGCAGGTAATTCGGCACAAGCTGACAACTTGATTGACGACCTCGCAGCAACTCCGGAGCTTGGCGTCATCTATGTCGATGACGGGGCCGGAGACGGAACAGTCTTGAGCGACAAGCCGTCACCAGTGATCAGAAAGATCCTCAAGCGTCGAGACACCGCGATCCCGTTACTGATCCGTCATCTTGATGACATGCGCCTTACGTCCGCCAGGTATAAAGGAGGAGCATATTGGGAGGAGCCAGTCGAAGTCCCGGTTGGATATTTGTGCTTGGATATCCTCAGCCAAATAGTTCGCGACAACGAGACATTGTTCAGGCAGGGTCAGCGATATTGCGATTTCGACGGCGTCGGTGCATGCATTCGGTCCGGCTATTATTTCGACCCATTTGACTACTCCAGGCGAGGTGACACCATCGTTCCCGGGAAACAGGTTGTTATCGCTAAACGAAATTGGGTAAGTGCGCACCGGCGCGGGCTCCTCAGATTTCGGCTTCCTTCATGGCTGACTGCTGCAATCGATCCCCACATCTAACCCTCTTTCCTTCCGCTTCCTGGACTTTGCCCCAGGTCCCTCAAGTCGCTGCTGCGCCCGAGAGCGAGTTTGTTCGCCACCAGATCGTCGCGGGAAATGAAATGCACCGGCACGCCAAAGAACGTGCTCGCGACCCGCTTTTTCCATGCGTCCGCGAACTCAACCCCTGTGATTCCCGTCAGAATGTCAACGCGCACCGGAGCAATCCCAATCTGATAAACAACCTGCTTCTCCGTGAATGTTTCCGGTGTGATGCCATCCTGATCGAGCGGCGCGCCAAAACTCTTCAGTGCTTCGATTACCTTTCGAGAATTCTGCGCCGAATTGCCGACCCACACGTCGAGGTCTTTCGTGAAGCGCGGCTCTCCATACTTCATCACGGCGAAGCCGCCCACGATCAAATACTCAACCTGACATTCGTTTAAGAGTTGTAGCAGTTCTTTGTAGTGTAGGTTTTCTGCCATGGCTGATTTCCTCAGCGAGTTCCACCAATTCCCATGCCGCGGAAAAGATGGCTTCATCTCCTTGTTCCTGCCAGAACTCTATGTCGAACGTGCGATCCGGAAAGCTGCCCGCGACCAGCCGCGTTTTCCACGCTGAATTTGGAGGAATCGTCATATGTCTTCGAGTGTTTCTCGCTGTCAGGATATCAGGCAAAAGGGCTCTCCGACGGGCTTCGCTTCTGCGATCTGGAGCGCTCCCGGCGCCCGGCTCGCCACTAAGCCCCCCCTTAAGTTCTTCTCCATGCCTCCGTGTCTCCGTGGTGGGGAATTCTTTCGCAAGAAATCGCGGCATTTATAATCAACTCCAATGACCTTCCAACAACTCCTAGAGGGCGCTGAATTCCTCTCCCAAAGCGGAAACGCGCCGGTCAAAGGCCTCGACTACGATTCCCGCCGCATCCGTCCCGGCTTCGTCTTCGTCGCCATGAAAGGAGAATCGAGCGACGGCAATCGCTTCATCGACGCCGCCATCGCCGCCGGAGCCGTCGCCATCGTCACCGACTCCGCCACCGAGCCGCCGCGCCCCAACGTCGCCTGGGCCCAAGTCCCGCACGGGCGCCGCGCTCTCGCCCGTCTCAGCGCCAATTTCTACAAGCGACCCGCCGAGCGCATCTCGAATACCGGCATCACCGGCACCAACGGCAAAAGCACCACCGCCTTCATCCTCGAATCGATTCTGCAGGCCGCCGGTCGCAAAACCGCGCTCGTCGGCACCATCGAATACCACGTTGCCGGCAAGGTCCTCCCTGCCCCGCACACCACGCCCGAAGCGCTCGAACTCAATCAACTGCTGGCGCAAGCTCTGTCCGAAGGCGTCACCGAATCCGTGATGGAAGTTTCCTCGCACGCGCTCGACCAGCAGCGCGTCTTCGGCGTTCCATTCGACGTAGCCGTTTTCACCAACCTCACGCGCGACCATCTCGACTACCACGGCACCATGGAAGAATACTTTCGTGCCAAGCAGATTTTGTTCGAAGGCTGCGGCACCGAGCCGCCCCGCGCCGCCATCCTCAACATCGACGACGAATCCGGCCGCCAGTTGCTGAATCTGTCAAAGAAAAAGAGCTCTGAAATCTTTTCCTACGGACTGACCACCGGCGACTTCCACGCCGAGTCAGTCGAGATCACCTCCCGCGGCACGCGTTTCCAGATGGCGACGCCGAACCAGAAGCTCGACATCTTCTCTCCGCTCATCGGCAATGTGAACGTGTACAACATTCTCGCCGCATCCGCCGCCGGTTATGCGCGCCTGACAAGCGCGGGCGAGGGCGCCCGCGCCACACAGCCAGCCGAAGCCATCACGCGGGGCATCGCCAACCTCACTCGCGTGCCCGGACGTTTCGAGCGTGTCGACTGCGGCCAGCCCTTCACTGTCGTCGTCGACTACGCCCACACCGACGACGCCCTGCGCAACCTCACCAAACTGGCCCGCGACTTTATCTCTCAGAAAGCAAGTGGAGCGACGGGAGTCCCCGGCCGTCCGGTTGCCGTTCCCCCCGCCAAGGTCATCACCCTCTTCGGCTGTGGAGGCGACCGCGACCGCGCGAAGCGTCCGCTGATGGGTGAGGCGGCGGGCAGAGGCAGCGATTTCGTCGTTCTGACTTCCGACAACCCGCGTTCTGAAGACCCGCTCGCTATCATTAACGACGCCATGGTGGGTCTGCAAAAATCGGCCGTGAAATACGTGACGGAACCCGACCGGCGCAAAGCCATAGAGCTGGCGATCACCCAGGCCCAGCCCGGCGACATCGTTCTCCTCGCCGGTAAAGGCCACGAAAAAACGCAGACCACAAAAGAAGGATCGATTCCCTTCGACGATGTGGAAGTGGCGCGGGACGTGCTGAACACTCTTGGTTACGAGTGCGACGCCATCCGCGCCAGCGCAGGAACGCCCGCATGAAACTCACGCTTACGCGCATCGCCGAATTCATCTCCGCCGGCGGCCAATACGATCCGAGCACCATCGCCCAGGGCTATTCCATCGATTCCCGCACCGTTCAGCCCGGAGACCTTTTTTTCGCCGTAAAAGGCGACCGCCTCGACGGCCACGATTTCGTCGAGCAAGCGCTAAGCCGCAGCGCAGTCGCGGCCGTCGTCCGCAAAGATCAACTCGCCCGCTTTTCCGGTGGAGGGACGGGTGTCTCGCCCGTCTCAGCCCCTCTGCTCGCCGTCGACGACACCCTCACCGCCCTCCAAACCCTGGCCACCGCCGTGCGCAAGCTGTGGGGCAAAACGGCCATCGGCATCACCGGCTCCATGGGCAAGACCACCACGAAAGAAGCCGTCGCCCATCTGCTCTCCACGAAATACCGCGTCCACCGCACCAAGGGCAATTTCAACAACCACTTCGGTCTCCCGCTCGGTCTGCTCACACTCGAGCCGGAATACGATCTCGCCGTTGTGGAAATGGGCATGTCGCATGCAGGAGAGATTGCCGCCCTTGCGCGGATCGCGCAGCCAAATCAGGGCGTGGTCACTAACGTAGCTCCAGTTCATCTCGAGTTCTTCGACAACCTGGCCGGAATTGCCCGCGCCAAGTACGAACTGATCGAGTCCCTTCCTGCGACTGGTACTGCAGTCCTGAATGCCGATGACGACTACGTTTCTCAGTTCGGGCGCGACTTCAAGGGCAAAGTCGTCCTTTACGGCATGAAACCCGTGGCCAACGTGC
>Ga0335080_10005226_pt1 | contig 13334 bp, 16 predicted proteins | sample Lox_Sample_34_FD_206720 | JGI IMG/M metagenome (GOLD analysis project Ga0335080, IMG submission 206720) | Soil microbial communities from Loxahatchee National Wildlife Refuge, Florida, United States - Lox_Sample_3.4 | ecosystem: Environmental > Terrestrial > Soil > Wetlands | place: USA... | reverse complement strand
GCCCCGCGAAGACCGCGAGGAAGGCGAACGTGACCGCGAAGTCGACCCAGAGCGCGTCGCCGACCGGAAGCGAGAGGAGCATCCGGCGCATCCCCTCCACCTCGTACGTCAGCGGGTTCACGCGGGCGACGGCCCGGAGCCAGAGCGGCAGGAGGGCGAGCGGGTAGAGCGCGCTCGAGGCGAAGAAGAGCGGCATCGCGACGAGCTGGCCGATCCCCATGAACCGCTCGCGGGTCTTCACGAGCGCGGCGAGCACCATCGAGAGGCAGGCGAACGACGCCGTGCCGAGCGCGAGCAGCACGAGCGAGCCGAGGACGCCGCCGACCGACCAGTGGATGTGGATCCGCGCGACGGCGAGCACCGCGAGCAGCACGACCGCCTGGACGAGGGCGCGCACCGACGCGCCGCTTGCCTTCCCGAGCACGATCCCGAGCCGCGGCATCGGCGTCGCGAGCAGCCGCTGCAGCTGGCCGAGGTCGCGCTCCCAGATCACGGCGAGCCCGTAGAAGATCGCGACGAAGAGCGCGGCCTGCGCCATCACGCCCGGCGCGATGTACGCACGGTAGTCGCCGTAGCCGCCGTTCAGGGAGCGCGCGTGCTGCAGCGCCGTGCCGAACACGAACAGCCACAGCAGCGGCTGCACGGAGCGCGTGAGGATGTCGAGGTTGTCGTGGCGGAGCTTCTGGAGCTCGACGCGCGCCATCGCGGCGGTGCCCGTCACGAGCCGGCCGAGCCGCGCGAGCGGGTCGAGCCGGAGCTCAGCCGAGCCGGCGGGAAAGCCTGCGCTGCTGGCGGACATCCCGGAACGACCCTCCTTCCACGATCTCGTGGCCCGTCGCGGCGGCGAACACGTCGTCGAGATTGTCCGCGCCGAACTCGTCCCTCAGCTCCTGCGGCGTCCCCTGCGCCGCGAGCCGGCCGAGGTCCATGATCGCGATCCGCTCGCAGTAGCGCTCCGCCTCGTCCATCAGGTGCGTCGTGACGAGGAGCGTCGTGCCCTCCTCCGCGCGGAGCGTCTCGAGGTGTTGCCACACCGCGCGGCGCGCGGTCGGGTCGAGCCCGACGGTGGGCTCGTCGAGGAAGAGGACGCGCGGGCGCGTGAGGAGCGCGGTCGCGACCTCGAGCCTGCGCAGCATCCCGCCGGAGAGCGTGCGCGCGAGACGGTCGACGAGCGCGGCGAGCCCCATCGTCTCGATCGCGGCGTCGATCCGCGCCTTGCGCTCGCGACGCGGCACGCCGTTGACGCGCGCGTAGAACTCGAGGCTCTGCCGGCCCGTGAGCGCGGCGTCGACGGAGATCGCCTGCGGGATGTAGCCGATCGCGGCGCGCACGTGGAGCCCCTCGGCGACGGTGTCGTGGCCGGCGACGCGCGCGCGGCCGGCCGTCGGGCGGAGCACCGTCGTCAGCACGCGGACGGTCGTGGTCTTGCCGGCGCCGTTCGGCCCGAGCAGCCCGAAGATCTCGCCCGGCTCGACCGCGAACGACACGCCGTCGACGGCGGTCACGTCGTCGAACCGGACGACGAGGTCGTCGACGAGGATGGCGGGCTGGGTCTCGGTCACGGAGCTCAACTGCTTTCTTACGTTAACGTCAGCTTATACCCTCCTGCCCATGGACCGTCGGGAGCGGCTCTCGGAGGCCCGGCTGATGCTCGTCGTCGAGGCGTGCCCCGAGGCGCTGCTCGAGGCGGCGCTCCGGGGCGGCGTCGACGTCGTCCAGCTCCGCGACAAGGAGCTCGGCGACGCGGAGCTCGTCGCGGCCTCCGCTCGGTTCCGCCGCGCCTGCGACCGGCACGGCGCGCTCTTCGTCCTCAACGACCGGCCCGACCTCGTCGAGGCTTGCGGCGCCGACGGCGTCCACGTCGGCCGGGACGATGCGTCGGTCGCGGAGGCGCGCGCACTCGTCGGGCCGGACCGTCTCGCCGGGCTCTCGACGCACTCGCGCGACGAGATTGACGCGGCGGAGGGCGCGGACTACCTCGGCGTCGGCACGATCTTCACGACGCCGACGAAGGCCGAGGAGGCGGTCGGGCTCGACCTCGTGCGCGTCGCGGCGGAGGCGGCGCGCGTGCCGTGGTTCGCGATCGGCGGGATCGACCTGTCGAACGTCGGGCTCGTCGCGGCCGCGGGAGCGCACGGCGTCGCCGTCGTGCGCGCGATCCGCGACGCGGACGACCCGGAGTCGGCGGCCCGCGAGCTGCGCGCCGCGCTCACGCACCCCGCTGCGTGAACCAGCCGCCGCCGGCGCCGTCGTGGAAGACGACGGTGTTCTCGCCGGTCTCGAGCACGACCTCGAAGTAGCGGCGCGACACCGGCTCCTCCGTCCACCAGCGGTCGAGCACGCGCCACTCCTCGCGCACGACGACGACGGGCTGGTGGTTCACCTGCCACGGCGTCCCGTCGAAGTTCGCCTCGACGCGCGCCGGGCGCGGCTCGTTCAGTCGTCCCGCGGAACGAACAGTGCGCGCGACTCGGGAATGCGCGACCACGGCGCGACCTCCACGACGGTGCAGACCGATCCGGGGCCGGTGCTTGCGCGCACTTGGCGCAGTCCTTCGCTGAGACGGCTTCTGTCCTCCGCGCCCGCCGCGAGCAGCTCGAGCTGCCGGCCGGCTGGGGCCGTGAGCTCGACGAGCTCGACGCGGAGCTCGAGCACGGGCGACGGGAGCTCCGCGAGCCGCGGTGCGAGCGCGACGCGGATCCGGTCTGCGTCGGCGCACGGCTCGCGGAGCGTCAACGACCGCCGCCAGGAGCCGCCCCCGACGAGTCGGGCGCCGAGGGCGACCTTTCGGACGAAGCGATCGCGCCGTTCCGGCCGCGCGACGACCGTCTCGACGAGCGCGCCGAGCGCGCGACGCAGCGTCAGCTCGTTCCCGACCGCCTCGGGGAACTCGAGCGTCTCCGCGAGCTCCGCCGGCGGCCGGCGACCGCGCACCCGCGCGGCCGCCCCGCCTCTCGCCAGGCTCCAGGCGCGCCGGCCGTCCGGCCCCAATCGTTCGGCGACGGCGCCGCCCGGAAGCCCGGCAAGCTGTCCGAGCTTGCGAACTCCGAGCGCCTCCAGCTCCTCGTAGCGCTGCCGCTCGAGCGGCAAGAGCGTCAGCGGGAGCGGGGCGAGGAACGTCCCGACCTCCTCGTCGCGGACGACGAGGAGCTGCGCGGGCTTCGCGACGGACGCGGCGGCGAGCGCGGCGAACCGCCGGCCTGCGGCGCCGATCCGCGCGTCCCACGCCGGGCCGACCGCGCCGAGCGCGCGGCGGAGCGCGGGCTCGATCCCGCCGTAGAGGCGCTCCACCCCGCGCGTCTCGAAGTACGCGATGCCGAGCGCGGCCGCCTCGACCGCGAACCCCGCGTCCTCGAGCGCGCGGACGATCTCCTCCCACGCGAGCTCCGCCGCCGCCGGGTCGCGGTCGACGAGCGCGAGCGCCGGACAGGTCGCGAGCGCCTCGCCGAGGCGCATCCCCGGCCGGACGCCGAGCGCCTCCGCCGCGCCCGTCACGGGCCCGATCAGCGGCTCCCCGACCGGCTCCGGCGCGAGCGCCGCGGGCCGGAGCGCGAGCGAGGGCGACCGCCTGAGCGCCGCCTTCAGCTCGAACCCGGGGATGGAAAGGCAGGCGATCATGGGAACAGGTGTTCTACACGAACATCTGTTCCCCTGTCAACCCTTCGGCTACAACACGCGGGTGGACGACGACCCCGCCGCCTTCGAGGAGCTTGTCCGGGCCGCGATCGACGATCTGCCGGACGACATCCGCGCCGAGATGTCGAACGTCGAGATCGTCGTCGAGGACGAGCCGCCCGACCCGCGGCTCCTCGGCCTCTACCAGGGCGTTCCGCTCACGCGGAGGGGAACCGGCTACTCGGGGACGCTGCCGGACAAGATCACGATCTACCGCGGGCCGCTCGAGCGTCTGTCCGGCGACGACCCCGAGCGACTGGCACGCGAGGTGCGCCGCACGGTCCGCCACGAGATCGCGCACCACTTCGGGATCAGCGACGCGCGGCTCGTCGAGATCGACCGCTACTGACGCTCGAGCCGCGCGCCGGCGGCGTCCCAGCGCCAGAGGTCGCCCGTCGTGACGTGCGCGCCGCCGAGCCAGCGGTCGATGCCGAGGAGCTCGACCCGGTCGGCCTCGCCGCGGAGCGTCGCCTCCCCCGTCGCGGTCAGCCGCAGCTGCAGGCGCGCGAACTTTCGGCCGTCGCCGAGCGGAGGCGCCGGCGGAAGCGGTGCGCCCTCGGCGGTCTCCACGAGCCTCGACGCGCCCTGCCCGAGCGCCGAGAGCGACCGGTGGAACCACGAGTCGCCGAGGAAGGGCGCGTCCTCGAGCCGCTGCGCGGCGACGAACGCGGCGGGCGGCGACTGCGCGCCGGCGGCGACCGCCTCGAGCGCGCGCCGCTCCGTCCCCGAGAGCCCGTCCGACGTCGCGGGCAACTCCTCGAGCAGCCGCCGCAGCGCCGGTGCGAGGAACGGCAGCTCCGCCGAGTCGCGCGCCGCCAACTCCGCGAGCGCCGTCGGCTCCGGCGCGCGGAAGGCGGCCCACGCGAGCGCGGCCGCCTCGAGCACGGCCGGCGTCGCGCGGACGCGCGAGGGCCACAGCGTCTCGAGCTCTGCCGCGGACAGCTCGCCGAGACCGGCAAACGACGGCCGGCCGGGGAACGACCCGGCGACGATCAGCTCGGGCGCCGCGTCTACGCCGTGCGCGAGCGCGAGCACGTCGAGGAGCTGGAGCTGGTCGTAGAGGTCGTGCTCGAACCAGAGCACGACGCCGAGGTCGTCGCGGAGCGCGTCGAGCAGCTGCCGGTCCCGCCGCTCGAACGACGAGACGAGCGCCGCGGGCCGGCCCCAGCCGCACTCGGCGAGGAACCGGGCGCGGACGCGCAGCAGCTCCCGCCGCTCGACCGCCGGCACCGGTCCCTCGTGCAGCGTGTCCTGCCACGGCAGGACCGCGCCGCCGAGCACGGTCTGCCGGAGCGTGTTGCCGGCGCTCTCGCCGTTCGTGACGTGGAGGAGCGACGGCCGCGACGCCGGCGCGACGCCGCGCCGCGCGAGCGTTGCCGCGCCGCACGTGCAGTGGTCGAGCGACGTGCACGCGCAGCCGACGACGCGCGCGAGGTCGTCGCGCATGCGTCGCAGCGCAGCGATGCGCGCGTCGATCTCGTCGATCTTCGCGGCCATCCGCACCCGGAGCGCGTCCGACGGCGCGGCCGAGCGGCGCGACGCGCGGAGGACGTCCGCGATCTCGGCGAGCGTGAAGCCGACGGCCTGCGCCTCCTTGATCGCGCCGAGGAAGCGCACCGTCTCCTCGTCGTAGCGGCGGTGCCCGCTCGGCGTGCGATCCGGCGCCGGCAGCAGCCCCCGCCGCTCGTAGTAGCGCAGCGTCTCGACGTTGACCCCCGCGCGCTCCGCGACCTCGCCGACTCTCATGTCCCGACTATAGACCCGTACCTAGGTCCGGGATTCAAGTCACTCGCCGAGCAGCCGGTCGAGCCCCCGCGTCAGGCCGACGCGGCCCGGGACGGCGCGGATCGCGACCAGCGTCCCGGCGATGTACGGCGCCGGCGTCTCCCCCGCGTCGTGGCGAATCGAGAGCCGCTCGCCCGGCGCGGCGAAGACGACCTCCGTCGAGACGACGAAGCTCGGGAGCCGGAGCGAATGCACCTGCGTACCGGCGACGTCCGCGCCCCGCGCCTCGCGCGCGCCGTGGACCTCCTCGAGCGGGACGCCGAGCGCCGGGCGGCGTACCTCCTCGAGCCGCTCGGCAAGCTCGCGCGACGTGCCGCTCGGCGCGTCGTGCTTGCCGGCGCTCGCGTAGTCGATCACCTCCCACGCGTCGAGAAACCGCGCCGCGTCGGCGGCTGCGCGCAGGAGCAGCGCCGCGGTCAGCGAGAAGTTCCCCGCCGCGATCACGCCGACGCCCTGCTCGCGGGCGCGCGCATCGATCTCCGCGTAGTCGTCACCGGAGAGCCCGCTCGACCCGACGACGACGCCGACGCGCCGGTCGAGCGCGGCGAGGACGTTCGCCTTCACCGCCGTCGCGTGCGTGTAGTCGACGAGGACGTCCGCCGCGACCGCGTCGAGCGCCTCGGCGACCGACGAGAACGACGCCGGACCGGAGCGCGAGACGCCGCCGGCGAGCTCGAGGTCCGGCGCGTCGTCCACCGCGTCCGCGACCGGGCCGCCGGTCCACCCGGTGATGCCTGCGACGACGACGCGGATCACGACGATGCCGGCCGGAACGTGAGGATCGCGACCTCGCCCGTCTGACGCGTCGACACGAGCTCGAGCGACGCCGGCGCCGCGCCGTCCTCGAAGAGCCTCCGTCCGCGGCCCTGCAGCACCGGGAAGACCATGAGGCTCAACTCGTCGACGAGCCCTTCCCCGAGCAGCGCCTGCACGAGCGAGCCGCTGCCCGCGACGAGCACGTTGCCGCCCGGCTCGGCGCGCAGGGCTCGCACGGCGCCGGCGACGTCGTCCCGCACGACGGTCGTGTTCTCCCATGCCGGCTCTCCGATCGTCGTCGACACGACGACCTTCCGCATCGAGTTCATCTTGTCCGCGAAGCCGGCGTCGTCGGTGCGGCCCGGCCACGCCGCGGCGAACCCCTCGTACGTCTTCCGGCCGAGGAGGAGCACGTCGGCGTCCATCACCTCGTCGAGCTTGAAGCGGTCGCCCTCGGGCCCGCGCTCGAACCGGAACGCCCACCCGCCGGCGCCCTCGGCGCCGCCGGGATCCTCGAACACGCCGTCGAGCGTCACGAACTCCGACACGACCACGTTCCCCACGGCGCCTCCTCCGTCTTGTTCGAGGTCCAGACTCCAGCGTATGACAGCGCACCTCCGCGTGATGGTGCTGCCCGACCGCAAGACGGAGTTCATCGACCTCACCGCGGACGAGACGATCGAGCAGGTGCTCCAGGACTTCCTGCGCCGGGCCGGCCGGTTCGAGGGCGAGTGGGTGCCGATCCGGAGCGGCGCGCAGGACATGCGCTTCGTGCGCTACGACCAGATCGTCCTCGTCGAGGCGACCCAGATCTAGCGGCCGGGAATCCCCTTTCCGGGGTTGGCACACGTTGCCTTCTGTCGATTAGACTGCGGGTCTCGGGCCTCGACCGGAATCCCTCGCCGTCGCACGCGGAGCGTTCCGGGTAAAGCTCGCCAAGCCGCGAAGCCCGAATTCGCGACCGGGGCGGCTCCTCTACAGGGGAGCCGCCCCGGTCGTCGTTACGCGACGACTTCGGCAGCCGCGCCGACGAAGCCGGCGAAGCGTGGGACGACGTCGAGGACGCTCTCGCGCGCGCACCACGCGATGTCCGACTCGAGATCGTGGCGCCGCAGGTTCGCCGCGCTGCGGCTCGCGGAGAGCCCGTCGAGCGCGCTGTCATAGCTGTGCGCGAGCCGGATCGCAGCCGTCGCCGAGTCGTGCGGCTCGCCGCCGAGCGCCTCGGCGATGCGGCCGGCGCAGTACGCGTCGTCGAGCGTCAGCTCGCCGAGCACGCCGGCGCAGAGCACCGCGACGTCCTCCCCGCTCCCGGCGGCCGCGCGCGCGACGGCGTCGAGGTTCAGCAGCGAGCCGACGTAGACGCGCTCGAACCGCTCGGCCGCGGCGACGAGGAGCTTCGTCCCGTTCGTAGTCGTGAGGATCAGCGTCTCGGCGGCGGGCTCGCCCGCGACCTCGGCCGGCGAGTTCCCGAAGTCGAAGCCGGGGATCGGCTCGAGCCGCCGCTCGCCCGCGAGCTTCGCCGGGCCGTGGGACTGGGCGAGCGCGCGCGCCTCCTCGATCCCGGCGCAGCAGAGGACGCGGCGGTAGCCGGCCGCGAGCGCCTGCGTCATCGTCGAGGTCGCGCGGAGGACGTCGACGACGATCCCGACGGGGGCGGGCGTCTGCTCGCCCGGTGTGAACGCGACATGGACGCGCATGGGGCTACGCTAGCCCGGATGTCGACCCCCGAGGTGAAGTACTGCTACCGCCATCCGGACCGGCCGACCGGGCTCTCGTGCTCGGAGTGCGGCCGTCCGATCTGCGAGGACTGCATGACGGTCGCGCCCGTCGGGCTCCGCTGCCCGGAGCACGCGGGCGGCGGAGGCGGCCGGCGGAGTCATGCGCGGGACGCTCGGGTGTCGCTCCGCGCGCCGGCGCTCCCGATGCGGACGACGACGGCGCTCGTCACGAAGATCCTGATCGGGATCAACGTCGGCGTGTACCTGATCACCGTCGTGCAGGGCGCAGGGATCAACAACCCGGGCGGCCACCTCTTCAACAATTGGTTTCTCTACGGCCCGTACGTCGCGGGCGGCGACTGGTGGCGGCTCGGCACGTCGGCGTTCCTCCACGCGAGCCTCACGCATATCGGGTTCAACATGCTCGCGCTCTGGTTCGTCGGCGGCCCGGTCGAGGAGTACCTCGGGCGTCTCCGCTACCTCATGGTCTACGTCGTGTCGGGACTCGCGGGATCGGCTGGGGCGCTCTTCCAGTCGCCGCACGCGGTCACCGTCGGCGCGTCGGGCGCGATCTTCGGGATCCTCGGCTCGCTCCTGATCATCGAGTGGAACGTGACCGGTCGGATCATGGGAACGGCGATGACCTGGATCGTGCTGAACCTCGCGATCAGCTTCGCGATCCCCGGCATCTCGTGGGGCGGCCACGTCGGCGGGCTGATCGCGGGAATCCTCTGCACGCTCGCGTTCGCGCGGTTCGGCAAGGGCCACGCCGCGTACTCGCCGCTCGGCGTCGTCGCGATCTCGGTGGTGGTCCTCGTCGGCGTGCTCAGCGTCGCGGTCGCGTACTGGCACGTCCGCGGAATGGCCTAGCGCCTAGCTCAGGAAGTCCTCGCGCGGGATCAGCTTCCCGCCGCTGACCCACGCCCACCGCGAGAGCTGCAGCACCTGGACGTGCACCGCGTCCGGGTCGTCCTCCTCGTGCTCGGTGCGGTACTGCGCGAGCCAGCCCCGCACCTCGTCGTCGGACGCGACCTTCGCGACGTGCTTCCCGTCGACCATGAGCTCGTACTTCGGCGTGGCCTAGCCTCCGGCTGCGACGTACTCGGCGCGGTGGGATTCTTTCAGGACGGCCTGCGCCGCGGCGAGCCGCGCGAGCGGGACGCGGTACGGCGAGCAGCTCACGTAGTCGAGCCCGAGCCGGTGGCAGAACTCGACGGAGCGCGGCTCGCCGCCGTGCTCGCCGCAGATACCGGTCTTCAGCTCGGGCTTGACGCTGCGGCCGCGCTCGACGCCGATCCGCATCAGGTCGCCGACGCCGTCGACGTCGAGCGTCTCGAACGGGTTCTGGTCGAGGACGCCGTCCTCGAGGTAGTACGTGAGGAACTTCCCCTCCGCGTCGTCGCGCGACATGCCGAGCGTCGTCTGCGTGAGGTCGTTCGTCCCGAACGAGAAGAAGTCCGCGACCTCGGCGATCTCGTCGGCGCGGAGCGCCGCGCGCGGGAGCTCGATCATCGTGCCGCAGTGGTACTCGATCTCGGGCGCCTCCTCGTCCATCACGCGCTCGGTCAGATCGCGCAGCCGGCGGAGCTCCTCCTTGAAGCCGACGAGCGGATGCATGATCTCGACGAGCGGCGCGTCGCCCGTGCGCTCCTGCACCGCGCGCGCCGCACGCGCGATCGCGCGCACCTGCATCTCGTAGATCTCCGGGTACCAGATGCCGAGCCGGCAGCCGCGCGTGCCGAGCATCGGGTTCTCCTCGTGCAGCGCCTTGAGCCGGCTCTGGACGCGCGGGTCGGGGCTGTCCTCGAGCGAGCGCAGGAACTCGTGCAGCGGCGGGTCGAGGAGGCGCACCGTCACCGGCAGCCCGGCCATCACCTCGAAGATGCCCTCGAAGTCGCCCTGCTGCATCGGGAGGAGCCGGTCGAGCGCGGCGCGGCGGCCGTCCTCGTCCGCGGCGAGGATCATCTCCTGCACGACGGCGAGGCGGTCGCCCTCGCGGAACATGTGCTCGGTGCGGCAGAGCCCGATCCCCTGCGCGCCGAACTCGCGCGCCTGCTCGGCCTCGGACGGGTTGTCGGCGTTCGCGCGCACGCTGAGGCGGCGCACGTCGTCGGCCCAGTCGAGGATCGTGCGGAAGTCCTCGTTGATCTCCGGCTCGATGAGCGGCGCGGCGCCGACGATCACGCGGCCGTCCGCGCCGTCGATCGTGATCGTGTCGCCCTCGCGGAGCGTGCGGCCGGCGAGCGACACGGTGCGCTGCTCGAGGTCGACCTCGAGCCCCTGGCAGCCGGTGACGCACGGCGTCCCGATCTGGCGCGCGACGACCGCGGCGTGCGAGGTGAGCCCGCCGTGCGCCGTGAGGATGCCGACGCTCGCCTTCATCCCGGGGAAGTCGTCCGGCGAGGTCTCCCAGCGGACGAGGATCACGGGCTCGCCCTTGCCGCGCTCCTCCGCGGTCGGCGAGTCGAGGACGATCGCGCCGACGGCGGCGCCCGGCGACGCGTTGAGCCCGGTCGCCGCGACGTCGACCGCTGCGCTCGGGTCGATCCGCTTGTGGAGCAGCTGGTCGAGCTGCGCCGGGTCGATCCGCGCGATCGCCTCCTCGCGGCTGATCAGCGCTTCCGACGTCATGTCGACGGCGGCCTTGATCGCCGCCGCCGCGGTGCGCTTCGCGGAGCGTGTCTGGAGCATGTAGAGGCGACCGTCCTCGACGGTGAACTCGACGTCCTGCATGTCGCGGTAGTGCTGCTCGAGCCGCGCCATCGTGTCGAGGAGCTGCTCGTACGCGTCCGGGAGCACGCGCTGCATCTCCTCGAGCGGCTGCGGCGTGCGGATGCCGGCGACGACGTCCTCGCCCTGCGCGTTGACGAGGAACTCGCCGTACACGCCCTGCTCTCCGGTCGCCGGGTTGCGCGTGAAGCTGACGCCCGTCGCGGAGCGCTCGCCGTTGTTCCCGAACACCATCTGCACGACGTTGACCGCGGTGCCGAGGTCGTCCGGGATGTCGTACGTGCGGCGGTAGACCTGCGCGCGCGGCGTGTTCCACGACTCGAACACCGCGACGACCGCGCGGCGGAGCTGCTCGCGCACGTCCTGCGGGAACTCCGCGCCGGTCTCGCGCGCGTAGATCGCCTTCAGCGTCTCCGCGGCGCGCTCCGGGTCGCCGACGTCGAGATGGGTGCGGTCGTACGAGACGTCGTCGACGGTCTCGCCGTACATCTGGATCAGGCGCCGGTAGCAGTCCCACGCGAACGCGGGGTTGCCGGTCGACCGCGCGAGCCCGGCGACCGCGACGTCGTTCAGCCCGACGTTCAGGATCGTGTCCATCATCCCGGGCATCGAGATCGCGGCGCCCGAGCGCACGGAGACGAGGAGCGGGTCCGTGTCGTCGCCGAACCGCTTCCCGGCCGCCTCCTCGAGCCGCGCGATGTGCTCCTCGATCTCGGCGTCGAGGCCCTCGGGGACGCCGCCCTCGCGGAGGTACGCGCGGCAGGCGTCGGTCGTGATCGTGAAGCCGGCGGGCACGGGCACGCCGAGCTGGGTCATCTCCGCCAGCCCGATCCCCTTGCCGCCCAGGAGCTCCCGGCCGCCGTCCGAGGGCTCGTCGAAGGCGTAGACGTACCGCGTCATCAGCCCGGATAGTCTCACAGGCTCACGATGGCCAACCGCACAGTCGTCGGCATCGGCGGATTCCCCGACGATCCGCTGTTGGACTACGTGCTCGGGCTCGCCCGCGGGCCGCGGCTCCTCTATGTGGGAACCGCGGCGATGGAGGACCCGGCCATGACCCTCGAGCTGGTCGGGCGGCTCCGCGGCCGCGCGGAGGTCTCCGACCTCACCTTCCGGCCGTGGCCGCCGCCCGACCTCCGGGCCTTCGCGCTCGAGCACGACGTGATCCTCGTCGGCGGCGGGTCGACGGCGAACATGCTCGCCGTCTGGCGCGTCCACGGGTTCGACGAGGTGCTCCGCGAGGCGTGGCGAGAGGGGGTCGTGCTGACGGGCTGGAGCGCCGGGATGATCTGCTGGTTCGAGGCGGGCGTCACGGACTCGTTCGGGCCGCAGCTCGAGGGGATGCGCGACGGCCTCGGGCTCCTTCCGGGGAGCGCATGCCCGCACTACGACGGCGAGGACCGGCGGCGGCCGGTCTACCGTGAGCTCGTCGCCGGCGGGTTCCCCGCCGGGATCGCGCTCGACGACGCGGCGGCGGCGCGCTACGACGGGACCGAGCTCGTCGAGGTCGTCTCGTCGTTGCCCGGCGCGTGCGGCTACCGCGTCTCCGCGGACGGCGAGGAGCCGATCGAGGCGCGGCCGATCTAGCTAGTTCCGCCGCCGCGCGCGGTACTCCGCGAGCCATGCGACGACGCGCAGCCCGAGCCAGATCGGCGTCAGCAGCACGTAGAAGACGAAGTCCGCGACCGCGAGGATCGCGCCCCAGAGCACCCAGTAGCGCACCGGGACGCTCCCCTTGCGCGTGCGCCAGTCGCCGCTCACGTGCCGCGCTCCCCGAGCACGCGGAGCACGCGGTGCGCCGTCTCCTCGATCGACAGCTCCGAGATGTCGATCACGGGGCAGCGGAGCTTCCGGTGCAGCTTCTTCGCCTGGTCGAGCTCCTCGTAGATCTCGTCGAGCTCCGCGTACTGGCGGCTGCGCGCGCCGCCGCCCATCGCGCGCACGCGCGCGCGGCGGATCTCGACGAGTCGGTTCGGGTCGATCGTCAGCCCGACGATCTTCGCGCCGTCGATCTCGAACAGCTCCTTCGGCGGCGCGATCCCCTTCACGACCGGGACGTTCGCGGCCTTGTGGCCGAGGTAGCCGAGGTAGATCGAGAGCGGCGTCTTCGACGTGCGCGACACGCCGACGAGCACGAGGTCCGCATCGTGGAGCCCGCGCCCGACGCCGTCGTCGAAGCGCACGGCGAACTCGATCGCCTCCATCCGCTTGAAGTACGCCGAGTTGAGCGGGGGCCGCGAGCCGGGCGACATCGTCGCCGCCATGCCGGAGACGCGCGCGACCGCCTCGATCGGCTGGCCGAGGAGGTCGCAGTAGTGGAGCCGCGCGCGGCGGCAGAGCGCCCGCATCGCGTCGCGCAGCTCGGGCTTCACGAGCGTGTAGACGACGACCGCCGGCCGCCCCTTCATCCGGTTCACGGCGACGTGGAGGTCGTCCTCCGACTCGACGCGCGGGTGGCGGATCTCGACGAACTCCTGCTCCGGGAACTGCGCCTCGAGCGCCTGGACGAGGCGCGCGGCGGTCTCGCCCGTGGCGTCCGAGACGACGTGGAGCTCGACGGGTGGGTTCGGGGCCACGGCGGGTCAGCGTATCCGGGCCGCGAGCGGCAAGACGCGCGCGTCGGTCAGCCGGACGAGGTCGCGCGGGTCGAGCTCGATCTCGAGCCCGCGT
>Ga0335080_10005225_pt1 | contig 13337 bp, 13 predicted proteins | sample Lox_Sample_34_FD_206720 | JGI IMG/M metagenome (GOLD analysis project Ga0335080, IMG submission 206720) | Soil microbial communities from Loxahatchee National Wildlife Refuge, Florida, United States - Lox_Sample_3.4 | ecosystem: Environmental > Terrestrial > Soil > Wetlands | place: USA... | reverse complement strand
TTTCTTCGAATCGCATCTGCCTGGTCTCCTGTAACCATAATGTCCGTTTCATCTGCCGCCTCCCGGCGACATTTAAAACCGGACAGTTTATGTGCTACAAGACCGGACATATTATTAGCTCACTACACTAATCAGGTTTTTATTTGACAAAACCGATTTCTTGTTATATAAATTGCCGCACTATTGATGAATTGTAAAACAAACATAAAGGGGGGACGCATGAACAACTGCGTTAAGGTTGTCCTTTTCTCTATTATAGCGCTGCTTACCCCTTCGCTGGTCTTCGCCGCCAATACCCACGTCGTAAAAAAGAACGAATCCCTGTACAACCTCGCGAAAAAATACCATGTCCCGGTCAACGAGCTGAAAGCCGCCAACCATCTGGTGAACAACCGCATCACATGTGGTGACGTGCTGGTGATCCCGCCCCGTTCCTCGGCCCCGGTAACGGAAGCGCACGCCAAGGGTGGTGCGCAGGTCGAGAGTTACACCGTGAAAAAGGGGGATTCGCTCGCCAGGATTGCCAGGAAAACCGGCGTTTCGGTGAGGGAGTTGAAACATCTGAATGCTTTGGGGAAGGGGAGGATCAAGCCAGGTACGGTGCTCGCCCTTAAAGATAACGGCGCGGCCGAAGAGCAGCGGGCGCAGTCTGCAAAGCGGGTCGTATTGCGCAACAGCGACCTTTTCAATGAAAAGGATTACGAGCAGAGTCTGGCCGAACTGACCGAGCCCGAGCAGGGACAGCAGGTGGATCTGAGCAAAAACGTCGAACTGAAGACCGACAACGTCAAGATCCTCAAATCCAAGGCTTACGGTTTTCTCGGTACACGCTATCGCTTCGGCGGCAGCAGCACGCGGGCAACGGATTGTTCCGGTTTTGTCCAGCAGGTTTTCCGGGAGATGAATATATCTCTCCCCAGGACCGCCCGGGAACAGTATGAAATCGGGAATGAGGTTTCCCCCGGCGACCTGCAGAAAGGGGACTTGGTCTTTTTCCACACTTACGCACATTACCCGTCCCATGTGGGAATTTACCTGGGCAACAGCAGGATGATCCATGCCTCGTCCCGTGACCGGCGGGTCGTCATCTCCACCATGAATACCCCCTACTATCGTTCCCGTTTCATCGGGGCGAAGCGGATCGCCAAGATCAATCCTGACGTGTTCAGGCTGGACGAGCTCATCGCTGGTGTCGAGGAAGAATCGGCAGACGATGCGACGCGTAACGATTCGCTCAACGTGGGCCTCAATAACTAGAGATTCTAAACCTGATGTTTAAAAAAATCCGGTCTCCGACCGGATTTTTTTTGTCGAGGCATCGATGTTCCCCTTACTGGTAACGGCAGCGATAATCATTCACGAAGACAGGCTCCTTCTTACACGCCGCAGAGCGGATGTCCCCTATCCGCTTCTCTGGGAATTCCCCGGCGGCAAGGTCGAACCGGAGGAAGATCCCCGCGACTGCATCGTGCGCGAGCTGAAAGAAGAGCTGGCCATGGATATCGCCGTTACAGGCATCTACGAGGTGGTCTACCATCGTTACCCGGAACGGCCGGTGCTGGTTCTTGCCTATCGCTGCATCTGGCTGGGGGGGGAAATAACCGATCTGGAAGTTGCGGAGCACTGCTGGGTGCTCCCCGGCGAACTCGCGCAATACACTCTTCTGCCGGCCGATATAGGACTCGCGGACAAGATCAGCAGAGAGCTTGCCGATGCGGATTCTGCTCACCTATAAAGCCCATGGGGCCGGCGCAGCCGATCCCTACACCTCGCTCCTGCCGATCGGTCTGGGCTATATCAACGCGCTTTTACGCGACCGGGGATTCGACTCGCGGATCGCCAACCTTTCAAAAATGGGTTGGAAGGAAACGGAGTCCCTGCTCAAGAGGGAAAGGCCGGCTATCCTCGGGGTTTCCCAGCTCACCCATAACCGTATTGAATCACTCAGGCTCGCAGACCTGGCGAAAAAGCTGGACCCGTCGTGCTTAACGGTCTTCGGCGGGCCTCACGCGACGCACCGCGCGCAGGAAATCCTCGCCGGGAACCGTTCCGTGGACGCGATTGTCATGGGCGAGGGGGAAGCGACTTTCCTGGAGCTCGCCCGCAGCCTGTCCGAAAAGAACATGCCCCTGAACACCATCAGGGGGCTGGCTTTGCGCAAAGGCGATGAAGTCATCTTCACCCCACCCCGGGAGGCCATCGCGGACCTCGATACCCTGCCGTTCCCGGCCCGTTTCTATGACAACGCCCTTGCCACGGAACCACACCGGCAACTGGAATTCATCATTACCTCCAGGGGATGCCCGGCGGCCTGTCGTTTCTGCTCATCTCCGCGTTTCTGGGGAAGGGGCCTCCGTCTCCGTTCACCCCGGTCGATAGTCGATGAGATAGGGTTCATCCGCGACCGTTACGGTCTCATCTACTTTTCCATTCGCGACGACACATTCACTGCCGACCGGGAGCGGGCCATGGCGTTCTGCCGCCTCCTTCTGCAGGAGAAGACCTACATTCTCTGGAACTGCCAGTCACGGGTCAACGCCGTGGACGCCGAGCTGCTCGTGATGATGAAGAGGGCCGGCTGTGAATGCGTGCAGTTCGGCGTTGAATCGGGCTCCCGGCGGATCTTACGGGAACTGGGCAAGGACTTCACGCCGGAGCAGGTGAAGTCGGCCGCAGCCGCTGTGAGAAAGGCGGGTATAAATCTCTCCGTTTACCTGATCACCGGGGTCCCCGGCGAAACGGAAGAGGACCTGAAGGCCACTCTTCGCCTCATCGAGGAGATCAAGCCCAACGACGGCCAGGTTTCTCCCCTTGCCTATTATCCCGGCACCCCCCTCTTCGCAAGCGGGGTCAAGAACGGGACCATCAGGCCTGACCTCTTCGAGACCGGGCGCGCCTCCGGCTTCTATCTCCGCGACGATCCCTTCGTCGCCCGCGCGACCCGGGCACTGCTGGCAAGGCTGCAAAGCGTTGCGGGAAAAAACAGGGTTGGCCCGGGACAATTCCGCTCTCAGAAGATGGCGATCGGGTACTGTCATGGGACCAATATCCTGGCCGGTGATTATTACATCAATATCGGTCGTTTCGGACTGGCGGAAACGGAATATCGGGAGATCGTCGAAAGGGAGCCGGCTAATCCCTGGGGGTGGCTTGCGCTTGGTGAGTTGTACGCCGGAATGGAGAAAAGCGGCAAAGCCAGAGCTGCTTTTGCCGAATTATTGCGGCTTGTCCCGGCCCACGCACCCGCCTATGCGCATCTGGGGGATCTATGCCGGCGCACCGCCGATTACGATGAAGCGGAGAGACTGTACAGGGAAGCGCTCCGGTTGAATCCCGCCGATGAAACGGCCCTGGAAGGAATGGCGGCCATGCACGGCGTGAAATAAGGGCGGAACCGTAGCCGGTTCCGCCATCATCATTGGTGAGCAGGCAGGTTATTTATTGACTATCCTCAGACCGGGGGCGAAAATAATCTTGTCAAAGGTGCGGTTCAGCGATTTGCTCTGGAAGTTGATCATCGGCTGCGAATCGGGGAATTCGACGATGTCGCCGGGCTTGACCTTTGTTTTCATAACGGCGACCCAGATCTTCTGACCATTTTCATCCACCTGCACATAAGTATAGATGGATGCATCCATGGTTTCCACGACTTTGCCCTTGTGACCGGCGCCAGCGGGAATCTCAACGGGTTTCAGCCCGGCGTGGGGATTGCCGCCCGGCGGCATCTGTGGCATCTGGGCAGGGGGCATCTGGGCGGGGGGCATCTGCTGTGGCGCCTGGGCAGGCATGTTGCTTTCCGGTGCGGTTGCCTTGAGCGCCTCTTCCTTTTTCTGGCATCCCGCGGCCGCCAGGGCCAACACAGCCAAAGAAACGATTATTGTTTTTTTCACCTTTTATTATCCTCCTGTCGGATAGTTTTTGACTATCGCTCAGATTATCACAGTCATTAAATTGTTATCAATAAAAAAATAATGCCCGGTTTTCCGCCAACCACCATCTTCTCCGCACTATCCGGTCACCCCATTTTGCACCGTTCATTAGTATGTGATAAACTTTGAACGGGCATTATCCTCAAGGGATCGCCGAAGACCCCATGTTAAAGTGGTAGGGGCGGTTCGCGCCTGCGCGCTGTAGCGCTTCGGTGCGCAAGCGCTAACCGCCCCCGCATCGCAAGGCAATGAAATAACAACAAAGGAGTGATCCGATGAGAGCGGTCCTTCTCAAAGGTTTCGGCGGAGTTGAAACGCTCATGGTGGGGGAAGCGGAAAAACCCGCGCCAGGCATGGGCGAAGTCCTGATCAGGGTGATGACGTCTTCCGTCAACCGCGCCGACCTGATGCAGCGGGAAGGTAAATATCCGCCGCCGCCCGGCGCTTCCGAGATACTCGGTCTTGAAGTGGCAGGGGTTATCGATGAGGTGGGACACGGCGTCTCCGGATGGGAAAAGGGAGAACGGGTCATGTCTCTGGTAGCCGGCGGGGGATACGCCGAGTACGCTGTCGCCGACGCCTCCCATCTGATGCGGGTCCCACAATCAATGGATTTTATGGAAGCCGCCTGTGTCTGCGAGGCTTACATCACCGCATTTCTCAACATATTCATGATCGGCGGGCTTGCCGACGGCGACGCCGTCCTCATCCACGGCGGCGGAGGCGGTGTGAACACTGCCGGGATCCAGCTCTGCAAGGCACTGGCGCCACATGGGAGGGTAATCGTCACGGCCTCGCCCGGAAAGATAGAACGGGTAAGGGAATTGGGAGCCGATCTGGTCATCAATTACCGGGAAACCCCCGACTTCAGCGAAACGGTCAGGGAGTTCACCGGGATGCAGGGGGTCCAGGTCATCCTGGACCATCTGGGGGCAAAGTACCTGGCGCCTAATATGCGCTGCCTCGGCCACGGTGGCCGGCTCGTCATCATCGGCGTCACCGGCGGGGCCAGGGCCGAAATCGACCTCGCCGCCATGCTGGTCAGGCGCCAGACGATCATCGGCTCGGTCCTTCGTTCCAGGAGCGTCCGGGAAAAGGGGGAGATCATCGCCGAATTCAGCCGTACCGTCTTGCCGAAATTCGCCGACCGGAGCATTGTACCGATCATCGAAGCGGTTTTTCCTCTCGACCGGATCATTGATGCCCACAGGATGATGGAGGAAAGCCGGCATTTCGGCAAGATCGTGCTGGAAATAACCAAGTGAGGGTAACACCATGAACAGCTGCCCCATCATGAAACGGAGCATAACCATGCTGATCGCCATCACCGTACTTCTTGCCACGTCAATTGCCGCTTCCGGCGCCGCGGTCCGGGACAGCAAAAGCGCGCGGCTGGAAAAGGCGGCCTTTGCCGGGGGATGCTTCTGGTGCATGGAGCACCCCTTCGATGATCTTCCCGGCGTTGTCTCGGTCACTGCGGGATATACCGGCGGGCACATGAAAAATCCTACCTACGAGGAGGTCTCCGCCGGGGTGACCGGCCATGCCGAATCGGTGCTGGTAGTCTACGATCCGCAGCGAATCAGCTACGAAAAACTCCTGGATGTCTACTGGCACAATATCGATCCGACCACTCCGAACCGTCAGTTCTGCGACGCCGGAAGCCAGTACCGGACCGCCATCTTCTATTATAACGATACCCAGAAAAGGCTCGCCGAGTTGTCCAGACAGGCCCTGGAGAAGACGAAACCCTTCAAGGGAACGATTGTCACCGCTATCGTCCAGGCAGACGACTTTTATCCCGCCGAGGAGTACCACCAGCATTATTACAGGAAAAATCCCATCCGCTACAAGTTCTACCGTCAGGGGTGCGGCCGAGACAAAAGGCTCAGGGAGTTGTGGGGGAGTTCCGCCGGTCATTGACCGCCGGGTCCGACCATTCCTTGTCGTCAGCCGGCACTCCGTGGCTGTCTTGCACGCATCTTAAGGGGGAAAATCCTTTTGCAGATAACGTTGAAGTATGCTAAATTCCCGGCATGCCGATAATTTTCAGCCTGCTATTGGTTATTTCCCTTGTTTCCTCCGCATGTGCCGATTCTTATCATTGGGTTGACGCGGACGGGTTTCATTCCGTAGACCAGGTCACCAAAGTCCCCCTTGAACACCGCAGGGACCTGCCGATGGTGAAAAACCACTCATCGCTTCCCTTTACCGCCGATGAAGACCGGGATGGAGCGATGTTCATCTGGTTTATTTTCAGTCAGAAAGGGATCGATTATCCCTTCACCAGGACCGATGATATTCCGAGGAGCCGGGTGTTCAGGGAAGTGCAGGCGCCCGAACGGCCCGACATCGCTTGGTGGAAGGGTTTTGTGGCTATCTACCGCAGCGAGACGGGCACGCTTCTCACCGCCCGCGGTGAGACATCCCTGAAAGCCGAAGAGAAAAGGCGCGGCAAGGCCGTCTGGTACAGATACACCGGACCATCCTCCCGCATTGCCCCGCAGCCGGCGAAAAAAGCTCCTTTAAAAAAGATCATGGCGGCCAACGACACCCTGCGCGGCCTGGACAAGGCAGCGACTTTCCCGCCGCAGGTGAAAGACGCCGCCGAACGCGACATTCTCCAGGGAAGCTGGGAAAAGGCGCAAGCCGGTCTGGAAGCCCTGCGCAGACAGTACCCCGACGATCCTCAGGTGCTCAGGCTTCTGGGTGTCTATTACCGGATGGGGTTCGACCTCGGAGTGGCGGGCGCATGGGACAGGTCCGAGGCGTATCTCCTGCGGACGGAAGAGCTGGCTCCCGAAGCGCCGGAGGCGTTTATCTCCCTCGGCATACTGTACGGCGACACTACTCTCGATTATGCGCAACAGGCCGAACTGCAGTTCCGCCTTGCCCTGCACCATGCCAGGAAAGAGCAGATGCCGCAGATCTGGTGGGGGCTCTCCGTGGCCCTCCACAGCCAGAGGAAATCCGCCGAGGCATTAAGGGCGATAGATCAGCTCATAGCCCTGCGCCCGGATGACAAAAAGGCGAAGGAAATGAGGGATCTCCTCCTCAAGGCCGGTCAAGAGGAGAAAAAGTGATGGAGAGGCAATCTCAAACGTTTATTGACTTGGAATTGGAAATGTTGTAATTTTTCAGGTTAAATGAAGTCAGGGAAGCCGGGTTTGTCAATTCACCCTGTTAATTCGCTTACTGTCGATGTTGAAGAGTGGTTTCATATCTGTGGTCTCGGCAGGGAGCCCGAAATCGCTCTCGATGAATGGCGGGTGCGGATTAATGTGGTCAAATTACTTTCGCTTCTGGCCGATCACGATATAAAGGCGACCTTTTTCGTCCTGGGGTGCGTGGCGGATGCAGTGCCCGGGCTCGTCGGCCAGATCGCCGGGGCCGGCCATGAAATAGCTTCCCACGGCTATTCGCACCGCATGGTAACCGAGCTCGACCCGCACAGCTTCCGCGACGAACTGAGGCTTACCCGCGATATTCTGGGACATCAATCCGGACAAACTGTTTCCGGCTTCAGGGCGCCCCGCTGGTCCCTTTCGGCAGCGACACCCTGGACCTTTGACATCCTTAAGGAAGAAGGTTATCGGTACGATTCGAGTCTCACCCCGCTTCCTTTCATCGGCAACCCGGCGGGGTCCCGCGTTCCCTACAGATTAGAGTCGGCGTCCGGTACCCTTTGGGAAATTCCTCCCATGGTTACCCCGTCGCTCTTTGGCAATCTCCCGACAGGTGGAGGGTGGGGCCTGCGGGTCTTTCCCCGGCGCCTCATCCGCAAAACGATCCGGGAACTGAATCGCGCCGGCGCCCCGGCAGTGATATTTCTCCACCCCCGCGAGCTGGACCCTTCAGGTCCGCGGCTGCGGCTGGGGCCGCTAAAAAAATTCGCCGCATACGGACCCAAGAGCGACGCAAAGGGGATTCTCGATGATCTCCTGCCCCGCTTCCGCTTCGTCCCCCTGCGGGAAATGGTTGACCAGTGGGAATCTGCGTAGTTATTCCGGCATACAATGCGGTTGATACAATCCGGCACGTCGTTCTTGAGACGCTGGAATACGGCTTCCCCGTACTGGTGGTCAATGACGGATCCACAGACGGGACCGTCGCGGCAATAACGGATCTGCCCATCGATATCCTCAGCCACAAAGTGAAAAGCGGCAAGGGTGCGGCCCTCAAGACCGGCTTTGCCTGGGCCGTTGAAAAGGGTTTTACCGGGGTGCTCACCCTGGATTCGGACGGGCAGCACGATCCCTCCGCAATCCCGAGGCTTCTGGATGCAGCGCGGGAGGGCGGCTTCGCCATTGTACTCGCTTCGCGCTTCACGCAGTTCGGGGAGATGGCCGGCCTGCGCCATTACTGGAACCGCTTCGGCGCGTGGTGTATGAAAAAACGCACCGGTTTCGCAATCGATGACAGCCAGTCGGGCTTTCGCTACTATTCGGCGGACCTGTTAGCCAGCGTGCGGCTTGCCGCGGACGGTTATGAACTGGAGATGGAAGTGCTTCTCAAGGCATGGCGCGGCGGCTTCCTGATCGGCTCCGTTGCCGTGCCGGCGCGGGTCGCGGACGGTAGAAGCACCAGCCACTACCGGCCGGTGCGTGATACCTGGCGCATTTGCATGACCTTCTTGCGTTACATGTAAGTCTACAGGAGATTCAACAGCATGCTGCAGGACCTGAAAAACTATTCGACGGAAAAGATCGTCTCATACCTCCTCTCCATGGCTTCATCATGCTCAAATGAAACCCTGATCCGCATGACCTATCTCATGGAGCTGATCCCCAAAAAGGACTACTACCGGGAAAGGATCCGGTGGTTCCGCCAGCTTATCCGCGAAAACCATCCCAGTATGGAATTTCCGCGGCGGATCCTCAGTGATCTCCACCCCAACCAGCGCGACAAGTGGATCACCACCCTGGCGGTGAACCATCTCCTCTCCGGCACCAACAAACGCAAGGCCTGGGCTGAGAGGGAGGGATTCTACCCCCCCTCCACGGTGGTGATAAGCCCCACCATGAAATGCAATCTCTCCTGCTATGGCTGTTACGCCGGCGATTACCGGAAATGCCTGGAGCTTTCCCTCGAAGAGATAGATTCGGTACTCATGCAGATGAAGGAGATGGGCCTCTACTTCGCCGTCATCTCAGGCGGCGAGCCGTTCTTCAAGGAGGACATCTTCGAGATTTTCAGGAAGCATGATGACATGGCCTTTCTTGTTTTCACCCATGGCGGACTGATTGATGAACGAACCGTAGAACAGTTGATCGCCGTGGGAAACGTCATGCCCGCCTTTTCCCTGGAGGGGTTCGAGGCTGAAACCGATGCACGGCGCGGTCCCGGCCATTTCCGCACGGTCATGGGTGCAATGGATCTGCTGCGTGAAGCCGGGATATCCTTCTGCGGCTCATTCACCCAGACAAGCAGAAACACCGACATCATCACCAGCGACGCTTACATTGACATGCTCCTGGAAAAGGGGTGCTTCGCCCTCTGGCTCTTTTCCTATGTTCCGGTGGGGAGGAACCCGGACCTTTCCCTCATGCCAACCCCTGAGCAGCGCGACCGGATGCGGCGCAGGACCATCGATTTCCGAGCCGGCAAGCCGATGCTTATGGTGGATTTCTGGAACGACGGACCCATTATCAGCGGTTGCCTCGCCGGTGGCAGAAAGTATGTGCATATAAACGCCAATGGCGACGTCGAACCTTGCGTTTTCTGCCACTTCGCAGTCGACAACATCCGCCAAACCCCCCTCAAAGAGGCGCTGAAATCTCCCCTGTTCAGGAAGATCAGGGAACGCCAGGGGGAACACGAAAACCTCCTCACCCCCTGTATGCTCATCGACCACCCCGATGTGGGCCGCGAACTCTTCAACTCCGGCGGGGCCTATCCGACCCATGAGGGGGCAGCATCGATCTTCACGGAACTGGCCGGGGAAATGGATGACTATGCCCGGCGCTATGGGGAAATAGCCGACCTGGCATGGGAGAAGGAATTCGCCAACACCGCCGCGGACAGGAAACGGGCAGGCAAAGCAGGCCAGTGAGGTTGCGAACGAGGATGGCCCAAGGGCCGGCAGATACGGCGATCTGTCCGGCCATTTTGATTTAGAGAGTATAGTTGGCACTTTACAGCAGCCTGAACCTTTTTTTCATCAAATTATTGACCATCGTGGTCCCCCGGGCCGCGTATCCTCCATTCGCTTTTATCACGGGGGGGCTTTTCTACCTCTTTTTGCCGGGCAAGCGCCGCGCCGTAAGGGCAAACATCCGGGCAGTTACCGGCAGGGAAAACGTGGAACGGCTGGTCATTGCCACTTTTTACAAGTTTTCCCGCGTCTGGACCGACATTGTGCTGTTGATGCGGCCCGAAGGCCCCGGTCCGGACGCCCTGATCGGCCGACGAGTGAGCCATCGCCCGCTCGATGACGCCCTGGCTGCGGGGAGCGGAGCGATCCTCATCTCCCCCCACCTGGGCAATTGGGAGCTTGGCGGGCTGGGGCTTGCCGCCAAGGGGTATCGGATCAACGTCCTGACCTTCCGTGAGCATGACGAGAAGGTGAACGAACTGCGCGAGGCAGCCCGGCGCAGGCTTGGGATCAATTTCATTTACGTGGACCGTGATGATGCCTCGCCTCTGGCGATCATCGAAGCGGCCAATTGCCTGCGCCGCAACGAGGTGCTGGCGCTCCTCGGCGACCGGGACGGCTCTTCCCATACCGCCGAATTCACATTTTTCGGCCGGCCCGCCCAGATACCCATAGGGGCGGCCCACCTCGCCCTGGCCACGGGGGCGCCGGTGATCCCGGTCTTTGTGCCCCTGGAGGAAGGGCTGTATGCCACCCTGATGGAAGAGCCGGTCTATTTCAAGAGGAGCCGGAGCGACCGCGCCAAAGTAATCAAGGAGGGGACCGAAAAGCTCCTCAGGGTTTTCGAACGTTATATCCGTGCCTATCCCGACCAGTGGTACAACTTCTATGACTACTGGGGAAAAAAACAGGTTTAAGGTTTAAGGTCCAAGGTTGAAACCGTGAACCGTGAACTGGGAATTTTTAAACCATAAACACGAAACTTTACATACGAAAGGGAACGCTTTCATGTCCGAACAACTGATTTACGAAGTGAAGAAACTAATCATCGACGCCCTGCGCATCGAGGGGATGACTCCTGAGGAGATCGTGACCGATGACCCCCTCTTCGGCGAAGGGCTCGGGCTTGATTCCATAGACGCCCTGCAGCTTGTCGTGGCCATGGAAAAAGATTACGGCGTCGTTGTTCCCGATGCTGAGACTGGCGCAATCGTCTTCCAGTCGGTGCGGAGCATGGCCCAATACATCACGGAACACCGTAAATGAAAATCCTGTTCGTCCTGCCGGGGTGGCCCAGGGGAAGGCTCTGGGGCGAACTCGGCTTCAAGTTCCCCTCCCTCTCCCTGGCCGTCCTTGCCGCCGCCACTCCTCCGGAGTGGGAGACGACGCTCTGCGACGAAAATATCGAAGCGGTCGATGTCAATACCGATGCCGACCTGGTGGCGATCACCGCCATGACTCCCCAGGCGCCGCGCGCCTATGAACTGGCCGCGGCGTTCCGCAGCCGCGGCAGGACCGTGGTCATGGGCGGGTTCCACGCCAGCAATCTTCCGGAAGAGGCGCTCGGTCACGTGGACAGCGTGGTCGTCGGCGAAGGGGAGATCGTCTGGCCGCAGCTCCTGGAAGATTTCGGTGAGGGCCGGCTCAAGCGCACCTACCAGTCGGAACGGCTCATGGACATGGCGTCCATCCCCGTTGCCCGCCGGGAGATATTTCGCGACAAGCGCTATCTGCTGAAAAACACCCTGCAGACCACACGCGGCTGCCCTTTCGACTGCGAATTCTGTTCGGTCACCGTATTCTACGGTAGGAAATATCGGGAGCGGCCGGTGGAACAAGTCCTCGCCGAGTTGGAGGAACTTCGCAGGAGCAATTCTTTCGCCTTCTTCGTCGATGACAACCTGGTGGCGAACCGATCCTATGCTTTGCAACTCTTCCGCGGAATGAGCGGCATGGGGCTCAAATGGCTCTCCCACGCCCCCATCGACTTTGCCGCGGACCCCGAGCTGCTCGCGGCCGCCGGTAATTCGGGCTGTGTGGGTATGTTCGTCGGCTTCGAATCCCTGAACCAGGAGCTCCTTGCCGCCATGGGCAAGGTTACCAACCGCGCCCATCTCTACCGGGATTACGCCAGGGCCTTCAGGGACAACGGCATCGGCATCCTCGGCTCCTTCGTGCTCGGGCTCGACGGCGATACACCGGACTCTTTCCCGAAAATCCTCCGCTTCTGCGAGGAGGCCCAGCTGGAGGCGGCAATTTTCCCGATCCTCACCCCCTACCCAGGGACCCGGGTGCGCAGGAGGCTTGAGGCGGAAGGGAGGATCACCTCCAACGACTGGCAGGACTACGACATGGAACACGTCACTTTCACCCCGCGGGGGATGTCCGCCGCGGAGCTGCAGGAGGGGTACGACTGGCTGAACAGCTCGTTTTATTCCTTTTCTTCGATGTTCCGCCGCATCTTCAGGATGCACCGCTCCCTGCAGGTCTTTGCCCCCATGAACTTCGGATTCAGAAGCGCCATCCGGCGCAAGGTATGTTGCTTATGAACTGTTTCATGTTCCCCGGACAACCCTTATCTTTTACTGCTCCATTGACGGATGACCGGGATTTTACGGATATCGCCCGGTTGGTCGAAAAAGTGGCATACCTCGACCTGGGAACGCTCGCCTGGACAGGCGAGGTATCCACGGATAACGTCAAGCTCCAGGTCTATGGCGCCGCCATGAGCCTTTACCGGAACCGGCTCCTGCTCGGCCACGGGATAAAACCGGACGTCATCGCCGAGCACAGCATGGGTATCTATCCGGCCCTGGCAGCCGCGGGTATCATCGCCGAGGAAGAGTCGATCGAGCTGGCGTACCGCATCGGCGCCTGCTTCGCCAGGATGAGTGAGAAGGTCGAGTATAGCCTCGGCTGCATAATCGGTCTGACCATCGAACCGGTGTCGGCAATCGCCGCCAATAACGGAGTCTTTCTCGCCAACCTCAATACATCGCGGCATTTCCTGCTGTCCGGCCCGGCCGCCGGCATGGCCGGCGCCATCGCGGAAGCTCACGCGGGAGGGGCTTTTTCCGTCAAGGTCTTTCCCTGCGATGCGCCGCTCCATGCGCCGACCATGGAGGAGATTGCCCCCTCGCTCGCTGAGATATGCGGCGAATACCGCTACGGCGAGCCTCTCGTACCGCTCATCAACCACATCGACCAGAAGCCTCTGACCGCACAGGAAGTCGCGGGGTTCATGGTAAGGGAGCTCTGCATTCCGGTTTACTGGGAAGCAACCTATCTGGCCCTGCACGCCCGCGGCGCCGGGA
>Ga0335080_10005224_pt1 | contig 13338 bp, 8 predicted proteins | sample Lox_Sample_34_FD_206720 | JGI IMG/M metagenome (GOLD analysis project Ga0335080, IMG submission 206720) | Soil microbial communities from Loxahatchee National Wildlife Refuge, Florida, United States - Lox_Sample_3.4 | ecosystem: Environmental > Terrestrial > Soil > Wetlands | place: USA: Florida... | reverse complement strand
GACTTGTTCGAGCGCGGGCACGGCTGCCGCGTCACCGTGAAGTTCGGCCAGTTTCCGCGCCCGGTCCCAGATTTGGGCAGCGGTGGGTGGCGAATCCGATGGCAGCTCCAGCCCGGCCAGTTCGCCGGCGATTTTTTGCGCGTTTTTGTGGCGGGCCTTCCACTTGGGCGCAATCAACTTCTGCCATTCCTCACTCATTTTCTGCCCGACCACGCCAGCGTAATCGCCGAGATAAAACTCCGCAGCGTTTTGCGACGGACCCGGCGGCGGCGCCGGTAACTGTCCGTTTTCGATTCCGGCGGGCAGCCGGCCGATAGCGCGCAACCGGTCTTTGAGGCACGGATGCGTATCGGCGTTGTTCGTCTCGGCCAGAAACGCCTGCCGCAACCAGCGCGCGGCGTCTTCGGCGGCCGGGCCATTTTTCAAAGTCTGGTTGAGTGCCAGCAGCACGTTGGCGGGTGGCTCCGGTTCCTGAGTCGCGCGGCTGAAAGTGTCCGGCCAGAATTTTTCCACGAGCAGCGCTCCGTCCACCCGGCTGCGAATCAGGGCGCGGGAGGCGGCATCGGCCCCGGCGAGGCGGACGGAGCAGGCGTCGGCTTCGTATTCGTTGGCGCGGGCGAGGACAAAGGCGTGACCGTTGAATAGCGGCCAGAACCAGTTGAGGAATTTGAACACCACGCCGCCGAAACGGGTCCGGCGTTTGGCCATCTCCGCAAAAATCTGCGCCCAGGTCCGCCGCACGCGGTAAAGCCAGTTGCCGAAACGTCCGTGACCGCGCGAGGAATGCGCGAATTCGTGGGCGAGCACCGCTTTGAACTCGTCCGGCGCGAGGCTTTGCATCAGCGGCAGGCCGAGCACGAGATAATTCCGATGCCAGCCGAAAATGCCGAGCCGAGGCACCTGTACCACGCCGGCGTTGACGTCGCCGATGATAAGAACCTGGTGAAACGGCTTGCAGTCGAGTGCGGCGCGGAGTTCGTCCAGCAGCGCGAAAAGTTTGGCCGCTTGCGCGCGTGTCACCGGCCGGCCTTTGGGCGGTTCGAGCTTCACCCAAAGCCCGCGCAACACGGCCAGGAAAATGCCCCCGAACGCAATCAGGCCGATGAGGGCAAGCTTGATGGCGGCCGGCGCATAAATTACCATCACCACCATCGCCACGCAGAGCGCGAGGGAGCCGAATAACACCAGCACCAGATAGGCGTAAGCGAGCACGACCAGCCCGATGATGCGGACGTTATAAAGCCGCGGGTTCTTACGGGAAACCACCTCGAGTCGTTGGATCAACGCATCAAAATCTTCGCGCGTCACGCGGCGATTCTGGCCGGGACCGAGGCAGAATCAACAAGTTTTTAGCCGGGAACGAAGCCGGATTTTTCGGCTGTTTCAGGTAAAAGCACAACTGTGACCGAATAGTAGACAGATCAAAACCGATTTCCGGGTGGTCGGCGCCATGCCCCATTGCGCTTGTTCTAACTTCGCAAAAAGGCGGCACGACTTTAGCTGGCGAAGGAGGTGAAAAGATCTATTCTGTGACGATAAATGGCGGCTGAATTGAAAAACCTGCTCCACGCGACGTCGCGCTCATTTTATCTGACGCTCCGGGTGTTGCCGGCCGCCATTCGCCCGCAAATCGGCCTCGCTTACCTGCTCGCCCGCACCAGCGACACCATCGCCGATACAGAAATCGTCCCGCTCGATCAGCGGTTGGCCGCGCTCCAAAAGCTGCGTGAGCGGATACTCGGCCAGAGCACGACACCGCTGAATTTCGGTGACCTGGCCAAGCGACAGGGTTCGCCGGCCGAAAGCGCCCTGCTGGAGAAAGTCGAAACCGCCATCACCGAACTGCAAAAGCTTTCCGTTGCTGATGCGAAACTGGTCCGCGACGTCCTTACGATTATCATGGGCGGTCAGGAACTGGATCTGCGCCGCTTTGCCGGCGCGTCGGCCGCAAAAACCGTCGCGCTGGAAACGGCGGCGGAACTGGATGATTACACGTATCGCGTGGCGGGCTGCGTCGGTGAATTCTGGACGAAGATGTGCCGCGCACACTTGTTTCCCGGTGAGCGGCTGGACGAGAAACAATTCATGGCCGACGGCCTTCGGTTCGGCAAGGGTTTGCAGCTGGTGAACATTCTGCGCGACCTGCCGGCGGATTTGCGAAAAGGCCGCTGTTACCTGCCGACGGAAAAACTGGACGCGGCAAAATTGTTGCCGGCAACGCTCCTGTCACCCGCCAATGAGGCGAGGTTCCTGCCCTTGTTCCGGGAATATCTCGACAAGGCGGACTCACACCTGGTAGCGGGTTGGAACTACACGAACACGCTGCCGTTCGGCCAGTTTCGCGTGCGGTTGGCGTGTGCGTGGCCGATCCTGATCGGCGTGCGGACGCTCGAAAAGCTGCGGGCGGCGAACGTGATTGAGTTGCAGCAACGGGTCAAAGTTTCCCGCGAGGAAATCCGCGCGATTATGAGGCGTTCCATCCTGGCCTGCCCGTTCCGGAAGGCCTGGCAGAATCTGCTTCCTCCGACCGGAAAAGCAGTTGCATCCGGCGGGAAATTGGCGTAAGAAAGCGTTATGCAAATCTCCAAGTTATTGCCTGCAGTCTGCGCGGCAGCCTTTTGCGCCAGCTTCGTCGCCGTCCGGGCGCAGGACACTTCGGCGCAAGCTGCGGCGCGCGCAGCGTTGATTGATAAAATGAACGAGTTGGAAGCGCAGCCCGCCCAGCCTGTCCCGCCGCCGACTGCGGCCACTCCGTCCCACGCGGCACCGGCAAAGCCAGCCCAGCCGACGAATGCATCCGCGGTTCCGCCCCCGGCGCCGGCAGCGAAAGCCGTGGCCGCCACGGAAACGGCCCAGGTTGCGCCGATGACTTCCGACACCGAAGCCCAGGCCAAAGCGAAGGCCGCGCTGGAACAAAAATTGGCCGAAACGAATAACGAAAATTGGGCGGCGCCTTCGTCTCCTCCGCCGCAAGCCCAGTCGGCCACCAACTCCGCCAAGCCCGCTCAGCCAGTGGTGGCGCCACCGCCGCCACCGCCAAATCCGAACTATCCCGGGAAAGACATGGGGCTGAAGCCGATTGTCGCATCGCCGCCGCCGCCGCTGCCGATCTCAGCGGCCAAACAGGCGCAACTTCAAGGTTTGCTCGAAAAATACAAGGCCGACCAGATTACACCCGCGCAGTATCACGCCGAGCGCGCCAGAATCCTCGCCGGGCCGTAAGCAGAGGCCGGCTGCCGGTTTTCCAATTCCGACTTTTTATCAGGACGTGAACGCACGTCGCTTGCTGGCGCAGATCTTTTGGGCTTGCCGGGCTTTGGCGGCGGCGGCACAGTGGCCGGGTTGAGGTCGAAAATGTTCCAGACCAGACAGTACGATTCCCATCGCCCGCCGGGACCCACACAAAAACCACCCGGTTCTCGCAGGTCGGCGGCAATCCGTTTCTGAACTGACCCGCTGCTTTTTGCCATGGCTGCGCCAAAAACAAAAGTCGCCACCACGCGGTTTGTCACCCTGGCAACGTATGCCGCGAACCGGCCCGTCACCGGCGCCGTGGTAACCGTGCTCGACTCGACGCACGAGGGGCGCGGGCTGAAGTTGATTCCCACCTATTCCCGGGCATTGCCAAAGAATTCTATTCACGAACTCATAGCCACGGACGAGGCGGACAAAAAACCCGGCCAAACGGCCAATCGCATCGCTTACCTCGCTTTCTTCGAAGTCGCCCGCGGCGGTTGCGTGCTGGTTGGTGAAACGCTCTGGCTCGGCAATCGGCCCATCGGCAGGGTCGTCGGTTTTGACGAAACACACGAGCCGAATCACATCAACATCATCATTGGCGTGAAGCAGCGGAAGACCGGGCGCCAACTGAAATTTTCGGTCGGACAGCAAATCCGTTTTGCGCAGTCATAATATGGTTGCCGGCCCGGGTCCGGAATGACGGCCACGGCGTCATGGCCAAAACGGGGGGTATCCAAAATTCGCAGTTTCGTGGAAAATAGCAGCCTGTTCTCGCGCAATCCGGCGGGAGCCGCCATTTGATGGAAACGGCGCCAACCAAAAACTCATTTTCGGTGGACCACGACGCAGTCCTCGTTCAAATCCAGAACCGGGCGCTGTGGCTGGCCATGCAGATGGTGTATCACGCCAACCAGCCCCGCACCGGCCCGGACGGAGTGAAAGTCGGCGGCCACATGACTTCGAGTGCCTCGATCGTGACCATCCTCACATACCTCTTTTTTGAGTACCTGCGTGCCGATGACAAAATCGCGATCAAACCACATGGCTCGCCGGTTTATCACGCGCTGCAATTTCTGCTGGGAAATCTGGAGCCGCGCTATCTCAAATCGTTACGCGCGTTCAAGGGTTTGCAGGCTTATCCCAGCCGCACGAAAGATCCGGATGGCGTCCAGTTCTCGACCGGCTCGATGGGCCTCGGCGCCACGGCAACCAATTTTGCGGCGATGACGGAGGAATACGTGCGGATGCACTTCGGCGCCGAATGCTGCCGCGACCGCCGTTACGTCAGCCTGGTCGGCGACGCGGAACTGGACGAAGGCGCGGTCTGGGAAGCCATCGCGGAACCGGCGCTGATGGATTTGAAAAATATTCTCTGGGTTGTGGATATCAACCGCCAGAGTCTTGACCGCGTGATTCCCGGCATCCGCGTCCATTGCTGGCGCGAAATGTTCAAGGCGAACGACTGGCACGTGGTTGAGGCGAAATATGGCAAGCGCTTGCAGGCCGCGTTTCAACTGCCGCAGGGTGAATTGTTGCGCGAGTGCATTGATGATCTTTCCAACGAAGCCTATCAACGGCTGCTGCGTCTCCCGCCGGAACGCCTGCGAGAATGGCTGCCGCGCGTGAGCCACTACCCGAAGGAAATGTCCGCCCTGCTCGGGCAGTGGCGCGATTCCGAGTTGCAGGAGTTATTTCGCAATCTCGGCGGACATGATTTTGCCGAACTGCGCGATGCGTTTGCCAAAGCGGATTGCCGCCCCGGGCCGACGGTGATTTTCGCCTACACGCTGAAGGGCTGGAGCCTGCCATCCGTCGGACATCCGCAAAATCATTCGCTCCTGCTGACCGCGGAGCAGATGGAGGAACTGCGGCTCAAACTGGAAATTCCCGAAAACGAAATCTGGGAAGGTTTTCCCGTCGAAAGCGCAGCCGGTGAACTCTGCGCCCGGGTTCATCGGCGCCTCCAGCCATCGCCGTCCGGAAAAGACGTGGCGGCCAGCCTGACGGTCCCGACGAATCTCGGCGGCAATTATTCCGGCAACCTTTCCACGCAACAAATTTTCGGACGCATTTTGACTTCCCTCGCGCGGGAATTGCCGGAACTGTCGAAGCGAATCGTTACCGTCAGCCCCGACGTCGCGAGTTCTACCAGCCTCGGCGGCTGGATCAACACGATGGAAGTCTGGAGCCGGTCGGAAAAAGAATTTCTCCCGGAAGAAGCCGAGCCGGGTGTGTTTACGTGGCGGGAATCCGGCACCGGCCACCACCTTGAACTGGGTATTTCGGAAATCAACCTGTTCATGGCGCTCGGCCAACTCGGTCTCTCGCAGGAGGTCAACGGCAATTTGCTCTTCCCGATCGGGACACTCTACGATTGTTTCGTCCCACGCGGTTTGGACGCGTTTTACTACGGGCTTTATTCCGGAGCGAAGTTCATCGTCGTCGGCACGCCTTCGGGCATCACGCTCGCGCCGGAGGGTGGCGCGCACCAGTCCACCATCACCGGCTCGATCGGCATCGAACTGCCGGGCATTGCCGCTTACGAGCCGTGCTTTGCTCAGGAACTCGAATGGATTCTTATGGCCGGCCTGGAAAATATCCGCACCCGGAGCGGTTCCACCTATCTCCGGTTGACGAGCAAACCGGTGGATCAATCGCTGCTGTCCGTGCCGTCGGATGCGGGTGAACGTGAGCGTTTGCGTAAACGGGTCATTCGCGGCACGTATCGGCTCGTGGACCGCAGCGGCGAGGCCGGCTCCCAACCCGGGAAAAATGCGGTTCACATTTTTGCCGCTGGCGCCACCGTGCCGCAAGCCGTCGCGGCAAGCTCACGGCTCCAGGAAAAAGGTGTTTTCGCCAACGTTTTCAACGTCACGGGCGCCGGGCCATTGTATCGTGAGTTTCAAAATTCCCAGCACGCCGCGATTTCCGGCGCGCCCGGGCCGGGCCATTTGCTGGACGAACTTGTTCCCGCCGCCGAACGCAAAGTTCCGGTCGTGACCGTGGTGGATGGCCATCCGCACAGCCTGGCGTGGATCGGCGCGGCATTGAACGCGCCGACATGGCCGCTCGGCGTTGTCGGCTTCGGCCAATCCGGCGCGATTTCCGAACTTTACCGCGAATTCAAAATTGACGCCGCCAGCATCTGCGCCGCATGCGTTCAGGCTTTGAACAAATAAACTTCAACCACCATCCAACAAGTTAAAACCATGTCTGCCAAATATCGCTTCCAATTCTACAAGGAACTCCACAAAAATCTGCCCGCCATTTACACCGAGGCGAAAAAATTCAGCGATGACATCGGCATCACGCCGGAGATGAAAGGCAAGATCGGCCTCACCGGCGCGGTGTCGTCCTGTCACGCGTTGTTGTCGCGCGAGGTGAGCCAGGCCATCGAGGACGCGTCGCGCAAGGTCATCGAGAACAAATTCCTCATCGAGGAAATCCGCGAGATTGTGAAGGACGTTTACGGCGACGGCTTTGATGCCGCACCGGTGAACACTTGCGAAGCCGCGCTGTGGGTAAGCTTCGATTGCCTCGCTACGCCGCCGATGACCGGTCGCGGCGAGGCTTATCGCGCCCGTTACATTGCGCCGTTCGAGCGGCACTTGCATCATCACGGCGGTTATGGCCGGCCATTTCCGCCGCGCTACAAGGACTTGTTCGCCGACCGCGGCGTGACGGCGGGCGAACTCGGCTTTTCCGGCAAGCGCCTTGATAACACTGACGCGGTTTTCGTGCCGATGGAAGGCGCGCGGTACGAGTTGCACGGCATCAAACAGCATCCCGCCGTCCTACTCGCGAATTACGATGCGAAAAAAACCGTGGCCCGCATTGAAAAAGCTGCTGCCCGCCACGCTGCGAGTGTCACCGCGTTTTCATCGCTCGGCTATGACAGCGTCGGCTACGGTTACGGGGCGAAAGACGCGAACGGCGCTCCGGTTTTGCAGACGGGCATCGCGAAGCTTGCGCAGGAACACGGCGTGCCTTACATCGTGGACAACGCGTGGGGCACGCCCTTCATCGGCGCCGACCCGCGGAAGCTCGGCGCAGATCTGATGGCGTATTCGATGGACAAATCATCCGGCGCGCCGACGGTCGGGCTGATTATCGGGCGCGAGGACGTGATGGTGCCGATCCGCCGTGCGCTCGGGTATCACTCGGACCGTTCCGGCACGGGCTATTCCTACGGCAAGGCGGCTTACGTCACGAACGATCCCGGCAAGGAGGCGCTCGTCGGCCTCATCGCCGCGCTGAAAATTCTCCGCGACAAACCGCAAATGATGACGAAGCCTCTGGACCAGTTGCTGAAAATCGTGAAAGAGGAATTCAAGGCACTCCCAAAGAAGTTCCACGACGGCCTCATCATCAGCAAAAGCGTCAACTCGCTCGCCGTCGAAATCAATTACGAGAACACGTGGCGCGACGGCCAGCCGGGCATCCCGATCTTTTCCATCGAGGACATGTATGCCGGCACGCACATTTTCCAGGCGGGCATGGCGCAAATGGGCATTATCCCGACGATCGCCTACGACGCGAACATTTTCATTTCGCTGGGCCTCGGCACGCTCGATGCCGACGGCAACTTGCTCGAAAAGGAAACCCGGCTGATAGTAAAGGCGATGGTCGGCCTGATGAACATCACCTGCAAACATGCGGGAGTGGTTTAAAGCGGAAAAATAAAACGCACAAAATCATTTAAAGAATGAACTGAAAGATGTTCCCAAACTATTTTGCATGCAAACTGACTCACCATCTTGGGAACTCGCGAATGAAAGGTGTCCATGTTGTGACGGACAAGGAGAGTTGGTCTTTTCGAGGTGTCCGTCGTGCGGTTTCGTCGTATTGATTTGCGCTGAAGTCGGTTCGGTTTTTGAAATTAGCGAGAAAAGACGCGGACGCGTGCTTGTTGAAGAAGGATGCGAGAAGTGTGGTGCAGTTAAATATACAAAATTTCGCTCTGCAACATCGGATGAAATTAACAAAATTGGATTTCGGCCCGGAGACTACAAATGAAGGCACCGAACCGGGAATACACTATGACTACCGCCCGCGATACTATTGTTGATGCGTTGGACATTGAGAGCTTCGTGCTCTGTGAAAGCGAGAAGGAGGCGAAGGAACTCGTCGGCAAACTCATGCAGTCGCTCGGCCTGGTGCGGTTCGTCATCGTCTCGCTGGATTTCAACGGTCCCGGCGCGCATTTCCGCGTCCGCGCCTACATGAACAAACCAGGCGATAATTACACGTGGTTGAAGGAGTGAACTGTTGAATTGTTAAATCAGCAAAAAGCGGCGTGGATTTCACAATTCAACCGTTTAACAATCGAACGAAATGAAAATATTGCTCGCCCCGCTCGACCCGGTTCACGATGCCGGCCTCAAGCTCATCAAGCGCAAACTCGAAGCGCTCGGCTACCATTGCGTGTTGCTGCCGCCCGACATTACCGTCGAGGAAATCGGCGAAGCAGCCCTCAAGGAAAAGGTGGACATGATTTTTGTCGGGCGCACCGTTGGTTACAACGTGGAACAGCTTTTCCGCCGCGTGCGGCACGTGCTGACGCAACAGGGAGTTTTTGGAAAAGTCCGCATTGCCATCGGCGGCATGGCGGTCACCACCGAACTTGCGCAAAGCATGGGCTTCGAGGCCGGGTACGGCCCGCACACGACCATCGAGGAAATCCATGCGTTGATCGAAAAGAATCCCGAACTCGCCCGCCACATCACGCACCCGGTCAAACACAAGCCGAAGTTCCCGTTCCCGCACGATAACACCGTCAAGGATTCGACCACCCGGAAATATCTGGATCAAATCGTGGACGGCATCCTTGATTGGACAGCCAACCGGACTTCGCCTGGCGTCGTCCGCGCGCACATCACGGAATCCCAATTGCAGGACGTTCACGGCTCGGTCGAGAGTTACACCGCGCTGCCGTTCACCCGTGATTACCTCGCACAGTGCGATGAGGCAGTGGTGGATTTTTTCCAGAAGAACATCTGTCCGCCCAGCGTCCGACAGATCACGCAGCAGGAAGTGGACGCTTACAACCAGCGCATTGATATCGCGAAAAGGCATTTTCATCCGCGCGTGTTGCAGCATGGCCGCACGAAACCGCTCGTGTTCGTGCAATACGGCACCGGTTGCCCGATGATGGACGGCATGCACATCAAGGTCGCCGAAAGCTGGGGCGCCGACGGTGTGCTGCACTTCGATCCGGCGTGGGGCGCGCGCACGGAGGGTTTGATGGACGGCTTCCTCACCAACGTCGAGGACGGCACGCCCGTGACCTACGCAAATCTTTCACTCATCAAGCGCTCGCTCGACGCCGCGACGCTCTGGACTGTCCGCGCGCATCGCGGATTGAACACGCCGGAAATCGCCGTGCTCTCAGGCTTCCTTGGTGCGGACCTGTCGAAGATCAACATCGTCTATGGCTCGATTTGCGGCGGAACCGATCCAGCGCGGCTCACCGTGGACGGCGTGGAAGCGGTACGCATCGCTGTGCGTTATAAAATGCCGTTCGACATTCCGACGAACGAGGAACTTGCCGGCGTGCCGCCGCACAAGGCGTTTGCGGGGATGCTCGTCATGGCCCAGCTTGGCCGCCGGCTCGGCGCGCAACCGATTTTGAAACCGTTGCTCTGCCACGGTCCCTACATCATGGTGAACGAATTGATGGAGCAGAATTACGTAGACTACAATTTTGCCAAGATTCGCGCGTTGCAGGCGCTCGCTGATTTTCCGATCTGGCCCGGTGAACCGATTGGTTTCATGACGCACTCGGAGGAAAAGGAGCAATCGGCCACGACCACTTCGCTGCACGTGGCGATGTGCTCGACCCTCGGCGTGGACGCCGTGACGACGGCTTCGACCGATGAAGCGTTTTCTCATGGACCCATCACGTCGGCGGGGCGGGTCGGCTCGTTGCGCTCGATTGAGGAGGCCTTTCGCTTTTTCGGCCAGACGGACGTTGCTCCCACGGCGAAGGCGAACAAATGGCAAGATGAAATCATTTCCGGCATCAATGCCGTTTTGAAATCCGCCGCCGAAGCGCCGTCGTTCGTGGACGCTTTGTATCAGGGAATTTTCGGCGACAAGGCCGACGGGGTCTATCCCGGGCGCGCCGGAAAGAATTCGGTCATCACCTCCACGGCGCCGAAAAACGGGCGCCTGGGTTTGCGTCCCGTGGACGGCCGGAAAAAGGCGGTGCGGACGGGCAAATCAACCCGTTCCGCGACATTGGCCACGCGACGGTGTCGCTGAACGTGGCGGCCACGTCGCTAAAGCAGGCAGGCAGGCAACTACGGCCAAAATCCCGACCTTGAACTTTGGGTCCGGGACCTTAAACTCCCAACAATGCATCGCTTTCATTACGTCGGGAACAAGTTGTATTGCGAAGGCGTCGCCCTGGAAACACTGGCGAACAAATTCGGCACTCCGCTGTACGTGTATTCGCAGGCGACGTTGGCGGACCACTTTGAAAAACTGGACGCGGCCATGTCGCCGGTGGCCCACCTGATTTGTTACGCCGTAAAGTCCAATTCGAATTTGTCGGTATTGCGGACGCTCGCGAACCTCGGCAGCGGCTTCGACATCGTGAGCGACGGTGAATTGCAGCGCGTGATGGCGGCAGGCGGCGACCCACGCCGGTGCGTGTTTGCCGGCGCGGGCAAGACCGGACCGGAAATCGAATTCGCGCTCAAACGGGATGTCTATTCGTTCAACGCCGAAAGCGAGCCGGAATTGGTGCGCATCAATCGCATCGCCGCGAGTCTGAAAAAAATCGCGCCCGTGGCGGTGCGCGTGAATCCGGACGTGGCGGCAAACACGCATGCAAAAATCACCACCGGCACCTACGAAGATAAATTCGGCATCGCTTTCGAGTTGATTGAGGGCGTGTATGCCCGGGCGGCGAAATTGAAAAACCTGCGGCTGCGTGGTGTGCAAATGCACATCGGGTCGCAGATCACGGAAACCGCGCCGTTCGAAAATGCCGTGCGCAAAATGCTGCCGTTGGTGCGGAAGCTGAAAGCGCGGCACGGCATCGAATTTTTCAGCATCGGCGGCGGACTGGGAATCATTTACCAGCACGCGCTTTCGAGCGGCGTACCTGGTTGGTGGCAGACGCCCGTCGCCAAAAATATTCTGACTCCGCGCAAATACGCAGACCGGCTGCTGCCGCTGTTGCAGCCGCTGGGTTTGAAAATCCTGATGGAACCGGGCCGGTTTATTTCCGGCAACGCGGGCGTCCTCGTCACGAATATCGAATATGTGAAGCGGACGGGCCGGAAAAATTTCGTTATTGTGGACGCTGCGATGAACGACCTGATCCGGCCGGCGTTTTACGAAGCCTACCACGAGATTGTGCCGCTCGTTCGTAAGAGCGGCGCGGCAATGAAAGCCGACGTGGTCGGTGGCGTCTGCGAGTCCGGTGATTATTTTTGCAAAGACCGTTCCCTGCCGAAATTCACGGCAGGCGAGCACATCGCGCTGATGAGCGCGGGGGCCTACGGTTTTGCCATGGCGTCGAATTACAACGCCCGGCCGCTGGCTGCCGAAATCCTGGTGAACGGTCGTCACGCCTCGGTTGTGCGCGAACGCCAACCCGTCAAAGAAATTTGGGCGGGCGAGAAAATCGCGCCGTGGTTGAAGTAAAAGCGATGTGGCGGCGAACTTCCTGCTCGAATCGATTTCGCCACAGCCCGAACTACCGCTTTCCGATTTGTCCGCGCGTGACGCCGAGTTGGTTCATCAATTTCAATTCGCGCCACAGTTGCGTGCCGTTAATTTCGCCCCGCAACAGTTGTCGGTATCTGGCTATGGTGCGCTCGACGGTTTCCGCTGGTTCATCCAGGAATTCGAGCCGGAAATGCCGCACGCCAAGTTCAATCATCTTCGCCACGTATTCCGCGCCGGTTTGCGGCAGGGCATTGAACACCGTGTTGCGGCAGCCGGCGTCGGCCTTCAATCCGTGCCCGACCCCCACGCGGTCGCGTAATTTGACCTCATGCCGGTCACAGGGCCGGCCGCAATTCGTGTAATCGGTGCCGCTGGACAGGAACGCGCAAAAAACGCAGTGCTCCATGTGAAACATCGGAATGTGCTGGTGAATCGTCACCTCGAACCATTCGGGCGGCGTGGCGCGCAACAAGGCTTCAAGCTGCTGAAAATTCAGGTCGTACGACGGAGTCAGGCGTTCCAGGCCGAATTGAATTTTTAAATAATCCGCCGCCAGCCGGTTGGCGACGTTCAACGAATAATCGCCGCGCCGCCGGTCGTTGGTGAAAAATTTCAAGTGATCGTAATTGCGGACGAGGTAGCCGTCGGCATTGGAGGAGCGAACCTGCTGCAAAATCCATTCCTCACCGGTCTTAAAAATGCGCGGAGGAGCGACGAAGATGGTCGCAGGTCGAGGGCCGAGGGCCGAGGGCCGGCCCGCATTTGACTCTCGACTCTCGATTCTCGGCTCTCGACACATTTGCACCGCCTCACGGTATTTTTTCGGGTCCTCAAACTCGCAGTAAATCGTCTCCGCGCCGCATTTCAACGCGGTTTCGAGTTGCGTGAAGGTGCGGACGAGAACAATGAGCATGGGGTCTGGGGTCTGGCGTCCCGGTTCCGGGGTTGCAGCCGGACAGCTTTTCTCCAGACCCCAGACGCCGGATCCGAGATCCGAACGCACCGTCCATCGCTTTGGCAGTGCGCGCAAATTTTCCAGTTCCGCCACGGCTTCACGCCGCAGGCGGTTCAATTCGCTGATCGGCAATAAAACTGCGCCTCGCAGGTGGTTCTGCAATTCGCCCAATTTGAACGGCGTTCCGCCCAATCTGCCCAGTTGTTCACGCAAACTTTCCGTCGTCAATGGCCGATTCTCGGCCCGGGCCAGCGGCTTGGTCGAATCCAGTCGGACGACGTGGCCGAGTTCATCACGCGCGATGAGAGTGAGCGGACCACCAGCGGCACCATGGATCTCCATCTCAATCGGACGTTGGAATTTGGGCGTGTCACCTGCAAAACTCCGGCGCAGGCGGCGGTCCAGTTCCGGGTCGCTCGTTTTCCAGAGCTTGTCTCCGACACGGACACGGGAAAAATCCACAT
>Ga0335080_10005223_pt1 | contig 13339 bp, 11 predicted proteins | sample Lox_Sample_34_FD_206720 | JGI IMG/M metagenome (GOLD analysis project Ga0335080, IMG submission 206720) | Soil microbial communities from Loxahatchee National Wildlife Refuge, Florida, United States - Lox_Sample_3.4 | ecosystem: Environmental > Terrestrial > Soil > Wetlands | place: USA... | reverse complement strand
CTTTCAGCCTTCCTCTTTCCTTCACCACGTCGGCGACACCGGCCGGTTTGGTCACTAGCGGGGTGGTTCCGTTCTGCGGACGCGTCGGCAGTCCCTGTTGGACGATCAATTGCATTGCCCGGTCAATAGGGATTCTGGCTACACCCGCTTTTTGGTCAACCCAGCCGTAGCTGTTCAAAATGTTCTCTTCCTGCTCCCGGACACTTCTCAGTTCGTTCGTCTCTGCAGTTTCCAGCCGAGGCTCGGGAAACTTCTTCGCATCCAGGGGCGAAACGTCCCTGGTCTCGCCAGCCTGCGGCGCGACCAGCGGATTCTGCGCCGGCTGGTGCTCGGCGTTGTAGTGGCTCAAAAAACCGTACATCCCGTTCAGTACGACCCCAACCACCACCAGAAAAATCGCCAATCCCACCAGAAACCAGAAGATGCCCTTGGCATTCAGGTCCTGGCGCTCGAACTCCGTGCTTCCGGTCTCCTGCGGATGTTTGAGCTCTTCATTCATGAGCCGGCTCCAGAACATCTTTCGCGAACACGTCGTATGCGGGCAGTAGCGGGATCGAGCCCAGATTGCGGAAGAAATAGGCCAGCCACAGGCCGACCATCGCAACCGGCACTACGACGTCCGCCAGGGTCACCGCGAATCGCGCAGAGAAGTTAGGCTCGATCAACCACAGCAGGTCCACGTAGCGCATGAACAGCAGCCAGACCGCGAGCCAGACCAGCCGGGTTACGTCGCGCTTAAACGGCCGCGAAAGCAACAACACAAACGGAACCGCGAAGTGGAACGCCACGAGAAAGAGCCCCAGGTGACTCCAGCCGCCGTTCAGCCGCTTGAGATACCAGCTGATTTCGTCCGGGAGATTCCCCGCCCAGATGATCAGCCATTGCGAGAACGAGAAGTACGCCCAGACCATCACAAAGGTGAGCATCAGATTGCCGTGGTCGTGAACATGCTTCGGCTTCAGCAGTTCCGACATCGGCCGGTAGCGGAACAGGATGCGTTCGACCACAACCGCAAAGCAAATCGCTGATAGCACCTGACCCGCAAGGAACAGCAGGCCGTAGATGGTGGAAATCCAACTCGGATCGATCGACATTACCCAATCGATCGCAGCAAACGAAATGGTGAAGCCGTAGAGAATCAGTCCCGGCCCACCCAGCGCCTGGAAACGCGTGCTATTGTCGCGGACCGGTGGATGATCCTGCTCCCGTGACCATTTGGTCAGCAGGAACGCGATCAGTCCCCAAATCGCAAAGTAGATCACGGCGCGCAAGATGAAGAACTTCGGATTCAAATACGACTGGGAAATCTCCAGCAGATGCTTGTTGGCGACGGTCGGCTCGATGGGTCGCGCCCAGACGTAGAGATAACGCATCCCGAAAATCAATGGGACAAAGAACGCGGCGCTCACCGGCAACGTCCGCATGGCCGCGCCGAGGATGCGGCGAATCACCATGCCCCAGCCGCCACCGGTCAGATGCCGCAGCATCAAGACCGCCATGGAACCCAAGGTCAGGCCGATGCACGCCATGAATCCGAGAAGATAGGCGCGAAAAAATTCTTCCGGGCGGGTGAAGGCCAGAAAAGCCGCCAGCAACGAAGCAACCACGCCCACGATCAGCGAGCGCATCTGGATGGTCGTCACCACCGGCGGCGCCGTCAGGTCCATTGGTTTCGCCTGCACGGTGCTCATTGCTTCTCCTCCGGTGACGCAGCGGGCGAGGCGATCTGCGGCAAAGTGGCGCCCGAGCCCGGGTTCCCGCGGAATGTCGGCGGCTGGGATGGAACCTCCTGGCCGGCGGGCACATCGTTCTTCGTGGCGTTCTGGCTGAGCTGCAGCGCACGGATATAGGCCACGATGCACCAGCGGTCCCGCGGCGGAATTTGTGAGGCGTAATCAGGCATGGCGCCGAATCCGTTGCTCATCACGTCGAAAAAATATCCCAGGGGCGCTTTACGCAGGCGCTCGATGTGGTACGAGGGCGGATGCCGGAAGCCGCGCTGCGGAATCATGCCGTTGCCATCTCCGAGGCGCGAGTGGCAGGGCGCGCAATAGATGTTATAGCGCTGCTGGCCATGCGCCAAAACGTCTTGCGTGACCGGGAACGGCATGAAGTCGCCATCGTTATTACCAATCTTGCCGGTGTAGAAGTACGTGTCTTCATGCAACTGGCCGCGCGCGACGGTATCTTCCACGACCGGCCTGGCAGAGCGCAGGTCGGGATAAAAATCGCTCTCTGCCAGCGGCTTGAAGCGCGGCTGGTCGTGCATGTCCTGGCGGCAACCCGCGAGCAGCAGGATTCCCAGCAAGGCGATCGATGAATACCGGAGATGAAGCCGCGTGCTAACTGGGCACCTCCGAAATCGACCGTGGATGCAGTCCCTCCAGAAATTGCCGTGTCGACGCCGGATCATACTTAGCGTCAGATGAGAACACGATCAGAAAAAAACGATCCTTGGTAGCGAAAGCGAAGCGTGGCACGTTGAAAACCGGATGGTAGGGCATCGGCAGTCCATTCAGCGCCAGCATGCCAAACACCGCCGCTAGTCCACCAAACAAGATCGTCATCTCAAATGTCACCACGATGAACGCCGGCCAGGAATTGAGCGGACGGCCGCCTACGTTCACTGGATAAGTGATGGCAGCGATCCAGTACTGCATGAGATATCCGCAGACGCACCCCAGAAAACCGCCCACCAGGACAACGAGGGCCACGGAATCACGGTGGAAGCCGATCGCCTCGGCCAACTCCTCCACCGGGAAGGGGCTATAGGCGTCGATTTTGCGATAGCCGGCTTCATGAGTGCGGCGCGCCGCAGCCACCAGGTCGGTCGGCGAATCGAATTCCGCCATCATCCCGTAAATGGGGGTGCGCTTCATTCGGGCTTCACCTCCGCCTCGGGCAAGAGCGTCCGCATCTCAAAGATAGAGATCATGGGCAGGATGCGCACGAACAGGAAGATCGCGGCCAGGAAGAAGCCGATGGTACCGATGTACGTCATCCAATCCCAGCGGGTCGGGTAGTACATGCCCCACGAGGAGGTGAGGAAGTCCCGCTGCAAGCTGACCACGACGATGACGAAGCGCTCCAGCCACATGCCGGTCAGAATCACACCCGACACCACGAACAGCGCAATCGGTGTGGTGCGCAGCTTGCGAATCCACAGTACCTGTGGGATGACGATGTTGCAGAAGATCAGCATGTAATAGAAAAACGCATACGGTCCATGCAAGCGATTCCACAGGGTGAAAGCGTCATAGCGGTTGCCGCTGTACCAGCCCATGAAACCTTCAATGATGTAGCCGTAGGCAACGATCAACCCGGTCGCCAACATGACCTTGGCGGAATTCTCGAGGTGGCGCTCGGTAATGAAATCTTCCAACCCGTAGATCTTGCGGATCGGAATTGCCAGCATCAACACCATGGCAAAGCCCGAATAGATCGCGCCAGCAACAAAATAGGGCGGGAAGATCGTGGTGTGCCAACCCGGCAAAATCGAGATGGCGAAGTCGAAGCTCACGACGGTATGAACCGAGAGCACCAGCGGCGTGGCCAATCCCGCAAGCAGCAGGTAGGCGCTTTCATAGCGCTTCCAGTGGCGCGCCGATCCGCGCCAGCCCATGGCCAGCATGCCGTAGATCATCGCGGTCCAGCGATTTTCGGCGCGATCGCGCAAGGTGGCGAAATCGGGAATCAGTCCGACAAACCAGAACATCAGCGAGATGGTGAAATAAGTCGAGACCGCGAACACGTCCCACACCAGCGGGCTGCGGAATTGCGGCCAGTAATTCATGGTGTTGGGATAAGGGAATAGCCAGTAGAAAAGCCACGGCCGGCCCAGGTGCAGCAGTGGAAACATCCCCGCACACGCAACCGCGAACAGCGTCATGGCTTCGGCGAAGCGGTTGATCGAATTCCGCCAGGATTGCCGCAACAACAAAAGAATGGCCGAAATCAGCGTGCCCGCGTGACCAATTCCGATCCACCATACGAAATTGACAATGGCGAATCCCCAGCCGACCGGAATATTGACGCCCCAGATCCCGATGCCACGGACGAACAGGTAGCCGATCGCGTACAGCAGCATCATGGTGACGAGTGTGGCCACGCCAAAGCCCACCAGCCATCCGTTTGAGGTCGGCCGCGTCAGGACGATGGAGCTGATCTTGTCGGTGATGGTGCCAAAAGTGTGTCCCGGGCCGATGACCGGCACCTGCTGGCCCTCCATCACGAGTTTCTGATTTGACTCGTCCATCGTCTAGCTGTGCTCCGTTTCGAGCTCTGGGTTGGGGTTGCGTACCTCGGCCAGATAGGTGGTTCGGGGCCGGGTGTTTAGATCGGCCAGCAGTGAATAATTGCGAGCCTGTGCTTTCAGCTTGGACACGCGACTGTTGGGATCGTTGATATTGCCGAACACGATGGCGTCTGCCGGGCACGACTGCTGGCAGGCTGACTGCAACTCGCCATCGACGATCTTGCGATCCTCGCGCTCGGCATCGATGCGATGCTGGTTGATGCGCTGTACGCAGTAGGTGCACTTTTCCATGACGCCGCGGCTGCGCACGGTGACGTCGGGATTGCGCATCATCTTGAGCTGAGGCGTGTCCCAGTCCTGGAACAGGAGGAAATTAAACCGCCGCACTTTGTAAGGGCAGTTGTTCGAGCAGTAGCGCGTGCCCACGCAGCGGTTGTAGACCATGTCGTTCAGCCCTTCCGAGCTGTGCACGGTCGCGCCCACCGGACAGACCACTTCGCAGGGCGCATTCTCGCACTGCATGCATGGCACGGGCTGGAAGTGCGCCGTGGGATTGGCGCGGTCGCCTTCGTAGTAAGTGTCGACGCGCAGCCAGTGCATGTGCCGGCCGCGGACGGTCTGCTCTTTGCCGACGATCGGAATATTGTTCTCCGACTGGCAGGCCACGATGCAGTTGTTGCAGCCCACGCAGGCGTTCATGTCGATGGTCATGCCCCAGGCATACGGCTCGCTGCGGTAGTCGAAGCCCGGATAAAGCGTCAACCCTGGCGCTGGCTCTTCCTCCTGCGCGAAGTGCGGTTCTTTCTTGTATTCACCAAGGGAAGCCGAACGCACCAGCGGACGGGTACCCACCGGCGTCTCCATGGTCTGGTAGCCCTGCGTGGTTGCCAGCTTGTAAGTTTCGCCGGTCTTACGGAGGTTGACGCCAGTAGCCGTCCAGGGTGTGGCGCTGAAGCGCAACGGGTAGACGTCGAATCCAGCGCCGGTGCCTACACGGCCTGCGCGGCGGCGGCCATAGCCGAGAAACAGAGTGACGGAATTATCGGCGTGCCCCGCCTGAATCCAAACCGGCACAGTGACTTTTTGTCCGTTGAGTTCGATCTCGATGACATCTTCCGTCTTTAGCCCGAGACGTTCTGCCATTGCCGGGCCGATGAGCGCCGGGTTATCCCAAGTCATCTTGCTGAGAGGCTTGGGCAGCTCCTGCAGCCAGCCGTTGTTGGAGAAGCGGCCATCGTAGATGGAGGGGTCGGGACGGAAGTTAAGCTCGACGACCTTTTCGTCAGGCGTTTCGGTTAAACGCTGAATCGGTTTTGCGGTGAGCTGCCTGGGCGCAAATGCTGTGCCCTCGACCCACCCATCGTGCAGCGACCGCCGCCAGAACATGTCGAAGTCGGCGCCACTGTGCTGCTTCTGCCAGTAGGCCTTCACCAGGTCGTGGCTGCTCGCACCCGACTGGCCCGTGAGCAGCGCGATCATTTCGTGCGCGCTTTTGCCGTCGTACAAAGGCGCAATCAACGGCTGCACAATGCTTGCGGTGCCGTCGTAGGCGCGAGCATCGCTCCATGCTTCGAGATAATGGGCCTGGTTGACGTGCCACTGGCAGAGTTCGGCGGTTTCGTTCTGATAAAGGCCGAGGTGCACGCGAACGGGGATGTTGGTTTCCTTAAGCGCCTTGGCGAATCCGAAGTCAGCGGGAGCGTCGTATGCAGGATTTCCACCCAGAATCAGCAGAAAGTCGACTTTGCCGGCACGCATGTCAGCGACGAGTGCTTCAAGCGACTCCGTCTGGTTCACCGGGTTGGCGTTTACCGGATCGGTGTAAAACACGGTACGCCCAACATTGTCGAGCATCTGATTGATGGCGTGCGCCAGCGCGTGAACCGCGGGCGGCTGATAGTCTCCTGCGATCACAACACTTGCACCGCGGTGCTTCTGCAGATCCTGCGAGACCGAAGCGAGAAAGCTCGCAGCCCCACCCGTTTCCCCCGTAGAATTCGTCGTGATTCCGACGCGAGCTGCCACTGCAGCCGCGAATCTCTCAACATCCCCTGCCTTCAATGCGAGCCGATGGTCCGCTTTCATCCCAGTGGACGACGGCGCACTCTCGACCACGTACAACCGGTTCATCGGGCTATCGGGGTTGCGCCGCTTGGCGAAATCGCGGATATAGCGGGCGCTTCCCGGGAACCCTGCGGACAGGAAGTCCGCATCCAGCGAGAGAATCACGTCCGCCTTCGAAAAGTCGTACTGCGTCTCAACTGGCTGCCCAAACGCCATCTGCGCGCCTGCGTACACGTTGTCCCGATTCACCGGGTCGTACACGTGCCACTTGGCTTCAGGCATGGCCTGGAGCAAAGTGCGCATCTGGTCGGCCAGTGTCGGCGAGGAAACCGTCGGAGTCAGAATGCGAATCCCCGCGCCCTTCAATCCTTTCTGCACATTCAGTGGGCCGCGTACCGCCTGCAAAAACGCACCCCAGGACTGCACTTCGCCCAGATAGGTGATGGTCTGCGAGCGGTCGGGATCGTACATCTCCAGAATCGAAGCCTGTGAAAAGATGTCCGTACCGCCGAGGCTCGCAGGATGCTCGCGATTGCCCTCGATCTTGGTCGGACGACCAAGGTGGCTCTCGACCAGCACCGGGCTGGCGTATCCGCCCAGCGTGAACGCCGTGGCGTAAAAGAGCGGCCGCCCGGGGACAAGTTCCTCCGGCTGCTTTACGTAGGGAACGATGGGCTCAAGCGGCTGCTTGGTGCAGGCGGTCATTCCGGCCAAAGCCAGCGACGCGCCCATCAATTGCAGGAACCCACGCCGCGAAACCGAATCCACCCACTCCGACGCTCCCTTGGGAAACTCGCGATGCATCATCTCCTGGAACTCGGCGCTGCCGGCGAGTTCTTCCAGGCTTCGCCAGTATTCCGGGCCCTTAGTCTCCGCCACGCGGGCGCGCGCGGTGTCGAGGTCCAGCTTGTCCTTCTTGCTTGGACAGATCTCCTCGCGGCGCGCAGCGTTCTGTTCTTCTTTCATATGTACCGACTTCCTACCCTTGCCATCCCTTTACTTGTCATCCTGAGCGAAGCGAGATTCGCGAAGCGGGATCTCGCGTAGTCGAAGGACCCTTGCACCTCGACACCATTACCTGCACGTAGAACAATCCCGTCCTCGAATGCCGATTCAAACCACCCACACCGGACGGACGCGACGCCCGTCCTCCACAAAATCTAGCGATGGCACGTTGAACAACTGGTGATGTCCCGCACCGTGCGCAGGTTGTACTTTTTCACCAATGCCAGCCCCAGAGATCTCTGATCTGTGTAGTCTTGCCCATCCACCACCACCGGACTGTCGGTCGACGGCTCCTGGTAACGCATGTTGAACACCTGGTCGCGGGGCCTCAGATACTTCTCCGGAGCGCGGTGGCAATCCAGGCACCACTCCATCTGCAACGACGCATAGTTGTACATCAGCGGCATGCGGTCCACCGGGCCGTGACAGACGTTGCAGCCCACGCCCTTGTTGATATGAATGCTGTGATCGAAATAAACAAAATCCGGCAGATCGTTGACCCGCGTCCACACCAACGACTTGCCGCTGCGGAAACTTTCGCGCACCGGCTCCAGCATCGCGGCGTTGGTCCAGATCTGCGAATGGCAATTCATGCAGGTCTTGGTGGGCGGAATGCCGGCAAACTTGGAATTTTCCACCGAGGTGTGGCAGTAACGGCAATCGATGCCCAGGGCAGCCACGTGGTGCTGGTGGCTGAAGGGTGCCGGCTGCGGCCGAGCCACTCCCGCATAAGTGGCATAAGGAGAGCGCTGAATTTGCGCAGCCGCCCAGAACAGAGCCGCCACCACAAACACCGCCCCAAAAATCGTGACTCGCGAGATTGTATTAGTGCTGCGATGAAAGATCTGCATTGGAAGAAGCTTTCATTGAGCCAGCCGCCGCTTGCGGCTACTGGCGTCCATGCAGGCCGGAGCAAAGCAAATGCTCACTGGCACTTGTGACGATGAACACTGAAACTGGTGATTATACAAGAGCGGCGCATTTCTGAATCACGCCTCGTGTGGAAAAAATTCGCCCCGGCCACTCTCATGAGCTTTTCAACCCTCGCGCTGCCCGGCATATGATTTGCATCTGATCTGTCCGCAGAGGTTCTGCTATCGTCTGCCCATGCACCGGCATCTAGCCCTCGGCCTGGCGTTTTTTTCTCTTTTTGCGACACCATCGCGTGCCGGGGAGCATTACCAGAAAGCCGCTCCGGTTCATCTCGACGGTGAAGGTGAAAAGTGGGCTGAGAAAACCCTGCGGAAACTCTCCCTCGAAGAAAAAATAGGCCAGCTGTTCATGATCTGGGTGCGCGCCCAGTTTCTCAACGTCGACAGCCCGGAGTATCTCCAGCTGCGCGACAATCTCCGTAAGTACGCCGTTGGCTCCTTTGTAATGACGGTCTCCGCCGACGGTCCGTTCCTTTACCGCAACCAGCCCTATGAGGCGGCCACCCTCCTGAACCGGCTGCAAGAGGATTCCAAACTACCGCTTCTGGTGGCTGCGGATTTCGAGCGTGGGGTTTCGATGCGGCTCTACGGCGCTACCGTCTTTCCGCATGCCATGGCCTTTGGGGCGGCGGGCAGCCTGGATTACGCCGAAGCATTCGGGCGAATCACCGCGCAGGAAGCGCGGGCCATCGGGGTGCAGTGGAATTTCTTTCCCGATGCCGACGTGAACTCCAATCCCGCCAATCCCATCATCAACACTCGCTCTTTCGGCGAGGATCCGCAGCAGGTGGGCGACCTGGTTGCCGCCTACATTCGCGGGGCGCGCGCTTCGGGGATGATGACGACCGCCAAGCATTTTCCCGGACACGGCGACACCGCGACCGATTCGCATCTGGGAGTTGCGCAGGTCAGTGGCGATCTGGCGCGGCTGCAGGCGGTCGAACTGCCGCCCTTTCGCAAGGCCATCGAGGCGGGGGTCGACGCCGTGATGGTGGCCCACGTCACTGTACCCGCGTTGGAGTCGGATCCGAATCGTGTGGCCACGACTTCCCCCGCGGTCGTCGACGGGCTGTTGAAGAAACAGCTTGGCTTTAAGGGAATTGTCGTGACTGACGCCCTCGAAATGGCCGGCCTTACGCGCCTGTATGCGGCCAATATCGGCCGCGCCGCCGTGGACTCGTTCAAAGCCGGCAATGATCTGCTCATTATTCCGGCCGATCTTGACGCTTCTTATCAGGCAATGCTTCAAGCCGTTAGGAGCGGCGAGATTTCCCGGCAACAGGTAGACGCTTCAGTTCTTAAGATACTGAAAGCAAAAGCCTCTGTAGGCTTGAGCAAAGCGCGCTTGGTGGACATTTCTGCCCTGGACCGTCTGGTCGGCAAGCCTGAGAATCTGACTCTCGGTCAGCGCATCGCCGATGACGCGGTTACCCTGGTCCGCGACAATGGAATAGTTCTCCCGCTAAGACAATCCGGAACTGTCAGGGCCGGTTTGCCGTATCAGACAACAGAGGAGCCGCGAGACAGCTTTGCTGTGATCGTCTTTTCCGACGACATGAGGACAGAGGCGGGCCGGGTGCTGGAGAAACAGATACGGGAACGAGCCCCCGACGCGAATGTGATATACGTCGATCCGCGGGTGGCCGGTGCCATGTCAGAGGATGTGTTGAAAGCGGCCGATCGGGCGCAAGCCGTGGTGGCCGCGGTTTACCTGATTCCTACGGCGGGGAAGGCCATACCAGACTTGGGCGGCTTAAAGAATTCCGTGAGCATGGCGGATGCGACCGCCACGCTGCTCGAAAAAATTCTGCAGCGGGCCGGCGAGAAGACTGTGGTTGTGGCAATGGGCAATCCGTACCTGGCGCAGGATTTTCCGATGGTTCAGAATTATCTGTGTACATTTTCGAATGTGGGCGTCTCAGAGGTGAGCGCCGTCAAAGCTCTTTTCGGGGAGATCGCCATCCGCGGCCACTTGCCGGTCACCATACCGGACATCGCCCAACGCGGGGCGGGGATCGAGCGGCCGCCGAAGGCAGCACAGGGAGGACTTCCAAATGCAGGCTTCAAAATCAATCATCCTTAAGGCTTCATTCGTGATCCTACTTGCAGTAGCGTCTTTGCTGGCGCTGCCGGCGTGCAGTGTGAATGTCAACAAGGCCGACAATGGCGAGGACAAGAAAGTCGACATTCAAACCCCGATCGGCGGAATCCATGTCAGCAAGAACGCCGATGTCCGCGATACCGGCCTGCCGGTGTATCCCGGTGCGCGCCTAAGAGAGAAAGAGGACGATGGCGAGGAAAAGAGCGCCAACGTCAACATTTCCAGCGGACTGTTCGGTCTGAAGGTGGTGGCGGTCGAATACCAATCGGATGACACGCCGGACAAACTGATCGCCTTCTACAAGGACCATCTGAAGAAATTCGGGGATGTGCTGGAGTGTCGCACCGACAGCCACGGCGAGAGCGTGAATATTCACGGCAGTAAAGACGACGAGCCGAAACCACTGACCTGTGAACAATCCTCCGGCAAGAATACGGAACTGAAAGTCGGCAACCGCGACAACCAGCACATCGTCGCGATCGAACCGCAAAGTAAGGGGACTAATTTCGCGTTGGTTTACGTGCAGACGCGGGGAAAAGACACGATCTGATGCGCTAAGGGCGCGGCCGGCCGCGTAGCTGCGCCGGGGTTCCTTGCGTGCTCCTGCCGCGCTGCGGTAAGTTGAATTCGGCGTGGAGCATCCCTGTCATCGGTGCGGAACAGCGGTTGAAGATGGAGTTCCTTTCTGCCCCCATTGTGGCGGCCCGCAGATCCGTGTCGCTGCAGGGAATCCGGGAATCGAAGTAGCGCCGGCAATCGATGCCAGCGCTTCCCAGACGCCGCCTGCATCTCAGCCCGCATCCATCCAATGGTCGCAAGCTTTACCGACAGCCCTGACCGCCGGGATCGTCGCGGCCATCGTGATGGTGATACCGCTGGGGGCTTTTGGCTTGGGCATGCTGGCGGGCGGGGCGCTCTCGGTGATCCTTTACCGACGGCGCAACCCCGGCGTCAATCTTACGCCGGGCATTGGAGCACGTCTGGGCGCGGTCAGCGGAGCCATAGGCTGCTGCATTTTCGGCGTGGTTTCTGCCCTGGCCATGCTGATCACGCACGGCGGGGCACAGCTTCGGTCTGCTCTCCTGACTGCCATCGAGCAGTCGGCCGCACGTAACTCTGACCCCGAGGCTCAGCAGATGGTCGCGTGGCTGAAGACGGTGCCGGGGCTCACTTTCATGCTTTGTGCCGCTCTGATCCTCATGGTTGCAGCCTTTTTGCTCTTCTCGAGCGTGGGAGGCGCCGTAACCGCGGCCCTGCTTAGAAGGAAAGACCAGCGCTAAGCCCGGCCAGTTATCCTTCCTTGCCCCCTGGCCCTCGCCCCGCGTATGATGCACCGTTCATGGCTGCCAAATCCTCCAGTCGCTCGGGCAATCTTCGCGAGAAGGCGCAGCTCATGTCTTCCTCCGAGATCGAACGGACCCTGGTTCGCCTGGCGCACGAAATCGTTGAGAAGAACAACGGTGTCGCCGGCCTGGCCCTGGTGGGAATTCGCCGGCGCGGCGTGCCCTTGGCCCAGCGTCTTGCGAAGATCATGCAGCGCATCGAAAAAAGCGCGATTCCAGTTGGCATGCTGGATATCACTTTTTACCGTGATGATCTTTCGACGCTCGGGCCAAAACCAGTGGTGCAGAAGACTGAGATCGGCTTCCCGGTAACGGGCAAGAATATCGTGCTGGTGGACGATGTGCTTTATACCGGCCGCACCACGCGTGCCGCGATGGACGCGCTGTTCCGGGAAGAGCGGCCCACCCGGGTGCAGCTTTGCGTGCTGATCGACCGTGGCCATCGCGAGTTGCCGATCGAGGCCGGCTTTGTAGGCCGCAAAGTTCAGACCACACCCCAGGAAGTGATCGAAGTAAAGCTGTCCGAAGTGGACGACGCAGAAAAAGTTCTGTTAATGGAAAAGCAAGCGTAGCGAGGGAGGACGGGCGCCCTCGCCCGTCATGTAGGCCGGCCAGCCTCCATCCGCAAACTTGCGCGAACGATTTTGGTGCCACCGATGACCAAGGCTGCACGCGGTTCCCTGCTCGGCATCGAACACCTGGAGGCGGCCGATATTCTAGGGCTGCTGAAGCAGGCCCGGCGCATGAACCCGCTGAGGCCGCGCCCTTTGTTGCGCGGCAAACGCGTGCTGCTGCTTTTCTACGAGCCTTCCACCCGCACCCGGGGATCGTTTGAAGTTGCCGCCAAGTCGATGGGCGCCATGACCACGCTGGTGCTCTCCAGCGGCTCCAGTATTGAGAAGGGTGAATCGCTGCTGGACACCGGCTACACCTTGCGCGCCATCGGCGCCGACGTGATTGTGATCCGCCATCCGCACGCGGGAGCGCCACAACTGATGGCTGCCAATCTCGACATTCCGGTGATCAACGCAGGCGACGGCATGCACGAGCATCCATCGCAAGCGTTGCTCGATGCCTATACCATCCTTCGTCACAAGAAGACGTTGAAGGGCCTGCAGGTGGCGATTGTCGGAGATATCCTGCACAGCCGCGTAGCCAGGTCGGCGATTCACCTGTTGAGCAAGTTTGGCGCGCGAATCACGCTCTGCGGCCCGCCGGAATTCGTGCCCGAAGTCGCTACCACGCTTGCACCCGGCCTGCACCTGACTCGCCACACCGAAGAAGCGGTCCGGGGAGCCGATGTGATCACGGTGCTGCGCGTGCAGAAAGAGCGCTTGGCGGGAATGAAGATCCGCTTGCAGGATTACATTGCGAAATATCAGATGACGATGGAGCGCCTGAAGCTCGCCAAAAAAGACGCGCTTGTCATGCATCCCGGCCCCATCATTCGCGGACTGGAGTTGACCTGGGAAGTTGCCGATTGCCCGCAGTCCGCGATCGTAGAAGAAGTAAAGAACGGGGTGCCGGTGCGGATGGCGATTTTGGCGAAGGCGTTAGGAAAGTTGAGATAGGAGTCCAAAGAAGCAAAAGCAACCCTCATTCCGAAGGCCCGCGCCTTCTCCAGCCGGGCGAGGAGTGT
>Ga0335080_10005221_pt1 | contig 13340 bp, 10 predicted proteins | sample Lox_Sample_34_FD_206720 | JGI IMG/M metagenome (GOLD analysis project Ga0335080, IMG submission 206720) | Soil microbial communities from Loxahatchee National Wildlife Refuge, Florida, United States - Lox_Sample_3.4 | ecosystem: Environmental > Terrestrial > Soil > Wetlands | place: USA... | reverse complement strand
TCCGAAAGCGTAAACCAATTCCGATTTGAAATGGCGAACGGGCGACCCGAAAACGGCTCGCCCGTTTTGCTTTGTAGCGCAGACTGGCAGTCTGTGTACCCCGAAAGCTTTCGGGGCTGGTCGCGGTTTGGTAATCCGCGGGTTGTGGGAATCACGTATGCCTGCCGACTGCCAGTCGGCGAAACGGCAGGTTACCAACCTGCGCCACGTCAACGTGGAGATTTTTCTTTGTGTTCTTTGTGTTCTTTTGTGGCTAATCTTTTTCAACCTTTATGGCCGGACTCCTCGACGAAATTGAGCCTTTGAAACAATCGGCCCTGGCCGGCTTGAAAGCCGCGCCCGACCTCGCTGCCCTCGAACAGGCCAAGGGCAATTGGATTGGCCCAAATGGCAGGTTCACCGCGCTCATGAAACAGCTCGGCACGCTGCCGAAAGAGGAAAAACCCGCCGCCGGCAGAGCCATCAACGCCGCCAAATCCGAACTTGAAACCGCCCTGGCCGAACGCCGCTCCGAGCTTGAGTTGGCAGCGGCACAGCCCAAAGAGCCGACGGATTTCAGCGCGCCCGGACGCCGCCGCACACTCGGCAAACTCCATCCGCTCGCCCAAGTGACCGAGGACATCGTCCGCAGCTTCCGCAAAATCGGCTTCGTCGTCGCCGATGGTCCTGAAATCGAGGATGAATACCATTGTTTCGACGCGCTCAACACGCCCGCCGACCATCCTGCCCGCGACACGCAGGACACTTTCTATCTTGCCAACAACGAGCCGAATATTTCACCCTCTCCTGGGGGAGAGGGTGGCGCAACAGCGCCGGGTGAGGGTCGTGGGCGGGAAACCCTCTTACTTCGTACCCACACTTCCTCCGTCCAAATCCGCGTGATGGAGCAGATGAAAAAAGCCGGGAAAGAGCCGCCGATTCGCATCATCGTCCCGGGCCGGGTTTATCGCCGCGACAACGCCGATGCCACGCACAACCCCACCTTCCAGCAGATTGAAGGCCTTTACGTGGACAAAAACGTTACCGTCGGCGACCTCAAAGGCACGGTGGAATTTGTCTTCAAGGAAGTGCTGGGTGAAGAGACAAAAATCCGGTTCCGACCGCATTATTTCAGCTACACGGAACCCAGCTTCGAAATTGATTTCAGCAACGCGCTGGTGAAAAAGCTGGGCAAAGACTGGCTGGAAATCGCGGGGTGCGGCATGGTCCATCCGGCGGTGTTTGAAGAAGTCGGCTACGATCCGGAAATCTGGACCGGCTGGGCGTTCGGGTTTGGCATCGAACGCATCGCCATGCTCCGCTACGGCATCAACGACATCCGCCTCTTTTACGAAAACGACCTGCGGTTTTTGAGGCAGTTTTGACTACGTATCTGTGTGAATCTGTGTACATCCGCGGTTAAAGAAATTTCAGCAAATGAAAGTAACGTTCAACTGGCTCAAACAATACGTGGATTTCGACTGGTCGCCCGGGGAATTGACCGAGCGGCTCACGATGCTCGGCCTCGAAGCCGAGAACGTCCAAAAAATCGGCGGCGAGTTTGAAGGCATCGTCATCGCCCAAATCCTGACCAAGGACCAAGTGCCCGGCTCGGACAAGCTCACGGTTTGCAAAGTCAACGACGGCAAAGGCGAGCGCACCATCATTTGCGGCGCGCAGAACCATAACGTCGGCGACAAAGTCCCGCTCATCCTGCCGAACTTCGCGTTGCCGCTGAAACCCGGCGAGAAGGAGCCGTTCGTCATCAAGGAACGGAAGGTTTTCGGCATCACCAGCCACGGCATGATGTGCTCGCCGCAGGAACTCGGTCTGCCCGACCAGGTGGATGGCCTGCTGATTCTTCCCAAAGACGCGCCGATCGGTAAACCGTTCGCCGAATATCTCGGCCGCAGCGGCAGTGACGTGGTTTATGATTTGGAAATCACGCCGAACCGGCCGGATTGGAATAGTGTCATCGGCATCGCCCGCGAAATCGCGGCGGTGACGGGGAACAAGCTGAAATTGCCAGAGGTCAGAAGTCAGAAGTCAGAAGTCAGAACGGAAGATTTGGTTTCGGTGAGGATTGAAGATGCCGAACTCTGTCCGCGTTATACGGCGCGCGTCGTCAAAGGCGTGAAAATCGGACCAAGCCCGGATTGGCTGCGCGCGACGCTGGAAAAAGTAGGAATTCGCAGCATCAACAACGTCGTGGATGTGACGAATTACGTCATGTTGGAGACCGGCCAGCCGTTGCACGCATTCGATTATCATCTCATTTCCCGTAGCGGCGGTCGGGAGACCGCCGCCAATCAGCCGCTTTCTGCCGAAAGCAGCTACACACCGACAATCATCATCCGCCGCGCTGCCGCCGGCGAGAAATTCAAGACGCTGGATGGCGTCGAACGCACGCTAACCAACGAAATGCTGCTGATTGCCGACGAGCAGAAAGGCATTGCACTGGCAGGCGTCATGGGCGGCCAGAACACGGAAATCAACGGAAAGACCGTGGACGTGCTCATCGAAAGCGCTTATTTCTCGCCGACCAACATCCGCCGCACGAGCAAAGCGCTCGGTTTGCGCAGCGAGTCCAGTTACCGCTTCGAGCGTGGTGCGGACATCGGCATTTGCGACTGGGCCAGCCAACGCGCGGCGCAATTAATTCTGGAAACCGCCGGCGGTCAGCTTGCCGAAGGTGTCGTGGATGCCTACCCGAAACCGATTGAGCCGAAGCAATTCACATTGCGCCATCACAAGGTGAACGAACTGCTCGGCATTCCTCTGAAACCGGAGGAATGTGAATTCTATCTGGGCCAGCTTGGATTGAAACCGGTCAATCGCAAAGCGCGGCCGGTTGGCGCGAGCGGTTCACCGGAGCCGGTGACGTTTCAAATTCCAACTTTCCGCGTGGACTTGAAACGCGACGTGGATTTGATCGAGGAAATCGCCCGGCTGCACGGCGTGGACAAAATCCCCGCCACGCCGCCGCGGGGCGCCGTCGGTGCGAATGAATTTGATGCCGTCCACGACCAGATAGCCGAAGCGCGAAGAATATTGAGCGGGCTGGGATTAAATGAGGCACAAGGACAGACGCTCATTTCGAAGTCAGAAGTCAGAACTCAGAAGTCAGAAGAAATCATCGCGTTGGCGAATCCGCTGAGTTCGGACATGGACGTGTTGCGGCCAAGTCTGCTGCCGGGCTTGATTCATTCGTTGCGGCACAATGTCAGCCGCAAAAATTACGACGTGGCGCTGTTTGAAATCGGGCGAGTATTTACGCAAGGTGGGGACGCTTCGCCGAAGCGTCCGGACGGCCCGGCGAGCCATTCCTGCCAGGAAGAACGCCGCGTGGCAATTGCGCTCACCGGCCAACGCCAGCCGTTGTTCTGGAGCGGCAGCGAACGCGACGCAAAATTCGACAGCTACGATTTGAAGGGCATCGTCGAGGAGTTTTTGGACCAATTCAGCGTTCGTGGTGTCACGTTCACGCGACACGGCGAAAGCACAGCGTTATTCCTCGAATCTGCGGCGATCGCGCTCGGCGGTAAATTACCGCTCGGTGAGATGGGCCAACTTTCACCGGTCCTGGCCAGGAAATACGATTTACGGGATGGGGTTTTCCTTGCGGAATTGGATCTGGACCAACTGCTGGCACGGCGAAATCCAGTCAAATCATTTAAGCCGCTGCCGCAATTCCCGGCCATCCGCCGTGACGTGGCGATGCTGGTACCCGAAGCCACCACGCATGACGCGGTTTTGCGGACAGTCAGGCAGGCCAAACCGGCTAACCTCGAAAGTGTTGAATTGTTCGACGTGTTTCGCGGCAAAAATGTGCCGGAAGGACAGAAGAGCCTGGCTTATGCCTTCATCTATCGCGCCGCGGACAAGACGCTCACCGATACCGAAGCGAATGCCGCCCACACGAAGATCGTGGAAGCCTTCAAAACGCAGTTGAAGGCGACGGTAAGGGAATGAATTGAGACTCAAGACGCTTCGCGCCGTTCGTGAGCCTTCGGGATTCGCGCCCGCGTCTTGGACTGCGGTGGCCTTCCGCCGCTTTTGAAAGCGGGAACGGCGGCGCTCTGCCGAGACGCCGCTACGCCAGTAAAATTATTCCACGGCCACGAACGGCGGCATCGGGCAATCCAGTGTGTCGGCGACAGCCCGGAGCAATTCGGCCTCGTGCTCGGTCATCACGCCATCGGCGCCGACGGTGTGGATGCAGGCATCAAGCAGGTTCTTCTTGATGATAGGCACGGCCTGGGCAAGGCGGTTGAGCGCGGCGTCAATCTGGTTCACGCCACATTGATCCAGGGGAAGCAGTCCCCAATTGTCATTGGGCGCCCGCAGATACGGCGCGCCGGCTTCAAAGGCTTTTTGAATTTCCGCCGGGTCGCTGCTGCCCACGTTGGCCAGGGCGGACAACAGGATCGCGCAATCGGGCACGAGCGGTTTGAGTGTGTAAAACTGGGCCGTTGGCGGGCGTACTTTGGTGAATTGCGGCGTGAGATGATGCAGGACGATTTTTTGCAGCACGTACTCAAACAATTCGATCTGGTTGTCGTTTTCGACCAGCCATTGGAGCGTCTGCGAAAACCGGTCAAACTCATCCGGTTTTAATTGTTTCAGGGCGCCTAGCGCAATCACCACCATCGGCAACCGGGCGTGTTTCGCCGCCTCGGCGACCTGGGGAAATAGCGCGGCGGTTTTTTCGGAAACCGCCGGTGAAAATCGGTTCCCGATTTCGGCAATTTGCGCTGCGCGTTCCTGGTCATCGCCCCGCAACAGCAGGGCGAAAACAAGCGCGCCGGCACCAAGCGGGTCGCGCGCGGCCGCTTTGATATTTTCCGGCAGGGCATCGCGCAATTGCTCGGCGTATTTCAGATGCAGCGGCGTGGGATTGCCGAGGTTCGGCAGCACCACCCGCGTTTTGATGACCGGCGGTTCTTCTTCCATGCCGCCGCTGGCGATAATCGTGCCACCGAGCATGGTCCGGAAAATATCCGGCATCGGCTGTGCCGGCTGCGGTTTGGGCTTGGTGCGGTAAAGATTCAGGTCTTCAACTTTGTCCGCGGGCAGACGTTGATATTTTCCGTCCCAGGTGGGGTCAATAGCCCGGATGCGCTGGTCAAGCGGCGGGTGCGTAGACATCAGGTTAAAAAAGCCGTCCCCGAGCGCGTTGCCGAAAAAAAGGTGGCCGGCGTCGGGGGCATGGGGCGAAAACATGCGCGAGCCGTAGCCGCCGATCTTTCGCAGCGCGCCGGACAGGCCGCCGGGATTGCGGGTGAACTGAACGGATGAGGCGTCGGCAAGGAATTCCCGTTGCCGGCTGACGGCAGCCTGAATCAACCGTCCAAAAAAAACGCCCAGCGAGCCGATCACCAGCAGCAAAAGGCCGATGAGCGGCAGGGGGTTCCGGTCGCGCCCGCTGCTACGCGCCTGCAGGAGCACCCGGCCGATGGTGGCAATGCAAAATATCCCGAAAAGAATGCCAATTAACCGGATGTTCAGCCGCATGTCGCCGTTCAGGATGTGACTGAATTCGTGGCCGATAACACCCTGCAATTCGTCACGGGTGAGTTTGGTCATACAGTTCCGAGTGACGGCCACGACGGCATCGCTCGGGGTGTGCCCCGCGGCAAACGCGTTGATATAATCTTCGTTGTCGAGCACATAGACCTTAGGCATGGGCACGCCGGAGGCAATGGACATTTCTTCAACCACGTTGAGCAATTTGCGCTCGTCGGGATTGGTTGAATTGGTAGCGACCAGACGCCCACCGAGCGAATCCGCGACCACGCTGCCGCCGCCAGCCAGTTCCATGGTTTTGTAGCTGCTGCCGATGAAAATGACGGCCAGCGTGCCGACGGCGGAGATGAGAAGGATCTTCGGGTCCCAGAGGGAAAACAAAGGTTGTTGCTCGTAAAATCGTTGGTGTTGGTGGATGAGGAAGTAACAATTCACGAACAGCGCGACGAAATAAATCATCACAATCATTGAACCGACTGCCAGAGCGAAGAACAGGACAAGCCACTTCGTTTTGCGGCGGGCATGGTCTTGTTGCGCAAAGAAATCCATTGGGTTCGTTAAATCGTTGAACTGTTAATCGTTGAATCGTTGGACCTGCGACTGCCGTCGCCGTCGCGCTGCCGATTTAACGATTCACGATTCAACGAATCACGAAAAAGATACTTTGGGCGCATCCTTCTGTTCCGGCTTGTCAATCACGAAGAGCTCCGCCGGGCCGAAATTGAAGATGCCGGCGATGACGTTCGACGGGAAAACCTCCCGGTCGGTATTATAAACCATGACGGAATCATTGTAAGCCTGCCGCGCAAAAGAGATTTTATTTTCCGTGGAAGTCAGCTCCTCGGTGAGCTGCATCATATTCTGGTTTGCCTTTAGATCGGGGTATTGCTCGGAAACCATCATCAGACGGCTGAGGGTGCCGGCCAGGCCGGATTCGGCGGAAACCAGGTTTTTCATGGCACCGGCGTCGCCGGGATTGCTGGCGGCGGCTTGCGAGGCGGCGTAGGCGATATTGCGCGCCTTGGTGACATTCTCCAGCGTCTCGCGTTCGTGCTTGATGTAGCCTTTAGCGATTTCGACCAGGTTCGGAATCAGGTCATAACGGCGCTTGAGCTGCACGTCAATTTGTGCGTAAGCATTCTTGAACCGGTTGCGCAGCGTAACGAGCTTGTTGTAGCCGCCGATGATGAAGGCGACGAGGCCCAACAACGCAACCAGCACAACAACTGTGATTATCAATCCAATTCCCATAGCCATAATTTTCCTTTGTTAAGTTCGCTCTTCTACTAAGCCAAAGCTCGCCGCCCGGCAATGATAATTTGGCCCGCTTTTTGGAATCGGAGTGGCTGCGGCGCCTCGCCGCAAACACGGGCGACGGGGCGTCGCCGCCACCATTCACGGCTCAACGAACACCGGCATCCCGACCTGGACAAGATGGCTCAAATATTCCGCGTCCCAATTCGCCAGCCGAAAGCAGCCGTGCGATTCGGTACGCCCGATCTGTTCCGGATTAGGGGTGCCGTGAATGCCGTAACCGGGCTTGTCCAGCCCGATCCAGGCCAAGCCGACCGGATTGTTCGGCCCGGGCGGCAAAATCAATTTTCGGTTCAATTGTCGCGCTTCCGGTGATTCGGGAAACAATTCCGGGTCAAAAGTGTAATTCGGGTTGGGCGCGATAGTGATGACATGCAATTGACCGACCGGCCGCTTGTCAAAACGCGCCGCAATGCTGCACGGAAAATGCACGAGCAGATTGGTTTCCTCGTCAAAAGCCTCCAGGTATTTATCACCGAGATGGATGGTAATAAACGCAGCTTTGTTTGTTGGCGCGGGATAATCCGCTTCGGGGATTTTCAAAACTATGCCGGCGACGAGGTTGGTCCAGTTCACGTCCGGGTTGAGCTGCTGGATCACGCCGGGATGCGCGTGGCCTTTCTCCGCGACGAGTTCAAGTTCAGTCTCGTAGGCAAGGGCGGATTGTTGTGACTTGGCCAGCCACGTTTTGCCGAGCGGCTGCAAACCCGCGAGGTCGTTCGTGGTGACCACATAGTTTGTCAACGGTGACAAGCCGAGTGAGAGTCGCAAGATGGTTTGTGTGTCCAGCAAGCCGGTCGGTGGCAAATTTTCGATCTGTTGAAAAACGGAAATGGCCGTGCGTGTTTGCGAGCCGGAAACGCCGTCAATCGAACCCGGTGAAATGCCGCGGCGCATCAGGGCGATTTGCGCCTCAAATACATTGTGCGCGGCATGAGGGTAGCTGCCGGCGTTTTCGATTGGCCGATTCGATGGTCGGGGCGGCGGCTTGACCGGGGCGGGAGTGACGATGCGGATCGGTTCGGCAGGGTGTTCGTGCCGCCACCAAAACCAAATCCCGGCGGAAAGGGCGATTACCACCACCAGCCAGCGGGCGGCACCCCTTTGGTTACGGCGGTCACCCGGTAACTGGAATTTGGATTTTGAGTGGCGTGCCACCCCGGGATTAAGCCACAGGCCAAACCGCGGCCCAAGAGCGAAAGTCAGCCGCCAGGAGGGAAAACCACGCGCTCAGTTCATCTTCAACACGGCATCGCCGATGATCCGGGCGGCGTCGTCATAGCCGACCGAACCGGTATTGATAATCATGTTGTACAAGAGGGGGTCATCGATGTCGGCGTTGAAATACTTTTTAAAATAGCGCTTGCGGGCGTGATCTTCATCGTGGCAAAACTTGCCGGCCTGCTCGCGGGTCATGTGGTAGGCTTCAAGGCAGTGCTCGATGCGTTTTTCCAGCGGTGCCATCAGACGGACATGCAGCACGCGCGGCAAATGGGCGGCGACCATGTTACCGCCCCGGCCAATCAGGATCACGTTGCCGGTAATTGCCAGGCCGCGCACCGTTTCGGCGACATGTCTGAGAACCGTCGCCGCGGGCGGGCGGACTTCGAAAACATCGGCCATGATGTCTTCGAGTTGCGAAAAACGGTCTTCCCGCAGGAATTTCGCCAGGCATGCCGGAAGGTCATGATCGGCCAACACCTTGTCAATGAGATTGCTGTCATACACTTTCCACGGACGAGTATCCTCCGCGGGATGTAAATCCAGGTAATGGGCGAGTTTCTCGGCGACCGCCAGCGCCCCGCAACCCGCCTGCCGTGATATCGTTACCGCGCGATGTAAATTTTTTTTTGTCTCCGCTTCCAACCCCTCGGCGTGCTGCATCTGGCTGCTGATGAATGATGACGTATGTGCGAGACTTGGATTAAACATACAGACCTCCTCTGTTGAAGACTTGACCGGAGCACCAGGAGCCGACCTTCGCTTCGAAGCCGGTCAGGGCCTTTTCGATTAAAAGCCGTTGAGTCTGCGTCTGGCTCATAACTGTCTCCGGGTTTAGACGCCGGGATAGCGCTTCTTGCTCATTCCTGTCGGCTCTTAATGCAGCATACGCCTCCGGCATTGCCGATTTCAAGCGGAGCCAGACGATTTGATAGGTGCTAATGCGAAAGATTAACCATCAGCGACGAGCCCAGGCGCCGGGCTTCACGGCCGGCAGAGTCTTTCGCTGTAGGCTAGCCGGAGTTGCGCCACCAGCGGCGAGCGCGCAACGGGTTTGCCATCCAATGCAATCACCGGCACCACGCCGAATACGCTCTGCGTGACGAAAATGCCTTCGGCCTGCTGTAATGCTTCTGGTTTGATGATGCGCTGATTGGTCTGCAGACCTGACGCCGAGCAGATTTCCAGCACCACGGCGCGCGTAATTCCCGGCAAGGCACCGCATTTGTCGGGCACGGTGCAAACCCGGTTGCGGGAAATCCAAAACACGTTACCGCTCGCGGCTTCGACGACTTCGCCATCCGTGTTGAGAAGCAAGGCTTCGTCCCCACCTCGTTCCACGGCCTCGATGCGGGCCATGATGTGGGCGAGTTTGTTCAGGGTTTTGAATGCAGCCAGCGGGTCCGGGGCAGGAACGCGGTACGACGACGTGACAAGCTTCCACTGCGCCGGCGGATCCAGCGGCGGTGCAGGGTGCAACGTCATCGCCACCGTGGGGCGGCCACTGGCGTGGGGCGTGTACCCGCGTTCTCCCGGCCCGCGCGTCAGTACCACGCGCAAAATCGCGTCGCGCATTTGATTTTTTTCGATGATTTGTCCGGCGAACGCCTTTAATTCGTCCGGGGTGAACGGGGATTTGATTTTCAGGAAATCAGCGCCTCGCGCCAAGCGGTCCAGATGTTCTGCCGCGCGGAACGGCCTGCCGTTGACAACCCGCAACGTTTCGAACAGGCCGTCGCCGTACATGAACCCCCGGTCGTTGACGGGCACCGCCGCCTGCGCGTCCGGCACAAATTGTCCGTTGAGAAAAGCCAGCACGGTGGATTTTTAGCGCAAAGACGCAAAGACGCGGAGAAAAAAAGACGAGAATCTGACTGATTTTCACAAATCAAAATCAATTCGTGGCCATTCGTGAAATTCGTGTCTAAAAAAGATTGTCCGGTTTCGGCCAAAACGGGCATTAAACAGGTGGATGGAAGCGATGGACGACATGGCGTTGCTGCGGGAATATGCCGCGCATAATTCCGAAGCGGCCTTTGAAACGCTGGTATCCCGGCGCGTGAACTTTGTCTATGCGGCGGCCTTGCGACAGGTTCACAACGCGGACCTCGCCGAGGAAATCACGCAGGTGGTTTTCATCATCCTGGCGCAGAAAGCCGGCGGGATTCGCGCCGGCACGCTGCTCGCCGGCTGGCTGTTCAAGACGACGCGGTTTGCGGCGCTGGCGCACTTGCGGGCCGCCGCCAAACGCCGGCAACATGAGCTGGAGGTTCAAATGCATTCTGATGTTCAATCCACCCCGCCCGACCCGTTATGGGAACAGATCGCCCCGATGCTGGACGAGGCGCTGACGCAATTGGGTGAAAAAGACCGGCAAGCCGTCCTGCTGCGCTTTTTCGAAAACAAAAGCCTTGCGGAAGTGGGAACCTTTCTCGGAACGGGCGAAGACACGGCGCGCAAACGGGTCAGCCGCGCCCTGGAAAAACTGCACCGGTTTTTCCTCAAACGCGGGGTCGTTTCAACGACCGCCATCATCGCCGCAACCATCGCTGCCAATTCCGCGCAGGCGGCACCTGTTGCCCTGGCTAAAACCGTGGCCGCCGCCGCCGTTGCCAAGGGAACGGCCGCCAGCGGCTCAACCTTGATCCTGGTGAAAGGAGCGTTGAAACTTATGGCCTGGGCACAAACGAAATCCGCGGCGGTGACTGCCGCAGCCATCATTCTGGCGACCGGCGCCACGACCGCCGTCGTTGAAGTGGTTCAGTCGGGGCGGGGTGTGGCGGCCATGCCCGACATTCAAGGTGCCTGGCAGGGAATCGGCGAAATACCTCAGCAACACATCAAAGCCCGGGGCGTGTTGCACATCAGTAAAACCAACGGCGCTTACCAGGCCACCTGGGACATCATTGACCGGGGAGTGAAGGCCGTTCCCTTTGAGTTGACTTATCATTACCCCGACATTCGCACCGTACTGAAATTGGCGGTCGGCGACATCGTTTACGAAGGCCGGTTAAATGCTGACGGGACGGAGATCGCCGGCACCTACTCGGAACCCAACGTCAGCATCCCCGTTGTCCTCAAGCACACCGCCAACCCAGACAGCGCCCCGGAACCCTTTACGGCAGACGAATGCGCGCCCCGGCGGGATTCGGATTTGCAGGGCTGGTGGATCGGAACGTTAAAGGACGGCAACAAATCCCTGCTGTATACCCTGAAGATTGTCGAGCCGTCGCCGGGGACATTCCGCAGCCAATGTGACAGTGTTCTCGAAGGGTTGCGGGATATTCCCGTGTTGGTGAGCTACGACCGTCCCGGAATCAAACTGACAGTCAACGGCTTTGGTGATTCGTTTGAAGGCAACTTGGAAAACGGGAACACGATTTCAGGAACCTGGACATCAAGTTCAGGCGAGCACCTGCTGACATTCAAAAGCGTTGACCCGCGCGCCGAAGCCGCGCGAGAAGGGCAAAAAAACTACCGGTACGCAAATCCCGGTGAACTGCAAGGACACTGGAAAGGAGTCTTGTCTGCGGACCGGAATGGGACCAGGCTAAGACTGCATCTGACCGTGGACATTGCCCAAATGCCGGATGGTACCTTTTTCGGCTCGTTGGACAGTCCGGATGAACTCAAACGCGGCGTCGTGGCCAGTTCGGTATTATTTACGCCGCCGCGTGTACGTCTGGAATGGAGAGGCGCCGGCGCCCGGTTTGAGGGTAAACTCAAGGACGGCAGACTCTCCGGCACCTGGATTAGCGGAGGTCAGGGGCCTTTGGGTAGTCCGGCTTTGATGGTGTTTGAGCGGAACCAACAATAATAACGGGACGCATGCCGTTTCGGTTGTTGCCGGGGTGAGAGAAAGTGAAACTTTTGATGACATCGCTGTGTTATCCAAGCATGAACCGCAGACGAGCTTTCACGTTGATTGAACTGCTGGTGGTCATCGCCATTATCGGGATTCTGGCGGCGATGTTATTGCCGGCCTTGGCCCGCGCCAAGTACAGGGCGAAAGTCGCCAGTTGCACTTCCAACTACCACCAGTGGGGCATCGCCATGTCACTTTACGCCGGGGATAATTCCCGGAACGCATTTCCTTCGTTTCCCCTGCCGGATTACATTGGTCGGAATCCTTGGGATGTCTCCTCCAACATGGTCCCCGCCCTGCGACCGCACAGCGTGACCGTACAAATGATGTTTTGCCCTGCGCGACCCCAGGATTTTGAGGCCGCCGATGGCTGGTGCTGGCAGAACCTGGACCACGGCCTTAATTCACTGGAGGATTTGAACGACTATTGTCTGGCAACGTTCGGCGACTTTGGACTGTTTTTGCATAGTTGGTGGGTGCCGCGATATGCCGGCGATCCGCAAAACGGCGGGGTTTTGTTTCCCGCACCCACGCCGGGCACCGGCGACAACAACGGCTGGCCGGCGCGGCTCGACGATCCGTTGGTCGGTCTCCAACCCATCATGACTGACCGTTGTGAATACCATGACAATGGTCCGCCTGAAATTGGCCGCGCCCAGGAAGGGCATACTTTTAACGGAACGATCACCTCGGTAAACCTCTTGTTCGGCGACAGTCACGTGGAGACCCGGCCCCACGCCCAGTTGAAATGGCGTTATAGCGGCAGCTATTATGGCGAGCCCCACTACAGTTTTTACTGATCGAACTTCGAAACGACTTCCCGGTGGCCACACCGGTTTAAAGCCGCCAGAAAACCGGCGGCTTTCGCGAGGGTTTCTTCATATTCCGCCTCTGGATCGGAATCGGCCACAATGCCCGCGCCGACACTGAAGTGCGCGAGACCACCTTTGCACACTGCCGTGCGGATGGTGATGCTCAGGAGGCTTTCGCGATTGAATCCCAGATAACCGTGGCAACCGCAGTAAGGTCCACGCGCAGCTGGCTCCAGTTCGTCAATGATTTCCATCGCGCGGAATTTGGGCGCGCCGGTGATGCTGCCGCCCGGGAAACACGACGCGAGCGCGGCAAAATGCGTCACCTCTTTCCGCAACCGGCCTTCCACCGTCGAGACCAGATGCTGCACCTGGGCGAAGCGTTCGAGCCGCGCCAGCTCCGGCGTCTGCACCGAGCCGAATTCACACACTTTGCCGAGGTCATTGCGCAGCAGGTCGGTGATCATCACCAGCTCGGCGAGTTCCTTGGCGCTGGTCTGCAACTCGTAGGCGAGTTGCGCATCGCGCGTCGGGTCGGCGTCACGCGGGCGCGTGCCTTTGATGGGCCGGGTCTGGATGTGCGAGCCGCTCAACCTTAAAAACTGTTCGGGCGACGACGAAGC
>Ga0335080_10005220_pt1 | contig 13344 bp, 11 predicted proteins | sample Lox_Sample_34_FD_206720 | JGI IMG/M metagenome (GOLD analysis project Ga0335080, IMG submission 206720) | Soil microbial communities from Loxahatchee National Wildlife Refuge, Florida, United States - Lox_Sample_3.4 | ecosystem: Environmental > Terrestrial > Soil > Wetlands | place: USA... | reverse complement strand
GGGCGAGCGGATGCCGGCATGGTGCAACTGAACGGACGACACCGCGCCCTCGGCGCGGATGCCGTCGGCGAGGCGGGTGAGGCCGGGCAAGTGCTCGTCGCCGAATATGCCGAGTTGTCCCGGGAATCCCCGACCCGTGCGCTGGACGTGCGCGGCGCAGGTCATCACGAGCGCGAACCCGCCGGTGGCGCGGTAGGTCAGCCATCGATATTCGTCGTCCGACAGACGTCCGTCGTCATGGCTCTGCGAGTTGGTCAGCGGCGCCAGCATGAAACGATTTTTCCAGGCGGGCCCTCGCTGCATCTGCAGCGGCTCGAACAATTGGCTCATGGCAAGTTCTCGATGGGATGGCGGTTGCCGGGACATTCGCCAAATCGTCCTTTGGGGTCAAGTTGGGCGGCTTCGCGCACGTCCCGCGGCCCGAACGGACCTTCGGCACCGGCCAAATCGCGGCGAATTCCGTATCGCCCCGGATAGACGCGCGCCGGCGCCGTCTTGCCAGGCCGCGCGCGGGAGCGCAGCTTTGCCGTGTGTTCCTGACGCGGGATATGGGCCGTGACGCGCGCTTTTCTCGAAGACGCCTCGTTCAACCAGTCGCCGGCTTTCGGCGACGTCGATCTCTTTTCCGCCGACCGTCCACTGTCGGACGCAGCGGCCCGGTACGGTCTCGGCGAGGCCGAGCTGTCGGCGTGCGGTCGCGACTACGGCTCGTTCGAATCGTTCGAGCTCGGACGCATCGCCAACGAGAATCCGCCGCGGCTGCGCACGATGGACGGAAAGGGCAACCGCGTCGATGCGATCGAATTCCATCCCGCCTATCACGCGCTGATGACCAAGAGCATCGGCTACGGCATCCATTCCTCCGCGCATGACGGCTCCGAACCCTTTGGACCGATGACCCAACGTGCCATGCGACTTTACATGGCGACGCAGGCGGAGAGCGGACACCTCTGTCCCGTCACCATGACTCACGCCTGTCTCGGCGCGTTGGCCGCAGAGCCCGACGTCTTGCGCGCCTGGAAGGACAAAATCCTGTCCCGCAGTTACGACGCCGTGCTCAAGCCTTGGCAATCGAAGAGCGGCGTCACCATCGGCATGGGCATGACCGAGCGGCAGGGCGGCACGGACGTTCGCGCGAACATCAGCTTTGCGGAAGAGAAGGGCGATCACGTCGAGATCACCGGACACAAATGGTTCATGTCGGCGCCGATGTGCGATGCCTTTCTCGTGCTGGCGCAGGGCGCAGGCGGGCTGACCTGTTATCTGATGCCGCGGTTTCGGCCCGACGGCTCGCTCAACGCGATCCGCTTCCAGCGGCTGAAGGACAAGCTCGGCAACAAGTCGAACGCTTCGTCGGAAGTCGAATTCCACGGCGCCTACGCATTGCGCATCGGCCGGGAAGGGCAGGGCGTCCGGACGATCATCGAAATGGTCCAACTGACGCGTATCGATTGCGCCGTCGCATCGGCGGGATTGATGCGCATCGCCCTGGCGCAGGCCATCAATCACATCCGCAACCGCTCGGTGTTCCAGCGCAGGCTCGCCGACCAGCCGGCGATGCGCGCCGTCGCCGCCGATCTGGCGCTCGAACTGGAGGCCAATGTCGCGCTGGTGTTTCGCCTGACGCATGCGGCCGACAAGCCGGACGACGCGGGCGAGGCCGCGTGGTTGCGGCTCATGACGCCCGCGATCAAGTACCTGGTGTGCAAGTCCGCGCCCGCGTTCGTCAATGAAGCGCTCGAATGTTTCGGCGGCAACGGCTACAGCGAAGAGCTGGCGATGGCGCGCTATTACCGCGAGGCGCCGCTCAATGCCATCTGGGAAGGTTCGGGGAACGTCATGGCGCTGGACGTCCTGCGCGCCGCGGCGCGCCAGCCCGACGCCACCAACGAGGTCATCGACCGGCTGGCGCGGACGGCGGGCGAGGCCTGCGATGCGGCCGGGATCGCGTCGATGCTCAAGCGGATGCTGCGCTCGGGGGAGGCCGAAGGACGCGCGCGTTTCCTCTGCGAGCACCTGGCGCGGCTCGGCGCGGTGGCGGCGCTCGTCGAAGCGGGCTCGCCCTTTGCGGGACTCTACGCCGCGACGCGGCTCGCCGGACCGCCGGTGGCGCAGTATGGCGCGCGGGATCTCGGCTTTCGGAACGAGTCGACGCTGATGGAACGCGCTCTCGCCGTATGAGCCACCGCGTCGCAAGCCGATAATTCGTCTGACAAGCGCCGCGGCTTCGGCCAAGATCGGCGCCGGAGGCCGCTGCCATGACAGATTCCGCCACGCTGTCCCGTCGCCGCAGGTTGCGGTTCTACGGCTGGGGATATGCCGACGAGGAACTCTCGCCGGACGAGGATGCGCGGGTGCGCCAAAGCGCCGGGCGCTACGGCGCGCTCGCGGAAGTTCCGGTTCCCCGGGAAAACGAATTCGCCCTGCGCGCGCCGCGCATCGCGGCACCGACCGCGTTGGCGAGAATCGTCTCGGCGACGCCCTACGACCGGCTCGTGCATAGCTACGGAAAGTCCTACGCCGACATCGTCCGGATGTTCATGCGCGACGTGAAGCATCCGCCCGACCTGGTCGCGTTTCCCGCATCCGAAACGGACGTCGTCGCCGTCCTCGACTGGGCCTCGCGCAGCAACGTCGCCGTCATTCCTTTCGGCGGCGGTTCGAGCGTCGCGGGCGGCGTGGAGCCGGACGTCGGCGACGGTTATGCCGGCACGATCTCGCTGGACCTGCAATATCTGAACAAGGTCGTGGAGATCGACCGAACCAGCCGCGCCGCGCGCATTCAGGCGGGCGCGCTGGGCCCCGAGCTGGAAGATCAGTTGAAGCCGCACGGACTGACCTTGCGCCATTTCCCGCAAAGTCTTCAGCTTTCGACGCTCGGCGGCTGGATCGCGACGCGCAGCGGCGGTCACTACGCATCGCTCTACACGCACATCGACGACTTCGTGGAATCGACCCGCAGCGTGACGCCCGCGGGAATCCTGGAAACGCGCCGCCTGCCGGGCTCCGGTGCGGGTCCATCGCCGGACCGGCTGATGATCGGCTCGGAAGGCATACTCGGCGTGATCGTCGAAGCGTGGATGCGTCTGCAGGACAGGCCCGTGCATCAGGCCTCGGCGAGCGTGGCGTTTCCGAACATGGCGCGCGCGGTCGCGGCGGTGCGGGCGCTGTCGCAGTCGGGTCTGTTTCCGTCCAATTGCCGGCTGCTCGATCCGGCGGAAGCCAGAAGCAACGGCGTCGGCGACGGAACTTCCGCGATCCTGGTGCTCGGATTCGAGTCGGCCGACCACACGCTGGAAGCGTGGATGAAGCGCGCGCTCGAGCTGGTCGGCGACCATGGCGGCGCATTCGATACAGACGCGGTCGCGCGTTCGCTGGCGCCCAGGGGCGGTTCCGGCGAGCACCGCCAGGGCGCCGCCGGACAATGGCGCAACGCGTTCATCCGCATGCCCTATTATCGCGACCTGATGGTCTCGCTCGGCGTCATCACCGACACGTTCGAGACGTCGATCACCTGGGACCGGTTCGAGGCGCTGTACGAGGGCACGCGAGAGAAGACCGCGCGCGTGCTGCGCGAGATCTGCGGCCATGAGGCCGGCGTGTCCTGCCGCTTCACCCACATCTATCCGGACGGTCCGGCGCCCTATTTCTCCTATTCGGCGCTCGGGACGTCGACGGGAAAGCTGTCCGACTCGCTCGCCAAATGGCGCGACATCAAACTCGCCACCAACGAGATCGTGGTGGGGCTCGGCGGCACGGTCACGCATCACCACGCCGTGGGTCGCGATCACCGCAGCGGCTATGTCGTCCAGTCTCCGCCGCTTTTTCGGGCTGCCCTTGCCAGTGCCAAGAAGGCCCTCGACCCCTCCGGCGTGCTTAACCCGGGCGTCCTGATCGATCCCGCCGATCGGGCGATTGGCATTCGCGGCGCATTGGGGTGAACTCGGTCCCGGTCGAATCCCAAGCCGGAGCCCGCTCATGTTTGCAACCGTCAACGGCGCGCGAATCTTCTTCGATACGGTCGGCTCGAAGCTCGCCATCGACGGCGAACGAATGGTGGAGCGGCCGACGCTGATCGTCATGCATGGCGGTCCGGGATTCGACCATTCCACGATGCGTCCCTACTTCGACCGTTTTGCGGACACGCATCAGGTGCTCTATCTCGACCATCGCGGCAACGGCCGTTCCGGCGGAGAGAAGGAAACCTGGACGCTCGATCAGTGGGGCGACGACGTGAAGACGCTGTGCGACGTTCTCGGCATCGAGAAGCCCGTCGTGTTCGGCAACTCCTTCGGCGGCATGGTCGCCATGGCCTATGCTGCCCGGCATCCGGACCATCCGGCGAAACTGATCCTGTCCTCGACCGCGGCGCGCATCCGGCTCGACGTGACGTTCCAGATGATGGAAGAGCGCGGCGGCGCCAAGGCGCGTGCCGCGGCCGAGCGCTTCTGGGCTTCGACAGACGATGCGGCGATGGCGGACTACATGGCGCTCTGCATGCCCCTCTACAATCCGCCGGGCGGCGAGGACCAGGGTGCCGCGCGGCGCCGCGCGATCATGCGCGTAGAGACCACGCGGCATTTTTCGCTAGGCGAGATGCGGAAGATGGACGCGCGCGCCGGCCTCGCGCGGGTGCGCTGTCCGACGCTCGTCACGGTCGGCGACTACGATCCGATCACGCCCGTCGTCTGTTCCCAGGAGATAGTCGCGGCGCTGCCGGCAGGTCTGGGCGAGCTGCAGATGTTCGAGGGCGCCGGACATGGCGTGCATCGCGACGATCCGGCGGGAGCCGAAAGACTGTTGCGCCGCTTCCTCGCCGCGTGAGCGCGGCCGAAGTTTCCCAAGCGTGGGCGCGGATTCCAGCCGCTGCCGGGCCCGACTGCAGGCCGCCGCGGCGCGCTTCCACGGCGCTGTTGACTTGCTCTCGCGAGCCTCGCACGTTTCGCGCAAACGATCGGGGAGTGAAGAACATGCAGGACCGAATTCGCGTTGAGATGCACGGTGGCGTCGCGGACGTCCGCATGGTGCGGACCGACAAGATGAATGCGCTCGACGACGCCATGTTCAGCGCGCTCGTCGAAACCGGCGAGAAGCTCAAGACGCAAAAGGGCGTGCGGGCGGTCGTCCTGTCCGGCGAGGGCCGCGCTTTCTGCGCCGGTCTGGATATGGGCAACTTCGGCAAGATGGCGTCGGGCGAGCGGCGCGGCGGCGCGGGGCTGGTCGACCTGCCGCGTACGCCGGGCGGCTCGAACCGGGCGCAGCATGCGGTGATGGTGTGGCGCGAACTCCCCGTGCCGGTGATCGCGGCGGTGCACGGCGTCGCGTTCGGCGGCGGTTTCCAGCTCGCGCTCGGTCCGGACATCCGGATCGTCGCGCCGGACACGCGCATGGCCGTGCTCGAGATCAAGTGGGGTCTCGTCCCCGACATGGCGGGTCTGGTTCTGATGAAGGGACTGTTGCGCGACGACGTGGCGCGCGAGCTGACCTATACCGGGCGAATCTTCTCGGGAGAGGAGGCGTTCACCATGGGTCTCGCGACGCGCGTATCGACCGATCCGCACGGCGACGCGATGAAGCTGGCGGTGGAGATCGCCGGCAAGAATCCGGATGCCATCCGCGCCGGCAAGCGTCTGCTCAATCTGGCGGGCGATGCGGACCAGAAGTCCATCCTGATGCACGAAAGCAAAGAGCAGGGCGCGTTGATCGGTTCGCCCAATCAGGTCGAGGCGGTGATGTCGAACATGCAGAAGCGCGCCGCCAGCTACGCCGACTGAGCGCGGCGTGAATCGCTTCTCGCGGCGAACGATGTTGCTGGCCGGCGGCGCGCTCGCCGTCGGCGGCGCGTTTGCCTTGCGTCCCGGCGACAGGGGCCGCGGCGGCCATTCGCCTTATTTCGCCGGTATTTCGGCCGCGCTGAAACGCGCGGGCATCGCCCAGCCCACGCTGGTCGTCGACCGCCAGCGTCTCGACGCCAATATCAGAACCGTCCGCCAGGCCCTGGCGCCGACCGATCTGTCCTTGCGCATCGTCACCAAGTCGCTGCAGGCGCCCGCGCTGTTGCGCGCCGTAATGGCGGGAACCGGCACCAGCCGGCTCATGGTATTCAACGGCGTCATGCTCGATGCGTTCGTTCGCGCCGAGCCGGCGTCAGACGTCCTGCTGGGCCGGCCGCTGCCGGCCGTTCAGCTCGACGAATTCCTCCAGCGCCACGCGAACGATCCCGCGCCCGCCGCCCACCCGCAATGGCTGGTCGACAGTCCGCTGCGCCTGCATCAATACCTCGCCGTCGCGCGGGCGCGCGGCGCATCGCTGAAGATAAATCTCGAGATCGATGTCGGGCTGCATCGCGGCGGGCTGCCGGACGTCAAGGCGCTTGCCGAGCTGCTCGATCTCGCATCGACGGAAAAGCGGGTCGAGGTCACCGGCCTGATGGGCTATGACGCGCAGGTTGAGGGCGTGCCTTTTCCCGATGCGGAACTGGCCCGCGTGAAGCGCCGCTATGCCGATGCGCGAGCCGTGCTGGAATCCAAGCTGGGGCGCGACGCGTCGCGGATGACGCTCAATACGGCCGGCAGTCCGACCTATATGCTCCACCTCGACGACAAGGCCGCGAACGAGGTCGCGCTCGGCTCCGGATTCGTGAAGCCGCTCGATTTCGATCTGGACACGCTGAACCACCACGTCCCCGCGGCCTTCATCGCGGAACCGGTCTTGAAGGCGATGGACCAGGCGCTGATCCCGACCGTCGAATCCTTTTCCGGGGTCATCGATCTGATCGATCCGAACAGCCGCAGGGCGTTCTTCGCCTATGGCGGATACGGCGATGCCGAACCGGTCTCGCCCGAAGGGCTCGAGTTCAGCGCGCTCTATGGCGGCCGCGCCATGCTGACCGGATCGGCGCATGTCGATCTCAAGCAGGACGACATCATCTTTTTCCGGCCGCGCGAGAGCGAGGGGGTGTTCCTGCAGTTCGGCGACCTTGCGGTCTATGACGGCGGCGAGATTGTCGCGCGCTGGCCGACTTTCCCCGTCGCCGCGTGAGCGCCTATTGTGGACCGATGACATTCGGATTTGCCGGACGGGAGCGGACGATTGGCATGACGCTGGACGCGTTGACGCGGGCGATGGTCTGCATTGTAGCGGTGGCGGCGCTGAGCGGATGCGGCTCCGGACCACCCTCTGCGGCCGAACTCGCCGCGCTGAAGCCGGCCGATGGGCGGCTGGCGGGGCTTTACGAGCATAGTTGCAAGGCATGTCACGCGACCCCCGGATCGGGCGCGCCGCTGGTTCACGACCACGATGCGTGGGCGCCGCGCTGGGCAAAAGGTCTGCCGACCTTGCGCGATCACGCCATCCTCGGATTCCAGGCCATGCCGGCCGGCGGACAATGCGCGGTTTGTACGCCGACGGATTACGAAAGGCTGATCCGCTTCATGGCGGACCAGGAGGACAAATGAAAGTCTCCAGACGCGCCGCCCTGTTCGCCGCCGGCGCCGGCGCGGTCGTTGTCGGCGCGGGCGCGGTCGGCGTATCGGTCGCGGAGTACGATCCGCCGGAACCCGCCGCGCCGCCTGCAACGGACGCCAGCGGACACATTGTGTGGCGCAATTGGTCCGGCATCCGCCACAGCTATCCGAAGTCACGTGTGGCACCGGCGTCCGAAGACGAGCTGGCGCACATATTGAAGACCGGGCCCGCGCCGATCCGGGCGGTGGGTGCCGGCCATTCGTTCATGCCGCTCGTGCCGACGGACGGCACGCTGCTGTCGCTCGACGCTCTCGCCGGGGTCACAGCGGTCGACGGCGATGAGGCGACGGTATGGGCGGGTACCCGGCTCGGCGATCTTGGTCCCGCACTCGCCTCGCGCGGCCGGGCGATGGCGAACCTGCCGGACATCAACAAGCAGTCGCTCGGCGGCGCGCTGGGCACCGCGACGCACGGCACCGGCAAACATCTGCGTGCCATTCACGGAGACGTCACGGCGCTGCGTCTCGCCACCGTCGACGGCAACATCGTCGATTGCAGCAAGGACAAGAATCCCGACCTGTTCGACGCAGCGCGCGTTTCGCTCGGCTCGCTCGGCATCGTCGTCCAGGCGCGGCTCAAGACCATTCCCAGCCGGCGCCTGCACCGGCGCGTCTGGCTCGAACCTTTCGAAGAAACACTCGCAGCGGCGGAACAGCGTTGGGCGACGCACCGCAACTTCGAATTCTATGCGGTTCCGTTCACCGGTCTCGCGGCCAACATCACGCATGACGAGACCGACGAGCCGGCGCGTCCGCGCGGTCCGGAAACGGACAGCCAGTTTCTCGAAGCGCTGAAAGCGCTGCGGAACCTGTTCAGCTTTTCCAATCCGGTCCGGCGGGCGGCGGCGCGTCTGCTGCTGGCCTCATCGGAGGCCAATCCCGAAGAAGCGGTGGACGACGGCTGGAAGCTTCTCTCGACGGAGCGTCCCGTGCGCTTCAACGAAATGGAATTCCATCTGCCGGCCAACGCGCAGCTCGCCGCGCTGCGCGAGGTCGTCGAAACGATCGAACGGGAAAGGCACGACGTGTTCTTCCCCATCGAGACGCGCCGCATCGCTCCCGACGACGCGTGGCTGTCGCCGTTCCAGGGCGGACCGCGCGGCTCGATCGCCGTGCACACTTACTATAAGGACGAGTACGAATTCCTCTTCCAGCTGATCGAACCCATCCTGCGCCGGCATGGCGGGCGGCCGCATTGGGGCAAGCTGAATTCGCTGAAGGGCGCGGATTTCGCCGCGCTCTATCCGCGGTGGAAGGACTTCCTAGCCTTGCGGCGCTCGCTCGATCCCGACGGACGATTGCTGAACGACTATCTGAAAGGGATATTCCTCGCCTAGGAGCGGCTCATGCCACTGACGCTCAAAGATCGGTCCCTGTTGCGCGCCGACGCCTATGTCGACGGCTCCTGGTCTCCAGCCCGTTCCGGTGCGCGGTTCGCCGTGCGCGATCCCGCGACCGGCGAACGGCTGGCGGACGTCACCGACCTGGATGCCGCCGACGCCGACGTGGCCGTCCGCGCGGCGGCACGGGCGTTCCCGGCCTGGAAGGCGAAAACGGCGAAGGAGCGCGCCGCGATACTGCGCACCTGGTTCAACCTCATCATGGCGAACCAGGAGGATCTGGCGCGGTTGATGACGGCGGAGCAGGGCAAACCGCTGGCGGAGACGCGCGGCGAAGTCGCATACGGCGCTTCGTTCATCGAATGGTTCGCCGAAGAGGGAAAGCGTCTCTATGGCGACGTGATCCCGTCACATGCAGCCGGTAAGCGCATTCTCGTTCTGAAGGAGCCGGTCGGCGTCGTGGGCGCCATCACGCCCTGGAACTTTCCCAATGCGATGATCACGCGCAAATGCGCGCCGGCGCTGGCGGCCGGTTGCACCTTTGTCATCAAGCCATCCGAAGAGACGCCGCTCTCGGCGCTGGCGCTTGCCGAACTCGCCCATCGCGCCGGGGTTCCGGCGGGCGTTTTCAATGTCGTCACGTCGACGCGTGCGGCGGAGGTCGGCCTTGTACTGACTCAGAGCGCGCTGGTCCGGAAATTCACCTTCACTGGCTCGACCGCCGTCGGCAAACGCCTGATGGCGCAATGCGCCACGACCGTCAAAAAGGTCTCGCTCGAGCTCGGCGGCAACGCACCGTTCATCGTGTTCGACGATGCCGACCTGGAGGCGGCGGCGGACGGCGCCATGCTGTCCAAGTTCCGCAACATGGGACAGACCTGCGTCTGCGCCAATCGAATCCTCGTCCAGGACAAGGTCTACGAGGCCTTCGCCGAGCGTCTCGTCGCGCGCGCTGCGCAACTCAAGGTGGGAAACGGGGCCGACGACGGCGTGATGCAGGGTCCGCTGATCAACGGTAAGGCCGTCGAGAAGGTGGAGCGGCTGCTCTCGGACGCGACGGCCAAAGGCGCGAAGCTCGCCCTGGGCGGCCATCGCCATCCGCTCGGCGGAACGTTCTTCGAGCCGACCGTGCTGACGGAAGTCACGCCGGCGATGGACATCGCGCGCGAAGAGATCTTCGGGCCAGTGGCGACCCTGTTCCGCTTCAAGGACGAGGCCGATGCCGTTCGCATCGCCAATGATACGTCTTACGGCCTCGCAGCCTATTTCTACGCGCGGGATGTGGGCCGCGTCATGCGCGTCGCGGAGGCGCTGGAATACGGAATCATCGGCATCAACGAGGGCATCATCTCGACCGAGGTCGCTCCGTTCGGCGGCGTGAAGGAATCCGGCATCGGTCGGGAAGGCTCGAAATACGGCATCGAGGACTATCTCGAGATCAAATACGTGCTGCTCGGCGGTTTGTGACCAGCCGGCCGTCGCCGAACGGGACGGCGCCGCGGAAGCCTTAAAACGCGGCCGATTTTGTTAATCGCACGATAAGCGGTCAGGAGCGATCATGCGGCGTTGCGTTCGGATCGTTCCATGCAGCCAAAGAAATCTTTCGGCCGGCGGCCGCAGCCTGAACAACCGCGTCTCAGATTGGTGCACACGGAGAGTGTGCCGGTCGCGCCGGCGCCTGCGCCGGTTGCCGAAGAGACTTCGCCGGACGTGGATCGCGAGCTTGAGGAATGGAAGGCCGCGCGCAAGCGCTACAAGCGCTCCTTCCGAGAGCCCTGGCGCACGCTGTCGATCGTGTGCGGTCTGGGCTTTGCCGTCTCTACCTGGCTGCTGCCTGACTCGGTCGCCGACGTCGCCGAACTCGTGACGGGCGGCTTGAGCGCGGCGAGCCTGTTCGCCGGCATTCGCACCGAGCACCGGCCGGCGGCCGAACCGAACGACGGCGTAGCGCAGACTTAAGGCCGCATTAACCATGAGCGTCGAGAATGGCGGTCGGAACCGTCCGGCGCTCCCGCACTCATGCTTCAAAGAATTCGACCGCAGAACCCGATCCTGCGCAAGGCATGGCTGATCGCGCTCGCCGCGTCGGCGATGTCGCTCAGCGCCTGCACCTACGACGTCGCGCCGCCGGCCATGCCGTCGATGGAAGTCCCAGTCGGCTTCACTGACAAGGTCAGCGGCACCTGGGTGCTCGTGATCGATTCGAACGTCATCACCGCGCATATCGATCCGCCCGGTTTCGCATGCGGCGCCTTCGACTATCCGATGGACATGAACACGACGTTCCAGCGCACGCTCACCCAGCTGTTTCGCCAGGTGGCCGACGAAGTCGCCGTCTCGGATCACAAGCTTTCGCCCGCGGAGCTCAAAGCGAAGGGTTATGCCGGCCAGATCGAGATCGGCGATCTCGCCTTCACGCCGAACGTGAATTTCAACCAGATGTCGCTGTCGGCCAAGGTGAGCGTCAGCGTCGAACTGGACGCGACGATGACGGTGCGCACGCCGGCGCGGACCGTCCTCGTCAAGCGCTTCTCGGCCGACTCGGGCGCCGACTCCGACGCCGGACTCATCTGTCAGGACGCGCCGAAGGCCATCACCCGCGCCATCGGAACCGCGATGCAGCAGATCATGGTCAATTCGGCAAGCGCGTTCGGCAACGCGCGCGACATCCGCATGATGTCCGAAATCTGGCAGCCGGGCCGCGTGGCCCGCGCCCAATAAGCAAGCGGCCGCCGCAGAACTTCCGTCCTCCCCGATTTCTGCTAAATACCTCCAAACGGCCGTGTCCGGTCGGTATCGGAGATCCACGATGCAAAAGCGCCGCGTCGGCCCGTTCGAGGTTTCAGCAATCGGCCTCGGCTGCATGAGCCTGTCCCATGCCTATGGGCCGCCGCCGCCGCGCGAGCAGGCGGAACAGGTGCTTCTGGGCGCGCTCGATGCCGGCTACACCTTTCTCGACACGGCGGCCGTCTACGGTCTGGGCCACAACGAGCGACTGATCGGCGACGTTCTGAAGAGCAAGCGAAATTCGTTCGTGCTCGCATCGAAATGCGGCATGACGGACGGCGAGCAGCGCGATCTGAACGGTTCGCCGGATCGGCTCAAGAAGACCTGCGACGAGAGTCTGGCGCGTCTCGGGGTCGAGGTTATCGATCTCTATTACCTGCATCGCTGGGACAAGCGCGTGCCGATCGAAGAGAGCGTCGGTGCGCTAGCTGATCTCGTGAAACAGGGAAAGATCCGGAGCATCGGCCTGTCCGAGGTGTCGGCGCGAACGCTGCGCCGCGCGCATGCCGTGCATCCCATCGCGGCGCTGCAGACCGAGTATTCGCCCTGGACCCGCAATCCGGAAATCGCCGTCCTCGACGCGTGCCGCGAACTCGGCGTGGCCTTCGTGGCGTTCAGCCCCGTCGGGCGCGGCTTCCTGGCCGGCGGCGTGCGCAATACGGCGGATCTTCATCCGGGCGATTTCCGGACGGGAATGCCGCGCTTCCAGGGCGAGGCGTTCCAGGCCAATTTGAAGCTCCTTGACAGATTTTCGGCGCTGGCGAAGGAAGCGGATTGCACGCCGGCGCAACTGTGCCTCGCCTGGCTTCTGCGGAAGGATCCGATCATCGTTCCGATTCCGGGTACGACGCGGCCCGATCACATGCGCGAGAACGCGGGCGCGGCCGGCGTTTCGCTGAGCGCCGAAATCGTCGCCAAACTGGAGGCGGCCGTCAACGCGAACACCGTCAGCGGACCGCGATACGCGCCCGCCATGCAGGCCACGGTCGATACGGAAGGCTAGATGCTTGCGGCCGCCGCGGTTCGGGTGTAGCGCAAATCCGGGTTCAACCGGCTGACGCCATGCCAGACCTGCAAATCGATCCGTCCGCCGCACTGTTCGCATTCGACAACAGCTATGCGCGCCTGCCGGACCGGTTTTACGCGCGCCTTTCCCCAACTGCAGTTGCCGGGCCGCGATTGGTCAAGCTCAACATCGCGCTCGCGCGTGAGCTCGGTCTCGACGCGGAAGCGCTGGTGAGCGAAGTGGGCGTCGAGGTCCTCGCCGGAAATCGCGTTCCGCCGGGTGCGGAGCCGATCGCCATGGCCTATGCCGGCCACCAGTTCGGCAATTGGGTGCCGCAGCTCGGCGACGGACGGGCGATACTTCTCGGCGAAGTTGTCGACACTGCCGGCGTAAGGCGTGACATCCAGTTGAAAGGTTCGGGACCGACGCCATTCTCGCGCAACGGCGACGGCCGCGCAGGGCTCGGGCCGGTACTGCGCGAATACATCCTTAGCGAAGCGATGACCGCGCTCGGTATACCGACGACGCGTTCCCTGGCGGCGGTGCTGACGGGCGAGCGCATCCGTCGTCCGGAGGGGCTCCTGCCCGGCGCGGTGCTTACACGCGTCGCGCGCAGTCATGTGCGCGTCGGAACGTTCGAGTTCTTCGCGAGCCGGAACGATTATGAGGGCCTGCGTCGCCTTGC
>Ga0335080_10005219_pt1 | contig 13348 bp, 7 predicted proteins | sample Lox_Sample_34_FD_206720 | JGI IMG/M metagenome (GOLD analysis project Ga0335080, IMG submission 206720) | Soil microbial communities from Loxahatchee National Wildlife Refuge, Florida, United States - Lox_Sample_3.4 | ecosystem: Environmental > Terrestrial > Soil > Wetlands | place: USA: Florida... | reverse complement strand
CGGTGATTCGGACCAAAGCGGAGTTTCCCGTCTTTACATTCGTAATTCGCACGACGGAGCCGAGCGGGAATGTGCGGTGTGCGGCGGTCATTGCGTGCATGTTGTAGACTTCGCCGTTTGATCCGCGTCGATTGTGGTAGGGCGGGCCGTACCAACTCGCCAGACCCGTCTCCGTAATTAACGGCTGGGTTCCGGCGGGAATCGTTGGCTCAGCGAGATCAGCGGCGTCCGCCGATTTTGATAGAGGTGTTGTTGCGTTCGAAGGGGGTGCTTTTGGCGAGGGCGAAACGGTCGTTGTTGTGTTATTGGGCGGCTCGGGTGCAGGCGACGGAGGAACATTGACGTGTGCCTGTTTGGGATGACTGCAACTGCTCAGAAACAACACGGGCAGCGCTGCCAATATGAAGATGGCTATGCCGAATAAGCGCGGGCGTCGTCGTGTTGCAGAGAAGTTCACTTCGGGTGGTTTGGGTGCTGTTCCATGTAGTCGGCGAATTCGGCGAGCTTCTGAGAAGCGGTGCGCAGGGCCTTGGTAGAGTGGGTGCGCGCCGCGGGAACAACTTCGTCGTTAAGATATTTGATAATTTCCGGAATTTCTTTCTCCAGGCGCTCGACGGCGTCGTTGATCGTTTGACTGATGCGCGCCGATGCGTCGTCGACTTTGCGGTTGAAGTCGTTCATGGTACTCCTCGCGTAGCGGATGCCAGGCTCCATCATTATTTCGTGGCCCGGAAGCAGGGTCAATGGGCGTGGCTAATTGGAATGATTCCTGCCTGAGCGACGCTCGTCTAGGAGGGAGCGTCAACGGCGCATTGCTGTAGAATGCAAACCTTCCCATGTCAGCTCGTCCAGGATCTCGTCTTACGGAGACGCTTTCGAGAATTGACTTCCGAAAAGGGCTGCTTGCGTGGTATGACGTGCATGCGCGCGATCTGCCGTGGCGCAAAGATCGGGATCCGTATCGGGTATGGGTGTCGGAGATCATGCTGCAACAGACCCGAGTGGCGGCAGTGATCGAGCACTATCATGAGTTTCTGCGGCGGTTTCCGACCGTGCAGAAGTTGGCAGCAGCGCGGGGATCGTCGGTGTTGGCGGCCTGGAGCGGCCTGGGATATTACCGGCGCGCGAGGATGCTGCATGCCGCGGCGAAAGTCGTTGCCAGAAAGCGTAAGGGAAAGTTTCCCGAGACATCGAAGGAATGGCTGGATTTGCCGGGGATCGGGCGGTACACGGCATCTGCGATTTCGAGTATCGCTTTTCGAGAGCCGATCGCTGTGGTGGACGGAAATGTAGAACGCGTGCTGCGGAGGATCTCGGGCGAATCTCTCGATGGAGAGCCACTCTGGCAGTCTGCAGAGGATTTGTTGGATCGCGACCGGCCCGGTGACTTCAATCAGGCAATGATGGAACTGGGCGCGACCGTGTGCGTACCGCGGGCGCCTGCGTGCCTTATGTGCCCTGTCGTTACATTTTGTGTAAGCCGCGGTGAAATGTCGGTAGGCAGGAAGTCGGCAGCTCAGCAAAAGCGTGAAATCCATTGTGCCCTGTCTTTCCGCAAAGGGCACGTATTTCTGACCCAGCGGCCCCGTGAAGCCTCTCTGATGGCGGGAATGTGGGAATTGCCTGAGATTTCAAGGCCAGAGCCGCGAACCGATCCCGATTTCAGTGTCCGGCACTCCGTCACGGTCACAGACTATTTGGTGGGTGTCTGGCGTGTCGTGGCTCCCGCAAAATCAGTCGGAAAATGGATTCCACGAGATCGATTGCCAAAAATGGCGTTGACCGGCCTTGCCCGAAAGATTCTGCGGATGGCCGATCTAGCCTAAGGACAAAATCAAGTGAATGCTGAGATATGCAGAACACTTTGGCGGGCGGAGGAACCTTCGAGGTTTTCAATCTTCCGATACATTCTTGTCATCTAAAAGGTCGCGAGGGAATTTGCGATGACCGCACTGGCTACAGGAGCAACCGCTCCAGATTTTGAATCGAAGGCAACGGATGGCAAAAAGTTTTCGTTAGCAGAGGAACTCGAGAAAGGTCCCGTGGTTTTGGCCTTCTACAAAGTTTCGTGCCCCACGTGTCAATACGCCTTTCCTTATCTTCAGCGCTTACAGAAGGCTTACAAGGACAAAGGAGTGCATCTGATCGGGGTGTCGCAGAATGATGCGACCGAGACATTGGCATTCGCGAAGGAGTTTGGAGTCACTTTTCCAATGCTCCTGGACGACACGAGAAAATATCCGGTGTCGAACGCATATGGATTAACGAATGTCCCTAGCATCTTCTGGATCGCTCAGGATGGCGAGATCGAACTTTCCAGCGTTGGATGGGTAAAGGCCGATTTCGAAGAGATCAACAGAAAAATGGCCGAATCTGGAAAGACTGCTCCCGTTCCCTTGTTCAAACAAGGGGAAGAGGTGCGGGATTTCCGGGCTGGGTGAGGATCTAAGAACTAGCTGCCGGTCTGGCGGCTTCCGAAAGACTAGATCACACACAAGATCACAGGGCCGCCTGTGCAGGGCCTTGAGGTGCTTTTGTTCCGATGGTGGGTGCACTCCCGTGCGAGGTAACGTCTAAATTCCCGTACAATTCTGGGCTCCTTCCTCCTTTACAATTTAGAAAGAACTCTCAAATACAAGACCTTCCCGACGAGCGCCGCTTCGTTGGGGGAGATACCTATCATGCAGGGAATGGCGAAGATTGCGTCGGTGTGTCTGATTTTGGGTGTGGGACTTTTTGTCTGGGCTGACGGGGGTGCCGGCTCGGGCGGATCAAAAGGGACCTCGGTCCGGCTTCCAGGGCCGGCTTTTGCAGCTTTGGAGAGCATCAATCCAGACCACATCCGATGGCATGTACGGTACTTGTCGCACGACCTACTGGAAGGGCGCGGCACCGGTCAGCGCGGGGGAGATCTGGCCGCCGAGTATATTGCCACACAATTTGCGGAGTATGGATTGAAGCCGGCTGGAGATCATGGCACCTACATGCAGCGCGTTCCGCTCGTGGGAATCACGGCCCTGCCCGAAACCAAGTTTTCGCTCGTGCCGAAGCAGGGCGAGAGCATGAATCTGAAGCCATTGGACGAATACGTTGCCTATGACCAGACTCAGCAGCCGGAATCGGATGTCGATGCCGACATCGTCTTTGTGGGATACGGCATTGAAGCTCCGGAATACAACTGGGACGACTACAAAGGGCTGGATGTTCGCGGTAAAGTCCTGCTGATGCTTGTGAATGAACCTGCCTCGGATGATTCCAAGTTTTTTAAGGGCAAGGCCCTCACGTACTACGGACGGTGGACCTACAAATATGAAGAGGCAGCTCGTAAAGGGGCAGTCGGCGTTCTCTTGGTGCATCAGACGCAGATGGCGAGCTATCCGTGGGAGGTCGTGCGGAACTCGAACTCCGGAGAGAAGTCGTATCTGAAGCTGGAAGGTCCGGCGCTAAAGGTTGCTTCGTGGATTCATCTCGATGTAGCGAATCGACTGGCATCGGCTTCTGGAATGAATCTCGACAAGATGATGACGTCGGCGCAGTCGCGGGATTTCCGTCCAGTGAATCTAGGTGCGCGGTTGAAGGCGCATATGGTGAGCAAGATCCGGAATTTCGAGTCCAACAACGTGCTTGCAATCCTCCCTGGCGGGGACCACAAGATGGCGGATGAAGCAGTGATGTTTACGGCGCACTACGATCATTTCGGGATTCGTCCTGACATGCCCGGGGATAACATTTTTAACGGCGCGCAGGACAACGCGACTGGTTGCGGAATTCTGCTGGAGGTGGCGCGAGCTTTTGGGGCATCTACCGCGAAGCCGAGACGCTCGATTTTGTTTGCCGCGGTGACGGCAGAAGAGCAGGGCTTGCTCGGATCGGAATATCTCGGAAAGCACTTGCCGATTCCCGCAGGAAAAATTTCTTTGGACCTTAACTACGACGACGTTAAGCCGCTCGGAGCACCGGAGGAAGTGCAGGTGGCTGGAGCGGAGCGGACTACGTTTTATCCAGTGGTGGAATCAACGGCCAAGGACTTTCGTCTTGCCATCCGCGCGGATGCGCGGCCAGAGGCCGGACACTTTTACCGCTCGGACCACTTCAGCCTGGCGCGCGTGGGTATTCCTTCTTTCTCCGTCAATGAAGGGATGAAGTTCAAAGGCCACCCGGAATCATGGGGACTGGATCAGGAAAAAGAATACGTAGAGAAGCACTATCACCAGCCAAGCGACGAATACCATCCCGAGATGGATTTCGTGGGTGATTCAGCGATGGCTCGCTTTGGCTTTGCCCTCGGCTGGCAAGCTGCCAGCTTAAACAAGCTCGTTGGGTGGCAGAAGGGCGATGAGTTTGAAGCGGCTCGGGCGAAGAGCCAATAGCGAAATCGATGCGCCAGAACCCAGTACCCCACAACTTAGCTTTCGTTCATTTCATAGAACTTAATCTCCCAGTAACCTAGGTAACTTTCGCAGGCCATTTCCGCCTGTTAGCATCGATATTTAGGTTTGTAATCAGTAACTTCCGAACCGAATCCTGTCAGGATGCCACGAATACCCATCTTTCGCCTTGGAGGGTCGCCGGAGCAACCGGCGCTGCCGAATCTGTCTGCGTCCTCACCCTTTGTCTCACTGACGGGGCTGACGGTTGGGGTCGACAATCTGCGGCATGACGTCGTACTCAGCCCGAAGTTTGTTGAGTTGGCTCGCGCGCAAATCGCCCGGCTGATCGCGCGGAATGGCGATGTGGACGGGCTTCTCGGCGCGGAGACTCAGCTGCAGCCGAGCCAGGTGCCTTCCTGGCTCCGTCAGCAGGCGGGCAAGCCGGTCAGATCGAAGCACGATCCGGGAGAGTGGAAGTCGGTGCTGACTGAGTTGCAGGTGGCGACCCTGAATCGCGCGAAAAAGGAATTCAAACTTTCGGTTGATTTACTTGCGCGTCTCGCCATAACGAAGTTCCTCCGGACGGAGATGAACCAGCAGTTTGCGCAGGTAGTTGAGCGCTGCCGCGTATTGTTGAAGAACTATGACAATACTCGTGCTCAAAAAGCGCACGAGTATCGCGAGAGAATCGCGGCTTTTCAGGTGCGGAAGAAAATCATCTTGCGCAAAACCGGGCAGGAAATTTTTGAGACCCTGCGAGAAGTCGAAAAAAGTACGATTGCACGAACCCGGCGCTCGTTGTTCGGAGAAGAGACGACGGGCGGGTGTTATTTCAGCTATCCGTTGTTTATGAACCGCCTGCTCTTTTCCGAAGACGGACGGGATGATTATCTGTGCGCTGAGCACTATGTAATGCTGGGGAACTGGGATCGCGACCCGGATCGATACGGCCGGATGCGGGAAATCGTCTCTGGTTTTCTGCGCTCGCTCTATGGCGAGGAGACAAGCACCGAGAGCATCGATGCGTGGATGAATGTGCCGGAGAATGCCCGGGAGTTGGTGGGCACGGGAACTCCTGAAGACTCCGACAAAGGAGCCGCACAGGAGGAACGTCTGGCAATGTGGATTCGCCTGCTCGAAGATGAGCGGGTGATGGAAAACGTGATTGCATCGTATTATGTTGTGCCGTTGCTGAGCGAATATGCGCCACGAATCAATCCGCAGCAGCTGAAGAATGCTCTTATCGACCGCACTGACTGCGATCGCGTCGAGCGGATGATTCAAGAGGGCGGTAAGCTTTCGCCGAACAGCCTATATGCTGCCGTAGCGAAGGTGGCGAGCTGCCGCGGTGCTGAGCGCTCCAAGGTTGCGGCCCGTTTTCTGGCGGACTTCTTCCAATACCACCGTGACTTACGGCGCCTCGAGGTGATCAACTCGGCCCTCGACACGGTGAATCTGGTTGGCAATGAGCGTTTGCAGGAGCTCTCGCGCGTCAACGGAACTCTGTATGAATTTCTGCTGCCGGAGGAACAAGGCGATTCCGAATCGGATCGAGTGTTACGGCACGTTGTTCTGAAAGCCGATGTCCGGGATTCGACGCGGCTGACACGGACGATGATGGAGAAAGGCCTGAATCCCGCATCGTACTTCAGCCTGAACTTCTACGATCCCGTGAACAAACTGCTCGAGAAGTACGGCGCTCAAAAGGTGTTTCTGGAAGGAGATGCCATCATTCTCGCAATTCTCGAGCGGGAAGGTGAACCCGGGCTGGCGGTGAGCCGCATGTGTGTTCTGGCACGCGAGATCATTGAAATTGTTCGGGGATACAACGAGTTGATGCAGCGTTCGAATATGCCGCAGCTCGAGTTGGGATTGGGAATTACTCTGCAGGAGTCGGCGCCACTGTATCTGATGGATGGCGAGCACCAGATCATGATTTCCGAGGCACTGAATGAGAGCGACCGGCTCTCTTCGTGTAACAAGCGTGTTCGCAAAGTCATGGAGTCGCAAGCGGGCCCGTTCCACGTCTACGCATTTCAATCGGCGGAACTAGATGCCGATGGGAACCCCGAGGATGTGATCCTTAACTTCAACCTGGGCGGTATCCGCATGAACGAGGCGGCGTACAAGAAGATGCAGCAGGAAATCACGCTTGAGCCGTTGAAAGTAAAGTTACCGGCATCGCTGGCATCTTCGGACAAAGGTGAGTACAAGATGTTCACCGCGACTGTGCCCGTAGACCGTGATATCTTCCGCAAGATCGTTGTGCGCGAGAGCCGCATTCCGCGGATCGATCCGATCGACTTTTCGATCAAAGGGTGGACGAACCGCATGTATTACGAGGTCTGTACCGATCAAGGAATTTACTCGGCGCTGGAAAGACGCAAGGGCGCGAACGGCTAGAAGTTTGTGCCGACCCTCGTTGGCTTGAACGGGATTTTGAATGTTGCTTCGACGTCTACCGGCTGGCCGTTCTTCATAGCCGGATCGAACTTCCACTGCGCTACGGCTTCAGTGGCGTAATGATCCAGGCGATCGTCGACTCCACGCAGTACGCGTACATTTCCCACGCTTCCATCTGCGTGGATAACCGCATACAGAATCACAATCCCTGAAACATTCTGACGCATCAGCTGCAGAGGGTAAGCGGGATCTACCGTCCGCGTCGCCATTGGCTCAGAAAGATCCGCTGGAGGAGTACTGGCATCCGCAGGTCCGGACTCATGCTTGAGCTCCGCGAACCGGATTACCCAGCTGCCTCCCCCGGAGTTGAGGTTCGGTGTGCTGAGCGACACGGAGTAGAAGCGACGGTTGCCGAATACGGTGCGCTCCACCTCGGTGAGCTTGGCTGCGTTTTCCGGCTGCATGGGTCGTGTGGACGAAACTCGCGGCGGCTTTACGCTTGCAATCAGATTGGGATTCACTGTGTTCGCGGGGGCTGGTGGTGTGGGATTCCCAGCCACTGGAGCTGTGGGCGCCGGCGATGGAGTCCCCACGTAGAGTCCCGCTGGAAGATTGTCGTTTGCAGTGCGTGTTGAGCCGGTTCCCGATGTTGCTGCTCCTTTTCCTCCAGTGGCTTCATCCGCACCGAGCGTTCCCGAAAGCGAACCGGGCGCGCCGGTTGCGCCAGTGTGGCCAGCGGGAGTCGCCGCAAAAGTTCCACGGCGATTACCGACGGCCGGATCCGGAGGCGCCCCGACGACAGGACGCATGTTAAGAGCGACGACGCGGCCGGGCGATCCCGCGGATGCCCCTCCCGTGGAGGCCGACAAAGCAGGTGGCGGAGGTACGACTTGCGGAGCTCCCATTGCTGGAGAGCTTCCTCCGGGCGCGGTTCTCTGCGGAGCTACAGCCAATTGCGGCGCAGGTGCGATGACATTGCTGGGGCCAATGTTGATGTTGCCCATGCGCCGCGGTGAATCGCTTGTAACACTAGGAGGCGGTGCGATCAGAGCCGGCTGCAGGCCTTGCATTGTTGCTGGATTGGACGAACGAGTGATCTCCGGCGGAGGCGCCACTACCGAATTTTGTAATATCGGCGTGCTGCGATGACGGTCCATGCGAGTCGCGTCGGGCGGCGGAGTAACGACAGAGTTTTCGACGTTGGGCGCGAGACGGTGGATCTCCGCGGCCGGAACCAGAGGGGCGGCCGGAATCGCAAGCTGCGGTTTTTGCGCCGCGTCGGACCAGGCTACGACGTTAGGCATCGCAACATCGTGCTTCAGACGGATTTTTGGCGGCGTAACAATGGTTTGCGCGTGATTGTCACGCTCGGGAGGAACCGAGATGATCGGCTGCCGTGAAAACTCAGGATCGGCCTTTTGCTGGCCTGCCGATGCACGTGCACGAGTATCCAGGGGCGGAAGATATTCGGAAGCTTGATAGTAGACCACTTGGGAGTGATCGAAAGTAGGCAAAGGCTGAACGACGCGCGGCTGCAGCGCGAACAAATGCGCCAGGCCAACAAGCGCTGCGCCGGCCAAAATGTGGTAGACGCCGGACTGCAGGAATCTATTCCAGGGCAGAGCGCGCCTTACGAAAACATCGGTCCAAAACTCGGCCGGCGTCGATTGAAGATCGAGCGGCGGCAGGCGGCTGGGGATAAGGAAGTCGCGCAGATTTCCGAGGAAAACGTCGCGGCGAGAGGGCAATTCGACCAACAGACGCGGAACAGGCCCGGAATACGCCGTTTCGATCGTAGGGTCGGCCGCTGACATTCCTCTAATACTAGATGCGGGGATATGGTTTGGGATAGCTGGAAGGGCACCCAGGAACTGCATCTCGGGAAAGGTTTCCGCGCGATCTGTTTGTTGGTGCAGGCCGAGCCCTAGCGGGGAAGTCATTTATAATCATGGGCTCGGCAGTCAGCCGTAATTCTCATTGAAGGACATACTTTGCTCGACTTTTTGGGAGACTTAAGACGCACCCATATGTGCGGAGCGCTGCGCGCCTCCGATGCGGGTAAGAAGGCTGTGCTCATGGGGTGGGTGAACAAGCGGCGCGACCACGGGAGCCTGCTCTTCGTCGACCTGCGCGACCGGACCGGCATTACGCAGGTTGTGGTCAACGCGGACCGAGATGCCGCAATCCATGAAAAAGCGGAGACGCTCCGCAACGAGTATGTCATTGCCGCGATCGGAACGGTGAAGCTCCGCGATGCCAATACGATCAACCCTAATATGCCGACCGGAGAGGTGGAACTCGTTGCCGATGACATTCGCATTCTCAACGAATCGAAGTTGCCGCCATTTTTGCCGTCGGATACAGCGCTGACGAATGAAGAGACGCGGCTGAAGTACCGCTACATTGATCTGCGTCGCGATGTGATGCAGTTCAACATCGAGACACGACATAACGTGGCGAAAGCGATCCGCGATTATCTCTCAGCGCAGGGATTTTTCGAGATTGAGACGCCATTTATGACGCGGTCGACGCCTGAAGGCGCGCGTGATTATCTAGTACCGAGCCGGGTGCAGCCAGGGACGTTCTACGCCTTGCCGCAGTCCCCGCAGATGTTCAAGCAGATCCTGATGATTTCGGGGTGCGACCGGTATTTCCAAATTGTGCGTTGTTTTCGTGATGAGGATTTGCGTGCCGACCGGCAGCCGGAGTTTACACAGATCGATCTCGAAATGACGTATCCACAGCCGGAGACGGTTTGGGGTGTCGTGGAAGGATTTCTGCAAGCGGCATTCAAGGCTGCAGGAGAGAAAATCGAGAGCTCGTTTCCTCGCATGGACTACGACGAGGCGATCCGGCAATACGGCATCGACAAACCCGATCTGCGGATCCCGCCGTTTACCGATGTTCGTGACTGCTTCACCGAGCAGAACCTGCAGGAGTTGGCAATCAATCCGAACTTGCCGGTGATCGCCGTCCGGATACCGAAGGTCGGCGAGCTGTCGCGGAAAGAGCGCGACGACATCAAGCCGATGTTCCACTCGAAGGGTGGAGCTCGCGTTTATGAGGATTTCAAGCGGATTGGGAACAAGTATCCGGATGCGTCGGAGGCGGTCGCCAAGAAAGCCGGAATGGACGAACGCGATCTAATCGTGCTGGTCGCTGGTTCAGCGCAGACCGGTCCGCAGACATCTCTGCCCGCACATCGCAAGGTGACTCCTGCGGAGTTGTCGATTTACGCTTCCGCGGGCTTGCTGCGGCTGGCGCTGGCGCAGAAGTATGCCGACCGGCATGGGATCTTCAAGAAGACGGGCGATCCTTCGAAAGATTATCGCTTCCTTTGGGTGACGAACTTTCCGATGTTTGAGTGGGACGAGAGCGAGAAGCAGTGGATGGCGGCGCACCATCCGTTTACCTCGCCACATGAGCAAGACATGGGCTTGCTTGAGCAGGGCGTGGATTCGGTGAACGATCCGAACTCGACTTTGAGCGCGGTACGGGCCCTGGCTTATGACGTGGTGTTGAACGGGACTGAGCTTGGCTCGGGATCGATTCGTATCCACCGGCAGGACATTCAGGCCAAGATTTTTAAGGCGCTTGGCATGACTGACGAGCAGGCCAAAAAGCGGTTTGGATTCTTCCTCGAAGCGCTGGAATACGGAACGCCTCCCCATGGAGGGATCGCTCTTGGCCTGGATCGCATCGTCATGATTCTGGCGGGCGCGGAAAGCCTGCGCGAGGTGATTCCGTTCCCGAAGACGGCGCGAGCTGTTGATCTGATGTGCGATGCGCCGACACCCGTAGACGAGCGGCAGCTGCGGGATTTGGGGATTACGTTGAAAAAGTGAGAGGTTGTGCACGTCGGTGAGTCACTACGCCTTCCATGAGAAGGCCGGGTCGGATTCTTGCTAGTTCTTCGTTCTTTTTTGGAGTTCCTGATCATCGACTTCGCACCGCCCTCTCATCCCATCTGTTAAGCGCCAATCAATCCGGCGCGGATATATACTGTTGCGATTTCGCACCCTAAATGTCGCCGCGAACAAGTGGCGACAAAAGTGAAATGCTCAGTTTCGTTCATCGCCGAGAAGTCCGGCTGCTGCACCATCCCTGGCTGGAACGGCGCTCGGTCCGCAACCGAAGCCACTTCCCTGCGCGAAGCATTAGGGGCAAAGCCCTGATCTACATCGTGATCGGTTATGTGGCGCTGGTTTGCGGGAAATACGCGCGAGCGCAGGGTTCGGCGCTGGCAGTGAGCCGGTACGCCCACACAACATGGAGGGTCCGCGACGGCTTTTTCAAAGGCGCGGTGTGGGCAGTTGTCCAGACACCGGACGGGTATATCTGGCTCGGTACTGAATTCGGCTTACTTCGTTTCGATGGCGTCCGGGCTGTCCCATGGCGGCCACCGGCTGACCAAGCGCTCCCTTCTACAGACATACTGAGTCTGCTTGTTGCGCGCAATGGAACGTTGTGGATTGGCACTGCCAAGGGGTTAGCAAGCCTGAAGGACGGCAGGCTAGAGACGTACCCGGAACTCGCCGGTCAGTTTGTTTTCAGGCTTCTTGAGGATCACGAAGGTACGGTATGGGCTAGCGCATGGGCGCTCACCACCGCGAGGCTGTGCGAGATTGCCAATGGCACCGTTGAGTGCACCGGAAAAAACGGTGAGATTGGCCCTAACTCACCCGATTTATATGAGGACAGCAAGCACAATCTCTGGGCCGCAGTGCAAAACGGTCTGTGGCGATGGAAACCGGGGCGACCGAAATTTTATTCGGTGCCGGGCGAACTGAACGGGATCCATGGTGTGGCGGAAGACGATGACGGTGCGATCTTAATCGGCACGCACAGCGGAGTGCGTCGCTTCGTTGACGGCAGAACCGAACCGTACCCACTCTCAGGGGATTTGCAGGAATTTCAGGTCACAAAGCTGCTGCGTGATCGTAACGGCGGCCTGTGGATTGGCACCTCGGAGCACGGAGTGATTCACGCCCACCAACAAACCTCCGACATATTTGGACCATCCGCCGGTCTTTCAGGCAATGACGTTGTGACGTTGTTTGAGGACCGGGAAGGCAGTGTATGGATGTCCACGGTGAATGGGCTCGATCGCTTTCGTGACCTCGCCGTCGCCACGCTAAGTCTCAAGGGAGGATTGTCGAACACCGGAGTCGCGTCTGTTCTGGCAGACAAGGATGGCAGCATTTGGATTGCTACTTATATCGGCTTGAACCGCTGGAAGAACGGAGAAGTTTTAACCTTTGGCGGAAAAGATGGGAAGCTGAACGGCCTCTCTCCGAGATCTCTGTTTCAGGATTCTCACGGGCGAATTTGGGTGGCCACCGTTGGGGCACTTGGCTATTTGGAAAATGACCGCTTTGTTCCCGTAAATCGCTTTCCTGGGGGCTCGGTGCACGGCATAGCCGAGGACAATGCAGGGAATCTTTGGATCGCGAATCAAGAACGGGGTCTGTTTCGGTTGTCTCCGCAAAAGGAAATCGAACAAATTCCGTGGTCCAGCCTGGGGCAGGGGGATAACGCAGTCGCCATAGCCGCTGATCCGTTGCACGGCGGGTTATGGGTTGGATTTTTTCAGGGTGGGGTATTGTACTTTGCTGATGGGCAAGTCCGCGCAACCTACAAAGCGGCTGATGGTCTTGGCGAAGGCACGGTCAACCGATTTCAATTCGATCCCGACGGTACGCTCTGGGCGGCGACCGAGGGTGGGCTCAGTCGATTGAAAAACGGCCGGCTTGCCACGCTGACCAGCAAGAACGGGTTGCCCTGCGATGCCGTTCATTGGGTAATCGAAGACAGCGATCATACCTTCTGGCTCTTTATGCCGTGCGGCCTCGTGCGGGTTGCGCGGTCCGAGATTGACGCCTGGGCTGCGACAGTAGACCAGGACGGAAACGCCAAGCGCAAGATTCAGGTATCCATTCTCGACAATTCCGACGGAGTGACGAGCCAATCGATTCCTTATTACTACCGCCCGCAAGTCACCAGGGCGTCCGATGGCAAATTGTGGTTCGTAAATCTGGACGGAGTGAGTGCCTTCGATCCGCGACACCTTCCGTTCAACAACGTTCCTCCGCAGGTGCACATCGAACAAATCACGGCGGACCGCAAGGCCTACGATCCGGCTTCTTACAAGAATGGCTACGTTTCCCTGCCCGCGCGAGTTCGCGATCTGGCGATCGATTTCACCGCCTTAAGCTTCGTCGCGCCGGAGAAAGTGCACTTCCGATTTAAGCTGGAAGGACAGGACGCGGACTGGCGCGAGGTGATCAACAGCCGTCACGTGGAGTACTCGAACCTGGCGCCGAAGAGTTACCGCTTCCTGGTAAAAGCGTCCAACAACAGTGGTGTTTGGAGCGAGGCAGGCGCATCGCTGGGATTTTCGGTGGCCCCGGCATTTTTCCAGACCAATTGGTTTCGTTTGTTATGCGCAATCGGATTATTAGGGGTGATTTGGGCGATTTATCAATTCCGAACTCAGCAATTAGAGCGGCAATTCAACCTAGGATTGGAAGCACGCGTCAATGAGCGCAGTCGGGTTGCGCGCGAACTTCACGATA
>Ga0335080_10005218_pt1 | contig 13349 bp, 9 predicted proteins | sample Lox_Sample_34_FD_206720 | JGI IMG/M metagenome (GOLD analysis project Ga0335080, IMG submission 206720) | Soil microbial communities from Loxahatchee National Wildlife Refuge, Florida, United States - Lox_Sample_3.4 | ecosystem: Environmental > Terrestrial > Soil > Wetlands | place: USA: Florida... | reverse complement strand
GCGATAAACGGCCTCTCCAGTCCGCGGCTTTAGCCGCTGCGGTGCCTCCCTTAATGCAGAGGACTCCGCAACCTCAAGCCTCACCTGTCTGTTGCTGTTGAATGAGACCCACGATTATATCGGATGGCCATCAACCCAATGTAACGACCGGCACATTCTGTCGCGCAATTTCCACAAAGGAACTCGCCCACCCGGCCATCCCTCGCGCCTCTTATCTCCGCTGGTTCCCCATGTACTGCCCGCCGCTTGTCCCCCCGGCAGAGCTGGTCTAGAGTCAAAAGAAGCTTCGGACTTGGAGGTACCCCTTGAAAACTTGGATGTTATTGCTTTGCGCTCTGCTGGCCACATCGCTCGCGGCCCAGACTCCTCCGGCCGTTCCCTCCGGAACCGCCTTGATCGTGCGGCTCGACACGACTCTTGCCACTTTCAGCAACAAGGTCGGCGACCCGTTCCGCGCCAGCATCACGCAGCCGATAGTCGTCAACGGGCAAACAGTCATTCCCGCCGGCGCCACGGTGGAAGGCCGCGTCACCAAGGTCAGTGAGCCGCGCCGTATCTCCGGCCGGCCGACAATCGGCATCCTTCCGGAAGCCGTGATTCTTCCCACCGGCGAGCGCTACTACCTCGATGCGACCCTTACGGACACGAACATCAAGGGCAGCGACGTCAACAATGAAGGCCAGTTCAAGGGGTCAGGCCATGATCGTCGCGACACCTTCGAGCAAGGCGGCGGAGCCGCAGGCGGCATGCTCATCGGCGGCCTGATCGGCGGCCCTCCGGGAATCCTGATCGGCGGCGCCATCGGCGCAGGAGGCACGACCGGCCACTGGCTCGCCAAGCATCGCGCGGCCATTCTGCCTGCAGGTACTCAGCTGACGCTGGAACTGAATCGTCCTATGACGATGACAAACACCACTATGCCAACTCCGGCCACCAGTACCACAACGCCGAGCGGCGGCAGCAACTAGCCCGCCATCTCAGGCAAACAAGAACGCCGAACGGTCTTTCCGTTCGGCGTTTAAAATTTTAGCACTCGGCCAGCCTACGCCCCGAACAGCAACTCCCCTTCGCTCACCACCTGCAATTCGATCCAGCCTTCCAGCGGCAAGGAATCCAGTGGCAAACGATTCTGCCATAAGCTAAATCGCAGCCGTATCTTGCTCGTGGGAGCGGCCGCCGCAGATTTCTTCTCCGGTGCCTTTTCCGTCCCCGTGGTAGGCACTGCCAGCAGCCAATTCAGCGGTACCTTGAACTCGAAATTCCGCAGGAGCGCGACCTTAACATGCTCGTCCGGTTGAGTGGACGACGCCAGCACTCGCTCGGCGATCCCGTTCTCAATTCTCCATTCCTTCAACTTCCCGCCGCTCGACGACGCATCCAGTCGCAGCGTCTTCCTTGGACGCGGCTCGGCCGCTGCCCAAGACTCCACGTTCACCACAATCTCAAAATCCGCAGCCGGAACTTTACTCGCGAAGTCCAGCCTCCCGTACAAATTCATCGCATCAATGCCGGCGTACACCGAATCCAGCAGGAACTGCTTGCCGTGCATCGCTCCCGCGCGGTGATCCGCCGTATAGATTGCCGCTCCCATCCATTCGAAGTACCGCACCTTGTCGCCCGTCACTCGCGGATGGATGTACGCCGTCTGCGGCACAAACCCAGGCCGCACCTCCAGCCCCGTAATAGGTTGCGCCAGATAATCGGGAGGCGCCGCTCCCAGCGCCTGATACACGTTCGACAAGTGCTTGCGGTAGAGTTCGTCGAAATCCCGATCGTTCGCGGAATGATGCTCGGGTCCGTACCACCAGTTCCAGTCGCTGCCTTCGGCAATCAGGATCTCGTCAAACGCCAGCTTTCGTTGCTCCTCTGTCGCGCTGGCAGCGTTCTGCGCGTAAAACTCGCGCGCGTGATGTAGATAGTCCCACGCCCGGTTATCCTCCGGCGCCCCGATCCACACGTTGAAGTTCGCGCTGATCCACGAACCCGGCGTGAGCGACGGCATCTTGCCAAAGTCTTTGTGCCGGGCAATTGCTTCGGAGATCGTCAGCGCCTCAATCCCTGAATCCCGCTGCAATCCGTCATAGAACCGCCGCAGGAACTCGCGTCCCGACTTAGGGTAGTACTCCCAGGCATTCTCCCCGTCGAGAATGATCGAAACCACGGCATCCCTTCCCTTTTCCAGCACCGGCCGCGCCGCTTCCTTGATGTTGTTGATCAGGTGCCGCGCCGCATCTGCCGGCGGCATTCCCGAATACACGAACCCGATCAGGTCGGAAATCGTGTGATCGCGAAACACCATGTGCATCGTGGTCGCGCCGTTTTCGTAGCGGTGGATGTTGTACAGCGTCTCCGCCAGATGCCCCGGGAGACGCCCGCCGCCATCGCGCGCGAAGAATACGCCGGTGCTCCGTCCCAGTACGCCTTCATCGGTTGCCATCCAGTTCACGCCCAGCTTGTGGGCAATGGCCAGCACTTCCTCCGACACGCTGCCCTCGGACGGCCAAATTCCTTTCGGACGCACGCCAAACACCTTCTCGTGCAGGTCGAGCCCCCGTACCAATTGCTCGCGCGCGTCCTCCGGATGGCGAAATCGATTTTGCGGCAGCGGCAGCCCCGGAGACGACACCGCTCCCGCACTCGTGTCACACACCAGCGGCAGAATCGGATGGTAAAAGGGTGTGGCCGAAATCTCGATGGAACCTTTTTTCGCTGCTTCCGCATGAGCCGGCAGCACTCGCCCCAGCAACTCGCGCTCCCGCGCGATCACAAACTTCTGGTCGTCCAGCGAATAGTTGTGGCCCTTGTTCACCAGCGCCGCAACGTCTTTTTCTTCCAGAAAGAATTCGTCAAACCACGCAATCTGCGACAGCACCTGCAGGTCGGTAAAATCCTGCGCCTGGAAATATCGCTCCGCGCGCTCCGGATGGTCCCCGTGCTCGCGAAACCGCTCCCACAGTTCGCGGTACCGCGGATACCGCCCGATCACATTCTGCGGATTCGCCTGAAACAGATACTGCAACGCGAACCGCCGCTCCTCCACGGACAGATCCTTGGCCGGCTTCGCCGCAACGCTCAGGAACGGATCCTGCGCAGTTCCTGCCACATAGTCCTGGATCTGCACCATCAGAGACGGCACAAGGTTGAAGTTCTGGTGGACCTTGGGAAACTCGTCCAGCAGTTTCACCATGCCGTAGTAGTCCTTGAGGGCGTGCAGGCGAGTCCACGGGAGCCGATATTCCCCCGTGACCAGATCCTTATAGAACGGCTGGTGCTGGTGCCACAGCAGGATGACGCGCAGGACGGGCATTCTGAAGCAGCCAGTCTAGCACGCAATTTCCCGTTCGCGTGAGGAGCGCACGCGAGTTCGGGATGCACAGTGAAAAGGAGACAGAGACTTCACGCCCGGACGCTAGATCGTTTCGCAATTTCGTGCCCCCAGCTCACCTTCCGTGCGCTCATCCGTCTCTCTCCTTGACATTCTACATATCGTCCAGTCAATATGTAGAACATCTAGGTGAGACATATGGCACCGACCGAAAAAGCGGACCTCCTCCAGGGAACGCTCGACATGTTGATCCTGAAAGTCGTTGCCCTGGGCCCCATTCACGGCTACGGCATCTCGCAGCGCATCCACCAGATATCCAATGAGGTGATACACGTGCAGCAGGGCTCGCTCTATCCCGCCCTGCACCGTCTGGAGAAGCGCGGCTGGCTCACCGCCGAGTGGGGAGAGTCCGAGAATGGGCGACAGGCAAAGTTCTACCGCCTCTCGGCGAAGGGTCGACGGCAACTGACCGCGGAAGAAGCAACCTGGACCCGTCTCTCAGAAGCCATCCAACTCATTCTGGGCGCGGCGCAGCAGGAGGGATAAATGGCCTTCTGGACAAAACTGTTTCGAAAGCGCAACCGCGACAAAGAGCTTGACCGCGAAATCGCCTTCCACATCGAGGAATTGGTCCGAGAGAATGTCGCCAAGGGCATGGACCCCTCGGAGGCACGCCGCCAGGCCATGATCGCGTTCGGCGGCCGTGAGCAGACGAAACAAGCATTGCGCGATGTTCACAGCTCCCACATCATCGAGACAGTATCGTTCAATCTGAAGGCGGCCGTCCGCTTCATTCGCCGTGCTCCGTCATTCTCGCTGGCGATCATCCTGATCCTCGCCATCGGCACCGGAGCCAACAGCGCCGTATTCTCCGCGATTGACGCGGTCGTCTTGCGCCCCCTTCCGTTTCCCAACGGCGACGAACTCGTCGCCCTCTACCAGCACGACTCCAAAGACCGCGACTCCAACCACTTCGTCGCTCCCGTCCGTTTGGAGGATTGGAACCGGCTCAACTCTACCTTCCAAGGCATCAGTGGCTACTACCTGGACGACTTGTCCGAGACCTCTGGCCCGCTTCCCGAGAAAGTAACCGAGACCCTCGTGGCTCCCCGCTTTCTTCAGGTGCTGGGCGTGTCGCCGGTTCTAGGCCGGGATTTCACTCCCGATGAAGAACGTTTCGGCGGCCCCGATGCCGTCCTTATCAGCTATGGCTTCTGGCAGCGCCGTTTTCGTGGCGATCCCGCCGCGCTCGACAAAAAGCTTCGGGTCGGACGGTTTTCTTACTCGATCGTCGGCATCATGCCAGCATCGTTTCGCTTCCCCAACGCCGACGTGGATTTATGGGCGGTAAGCGCGCCGGACGCTCCCTTTGCGCAACGCCGCGACGCCACGTGGTTCACCGTCATCGGGCGCTTGAAGACCGGTGTCACGCTGAATCGGGCACAGGCTGACCTCGCCACAGTCCAGCAGCAACTCGGCAAGCAGTTCCCGAAGCCTGATGCCGAGCTCACGGTGCAGAGCAAGCCGCTCAAGGAGACCGTCGTCGGATCGGTTCGCGACTCCCTCTGGCTTCTCTATGGCTCGGTCTCGCTGCTACTGCTGATCGCTTGCTCCAACATCGCAGCGTTGCTCCTGGCGCGGATGTCGGACCGCGAGCATGAAATCGCGATTCGTTATTCTCTCGGCGCCCCGCGCTCCGCCATCATCCTTCAGTTGCTGACCGAAGTCCTGCTTCTCGCCCTCCTCGGCTCACTGCTTGGTGTGGCGACCTTGGCTGGAGCGATGCGTGGTCTCCATGTCCTCCTGCAGACCCTTCCACGTGTCGAGGAAATCACTCTCAATTGGCGAATCGCGCTCTACTCTCTCTCCTCGACGCTCATCACCACTCTATTGTGCGGACTATTCCCGGCAATTCACGGTACCCGTCACGGAATATCCCGATCCTTAGCCGTGACCGGCCGCGGTCAGGCCTCCTCTCGCAATCGACTTCAGTGGTCGCTCGTCGGTGTTCAGGTCATGTTCGCCGTGACCCTGCTGGTCGGAGCGGGCCTGCTGTTGCGCAGCTTGCAGGAAATTGCTCGTGTATCGACGGCAAGCAGGATCCGAATCGCAAGATCGTGGCCTACAGCCGTCGATCTTGAATTCGACCTGGTAGAGCACCGGAATTCCGGGGAGCATTCCGGCCGTGGCCGCAGCGGGATCCGCATCGTGTCGAAATATCCGGCGGAGACGCATCGATCGCACTCTTGACGGCCTGCGCGATCTTCCCGGCATCGAGAATGACTCGAGTCACGTACTGACCTTTCAGATCAGCGGTTCCTGGGGAGAGACCACCGATATGAAAGGCCTCGTCCAGCGTCGGCGAACTCTGTAGACATGACTCAACCACCGATGTACTCGTAAACCGCAGTTTCGCGAATACGTATCTCCAGGGGACTTCGCCCGTTGGTCATCAGCTGCGCGCGGTTGCTTACAACGATTTTCAGCCCGACGGCCAGATTCGCGGTGTCGTCGGCGATGCTCGCGAAGAAGGTGTGACGCTGGCTCCGGCCCCTACTGTCTACTCTTGCTTTAGCGCACCCTCCCCTTTTCCCAACTATCTTGTCCGTGCTCGCGGAAATCCCGCAACCATGGCCGAAGCCGTTCGCCGGCGCGTCCACGAACTCGAACCTGCGCGCTCTGTCTACGGCGTGATGCCCCTGGATCAGCACCTAGACGACGCCTCCGCCGAGAACCGTCTCCGCACGACTCTGCTGTCGCTGTTTGCCGCATCCGCTCTGTTGCTGGCCTGCATCGGCCTCTATGGCACTCTCAGCTACCTCGGACGCGTCCGGCAGCGCGAAGTCGGCGTACGCCTCGCGCTAGGAGCCCTGCGCCATCAGATCGTCACCGGCTTTCTCCTGCAAGGACTCCGCGTCACCGTCATCGGCAGCATCGCCGGCCTGATCCTCAGCTTGAGCGGTAATCGCCTGATCGGCACCATGCTGTATGGCGTCAGGGCGCTCGATCCCGAAACTTACGGAGGAGTCCTGCTGCTGATCCTTGCGGTGGCCACGGGCGCGTCTCTGATCCCGGCCTGGCGCTCCGCCCAGGCCGAGCCGACACAGGCCCTTCGCCAACAATAGCCGGACCGCATTTCGACAGAAGTTTTCCGACCCGCGGCTCCCTCCGGTACACTATCCCCCGGAAATCCCATGAGCCCCGAAACGACTCTTACTACTCCCAACCTCCTCACCGACCACGACTTGTATCTCTTCAATGAGGGCAGCCACTACCGCATCTACGACAGGATGGGCGCTCATCTGGCCACGCACGACGGCCAATCCGGAGCCGTTTTCAGTGTGTGGGCTCCGAACGCCCGCTCCGTGTCAGTGGTCGGGAGCTTCAACGGATGGGATCCCAAAGCGCATCGCCTCAATTCCCGCGGCTCCTCCGGCATCTGGGAGGCATTCATCCCCGGCGCCACCCACGGAGCGCTCTACAAGTTCCACATCGAATCCAACCGCCACGGCTACCGCGTCGATAAATCAGACCCCATCGGCTTCTGGCATGAAAAGCCGCCGCGCACCGCGTCTGTCATTTGGGATCTCGGCTACCAGTGGAACGATTCGGAATGGATGCAGAAACGCGCCGATCACAATTCCCTGCGTGCCGCACAGGCCATCTACGAAGTTCATCTCGGCTCCTGGATGCGCGTTCCCGAAGAGCACAACCGTCCGCTCACCTACCGCGAGATCGCACCCCGCCTCGCGCAATATGTCGGACAGTTAGGCTTTACCCATGTCGAATTCCTCCCCCTCATGGAGCACCCCTTCTACGGCTCTTGGGGATATCAGACCACCGGCTACTTCGCTCCCACTTCGCGCTATGGCACGCCGCAGGATTTCATGTATCTCGTCGACTTCCTGCACCAGCACGGCATCGGTGTGATCCTCGATTGGGTGCCGTCGCACTTCCCTTCCGACGGTCACGGCCTTGCCTACTTCGACGGCACGCACCTCTACGAGCACGCCGACTCCCGCCAGGGATTTCACCCCGACTGGAAGACCCACATCTTCAACTACGGCCGCCCCGAAGTCCGCAGTTTCCTGATGTCGAGCGCCATGTTCTGGTTCGACAAATTCCATGTTGACGGCCTGCGCGTCGATGCCGTCGCCTCCATGCTCTATCTTGACTACTCCCGCAAAGAGGGCGAGTGGATCCCCAACAAGTTCGGCGGCCGCGAAAATATCGAAGCCATCGACTTCCTGCGCCGATTCAATCAGGAATCGTTCAAGGAGCATCCCGACGTTCAGACCACTGCCGAAGAATCCACCAGTTGGCCCATGGTCTCGCGGCCCGTCTATCTTGGCGGTCTCGGCTTCGGCATGAAATGGGACATGGGATGGATGCATGACACGCTCAAGTATTTCCAGAACGATCCCATTCACCGCAAGTATCACCACAACCAGCTCACCTTCCGCATGCTCTACTCATGGCACGAGAATTTCGTGCTCCCGCTTTCGCATGACGAGGTCGTGCACGGCAAGGGATCGCTGATCGGCAAGATGCCCGGCGACGAGTGGCAGAAATTCGCCAACCTCCGCCTGCTCTATGCCTACATGTACGCCCAGCCCGGCAAGAAGCTGCTCTTCATGGGCGCAGAATTCGGCCAAGTCCGCGAGTGGGCCCACGACACGAGTCTCGAGTGGCATGTGCTCCAATATCAGGTCCACCGCGGCATTCAGGCCTGGATGGAGCAACTGAACCGCTTCTACCGCAACGAACCCGCCATGCACGTCTTCGACAACAACGTCGCCGGTTTCGAATGGGTCGACTGCAACGACGCCTCGACCAGCACCATCTCCCTGCTGCGCAAGAGCGAAAATCCGCAGGACTCGATCCTGATTGCGTGCAACTTCACTCCGGTGCCGCGTCTTGATTACCGCGTTGGGGTGCCTCGCGGCGGTTATTGGCGCGAAGCGCTCAACAGCGACGCCCGGGAATACGCTGGCAGCGGGATGGGGAACCTCGGAGGAGTCCACGCCGACGAAATCCCCATGCACGGCCGCCAGTTCTCACTAAAGCTAACCCTGCCGCCGTTAGCCGCCCTGTTCTTGAAAGCCGGATAGGCGCGCAGACGATTCCCCCGGCGCTTGGGCCTTTTCAGCCCTGTCGTGTATCGTGATCGCGGAGGACCACTCACATGCGAAAGTTTCTGATCTGCCTTTGCCTGCTCGTTCCCATCGCCGCCTGGTCGCAGGACAATCCGCTCAGCGCCTTCAACAAGCGTGTCTACGGATTCCAGAAAGACATTCTGCTCCGCTCCGCCGAAAAAATGCCCGAAGAGAATTACAGCTTCAAGCCCGCCGACTCGGTTCGCACCTACGGCCAACTCATCGGACACCTCGCCGACGCCCAATATCTGTTTTGCTCCAAAGCTCTCGACGAGAAAGGCCCCGACCTCAAGATCGAGCAGACCAAGACCTCGAAGGCCGATCTGATCGCCGCTCTCAAAACCGCCTTCGCCTACTGCGACAAAGCCTACGATGGCATGACCGACGCCTCCGGAAGTCAGATCGTGAAGATGTTCGGCAACGATTCCCCGAAACTCGGCGTGCTGAGCTTCAACACCGTGCACAACTGGGAACACTACGGAAATCTTGTGACTTACATGCGGATCAAGAACATCGTGCCTCCCAGCAGCGAACAGACCGCGCCCCCGGCCAAGCCCGCGCAGAAGTAACTGAACAGTGACTGGGCCGGGCTATGCACCGGCCCAAGCTCATTTTCGTCAATCTGCTTTGAGAGGGTCATAACGTTCGCGCCGCTGTGTTACCCAAACGACTGATACTCCTTCCAAAACTCCGGCCACGGTAATCTAGGCGGGCCGCACACGAAAATGTCCGGATGCTCCCTGCTCTCCTCGTTTTCCACGCCTAGTGAATTCCCGTTGTGCCCCGCCAATCGGCAACCCGTGAACATTTCGTCGACGTATCTCTGTCTGTGGCCGATCACAATCAGAGTTGTGGGCGGCGGCTCGGGATAGCCTCGCAACCATCCGGAATTTGTTCCGCTGATGGGCATCGGCAATCCGTAGGCTTTGCCAAGAATTTCCACCGCACCTTGCTCCCCGTAGTTCCCCACAACGATCCCGACGTTCGCCCTCTGCTCAGGCGGCAATGAATCCCGCACTCCGGCTACCGCCCGTACTGACTCATCCCAGCCAATTTCCTCGCGGAGATCACCGTTATTTTTGAGGGCGAAGTCCCTCAGCCAACCTCCTGAGGCGTATGGGATGACAATCGCCGAGAACAACAACCCATTCACAACAACGCCTTGCAGGAACACGATCTCAACCGTGCGACGCCACCCGCGCGTCAACTTTCCGGTCCACCGTTCTCCCATCACCGCGCCCATCGCCATCAACATTGGATACGCCGCGCCCAGGTAGTACCCTCGTCCTTTGCCCACTACGAACAGCACCGTCGGAATCAAGTACATCCACGCCAGCAAGCGATACCGGCTACTCCGCAAGAATCCGACGAGCCCGGCAATCCAGAGAGGCGCCGTAATCAGATTCGTACAGATCACAAACTGATCCCGCCAGAATCCTCCTGTCCTTCCTTCGCCGATATCACGGTTGTGAATGGACTGCAGGAAATGCAGCGAGATAAACCCGTGCTGCATCTGCCACACAATGTTCGGCGAACAAATCAGCAAGCCCAGCAGCATCCCGCTCCAAAACCACGGGCTCATCAGAAAGCGCCTCGCGCGCGTTAACAACACTCCGCCCAGAATTCCTGCCAGATAAAACCCCATCGTGTACTTCGTCAGAAACCCCATGCCCAACGTCGCCCCAATTAACAGCCACCAGCGTGGGTTCTCCGTCTTGAGCAACCGAATCACGAAGTAAGCGATCAGCACCCACCAGAGATAGTCAAACGTCGTGTATTGGAACTCCGTCCCTTCGAACAGGGCGAGAGGAGCCAATGCCGTTGCCAGAGCTGCCGTGACTTGCGCCAGACGCACACCACCCAGCTCGCGGGAAATCAGCCCCGTCACCACAATGGCGGCCGCCTGTGAAACGACAGAAAACAGTCGCAGCCCAATCAGCGACACGCCGAACAACGATAGCCCGATCCGCTCCACAAACGGGGTGAAGGGCGGATATGCCACGAACCCCCAATCCAGATGCCGCGTGTCACTTAAAACCTGCAGTTCATCGCGATGGAAACCGTAGCGGCCATTCGTTAAAAGATGGATCACCACGATGACTCCCGCAATCGCCAATAGGGGCCAGTTTTCTCCCCGTGTGGGCTCACCGCGTCGTACCGTCATGTTCAGGTCAGAACTAACGTTTTCTTGTGTCATCGCTCTCTCGTCCACTACGTGCAACCGGCGCCACCGCATCCCCGGACCGTCCCATGCTATCCTCGCCTTAACTGGTCTCGCATGCGGATTCTAACTCGCTACGTCTTGCGGGAAATCACGGCGCACGCCCTGATTGGCGTTGCCATCTTCACCTTCGTCCTCTTCACGCGGGACCTCGGTCACATCCTCGAACTGGTAGTCCGCGCCAGCGCCCCGCTTCCCAGCGTCATCGAGATCTTCTCCTACACCATCCCTCTCGCCTTCACCTACACGCTCCCGATGAGCGTCCTCGTCGGAATCCTCATTGGCCTCAGCCGCCTTGCCGCCGACAGTGAAATCACCGCCATGCGTGCCAGTGGACTGGGCGTATGGAATTTCCTCCGCATGGCTTCGCTCTTCGTATTGGGAGCCTGGTTGCTCGCTCTGGTTAACGGCGTCTACATCGCGCCCCGGGCCCAGGCCGCACTAGGCCGCCTGGAAGGCCATTTGAAGGGATCCCAGGTCTCCTTCGAGATCCAGCCGCGTGTCTTTTACGAAGGATTTCCCAAGATCGTCGTCTACGTGCAGGACGTCAAGAACGCCCAGGGCGCCGCCATCTGGAAGGGCGTCTTTATGGCCGATCTCACCGACGCCGCCAATCCCCGCATCACGCTCGCCAGAGAAGGAATCGTCATCAGCGAGGGCCCCGACCGCCTCCATCTTCACCTGATCGACGGTTCCGAGCATGAAACCGATCCCAAGGACGCGGACCACTATCAGATCTCCACCTTTGAGCAGACCGACATTCCCATCGAGCTGCCGCCCACCGAAAACAAAGTGGACGAGTCACAACCCGCCAGCGAAATGGATATCGCGACTCTTCACCGGAAAACCCTGTCCTCCGACCCGCTCTCCGCCCGCTGGTATCGGATCGAGTTGCATCGCCGCTTCGCTCTTCCCACCGCCTGTCTCGTCCTTGCGCTCGTCGGAATCCCCCTCGGCCTATCCTCTAAGAAAAGCGGCAAGTCCGGCGGATTCGTCCTCACCATCCTGCTCGTATTCGCTTACTACGTGATCTCTTTGATCGGCGTCTCCCTCGCCCGCCAGGGACGCGTCCCGCCGTGGTTCGGCTCCTGGCTCGCCGACATTGTGTTTCTGGGACTGGCAGTGTTTCTGCTTTTCCGCGCCGAGAAGCGCCCCTTCGAACTGGCCTCCTTCCGGCTGGGGAAACCTAAGGAGACTCTCCGCGCCAACGGATTGGGTCGCGCTCGCCGCGAGAACGCCTTCGAACGCGTCTCCACCCGCCGGCGCGTCTTCAGCGCCAGTTTTCCGACCTTGCTCGATGATTACGTCCTTCGCGACTTCTTCCTCTACCTCGGGATGATTCTCTCCACTTTCATCGTCCTGCTTCTCGTATTCACCCTGTTTGAACTGCTGGGCGACATCCTCCACAACAAAGTCCCCACCCTCGTCGTCGCCGAATACCTGCTCAACGTTACGCCGTACCTGCTCTACAACGTCGCGCCGCTGGTCATGCTCCTCGCTGTCCTTGTCACCTTCGGATTGATGGAGCGCTCCAACGAGATCACCGCCATCAAGGCGACCGGAACCAGCATCTACCGCATCATCACCCCGGTGATCGCAGCCGCCGCAGTCCTCGCAACCGCACTCTTCCTTGCCGACCAGTTCTATCTGCCCCACACCAACAAGCGCCAGGAAGCGCTGCACAACCAGATCAAGGGCCGCCCTCCGCAAACCTACCTGCGGCCTGACCGCAAGTGGATTTTTGGCCAGAACCACGACATCTACTACTACCAGTTCTTCGATCCTGATCAGAACAAGTTCGGCAACGTCAGCGTCTTCCAGGTCGACAAGGCCCGGTTCGCCATCACCCGCCGTATTCACGCAGAACGCGCCCAGTGGGACGACGACCTGCAACGCTGGGTCTACTCCCAAGGCTGGGAGCGGTCGCTCCATGTATCGGCGATCCAGAACTATCGCCCCTTTGACGTTTCCACCTTCCCCGACCTGCATGAGCCGCCGTCTTATTTCAAAAAGGAAGTCAAGCAGTACAGCGAGATGAATTACACCGAGTTGCATCGCTACATCCGCGATCTGCAGCAGAGCGGCTTCGACGTCGTGCGCCTGAGAATGCAGTTGCACGAGAAGCTCTCATATCCGCTCATCACGCTGATCGTCGCCATCCTCGCGATCCCCTTCTCGCTTTCAACCGGGAAGCGCGGGGCAATCACCGGCGTCGCTGTGGGCATCGGCGTGGTGGTGTTCTACATCGTCGTGACAAGATTTTTCGAAGCGATGGGAAATCAGAGCCTGCTTCCGGCCGCGCTAGCCGCATGGGCCCCGGATATGATCTTCGCTCTGGTAGGCGGATATCTGATACTGAAAGTGCCAACATAAACCGCAAGGCGTCAGGCAGCCGGCGTTGGGCGTCAGGAAATCAAATTCTTCAGGAGAGAACACGAGAGCGCGGCAGAATGCTGAACGAGTGGATAAGGGCGCTATGAGCGAATGCAACGCAAAGGCGTCACACTGCATCGGAAGCCTGAAGCCTGAAGCCTGAAGCCTGAAGCCTGAAGCCTGAAGCCTGAAGCCTGAAGCCTGAAGCCTGAAGCCTGAAGCCTGAAGCCTGAAGCCTGAAGCCTGAAGCCTGAAGCCTGAAGCCTGAAGCCTG
>Ga0335080_10005217_pt1 | contig 13351 bp, 12 predicted proteins | sample Lox_Sample_34_FD_206720 | JGI IMG/M metagenome (GOLD analysis project Ga0335080, IMG submission 206720) | Soil microbial communities from Loxahatchee National Wildlife Refuge, Florida, United States - Lox_Sample_3.4 | ecosystem: Environmental > Terrestrial > Soil > Wetlands | place: USA... | reverse complement strand
GAGATGTGGCAGCGCCGCATGGAGCTCTACCTGTTCAACCCGGTCACGATGACCTTCCAGCACACTCATGAGTTCTTCAAGGGTCGGATTCCCCAGGTGCCCGAGTGGGGCGAAGTGAGTCGCAAGGCCGCACTCGGCCGCATGGAGTGGCTGGACGGCCACCTGGCGGACAGCAAGTTCATCGCGGGCGACGACTACTCGGTCGCCGACATCACGGCGCTGTGCGGCATCGACTTCGGCCGCGCCGCGCAGATCCGGCCGTCGCCCGAGCTGAAGCACCTGTCGCGCTGGCACGCGGAAGTGTCGGCGCGGCCGTCCGCGAAGGCCTAGCTCCTCTAGCGCGCAGGCAGCCCGAGCAGCTCGCGCGCGGGCGCGCGGATCGCCTCGAACCACACGGCGTGGCCCGCGGGGGACAGGTGCGTGTCGCGCGTACCACACACGGGCTCGCCGCGCGCCGCGCGCAGCGCGGGCAACAGATCGACCACGCGGTCGACGCCGGGCACGCGCGCGAGCTGCGGCACGAACTCGCGCGAAGCCAGGTCCATGTCGACGTCGCCGCGCAGCTTGGGCAGGCCGCGCAGCAGCTCGGCGCCGTCGGGATCGCGCACCTGCACCACGTGCGGCACGACCGACACGAGGACGCGCGCGCCGTGCTCATGCGCGGCTTCGGCGAGCTCCGCGATGCCGCGCGCGGTGCCGTCGCGCAGCTCCGCCCCGAAGCGCGACGGCCGCACGACGTCGGGCACACCGTACACACCGACGTGTCCCGGGTCGCGGAAGCGGCGGATCGCGAAGCGCGCGGCGACGTAGAGCTGCGAGTGCGACTCGAGCCACGAGTTCCACGGGTAGAACCAGTCCCACAGCGCCTGCTCGGTGAGCGCCGCGGGGAAGAGCCGCACCGGCCGGTACTTGACCGTCTGCGGCTCGGGCATGCGGTCGGGCTCGGCGGTGAGGTCGTTGCCGAGGTACAGCGAGACGATCACCAGGTCGTAGTGCGCGCCGGGTGCGGCGAGGCGCTGGCGCACGGTCGCGACGTACTGCGCGAGGTCGTACGCCGACACTCCGGTGTCGTCCGTACACGCGCCGGTGTCGGCGTCGAGCCGCGCCCACACCGTCTGCTCGAACGGCACGGCCAGCGCCTCCGCGTACGAGTCGCCGACCGCGAGCACGCGCGCGCGGCAGTCGCTGCGGGCGGGCGTGCGGCACGCCACGCGGTTCCCCGCCGCGTCCGTGCAGACCTCGACCTCGCGCTCGCCCGAGTTCTGCCACAGGTCGACGTTCGGGCGGTGGCGCCAGCCGAGCGCCGCGTCCTCGACCCACAGCTCGGGCACGTCGTGCGGCAGCACTTGCGGCTGGAACACGCGCACGCCCGCTTCGAGCAGGAGGAGCGTCGCGAGGCCGAGCGCGCCGGCGAGCACCACGGCGAACGCCGCGCGCCGCAGCTTCATTCGAAGCGGCGTTCGCGCCACCAGGGGAAGAACGCGGGCATGTCGCGGCTCGGGCGCTGGCGGAAGTCCGCCTTGCGCTTCTCGAGGAACGCGCCGACGCCCTCGTGCGCGTCGGCGCTCTGGCCCAGCGCCGTGATCGCGCGCGAGTCGAGCTTGTGCGCCTCCATCGGGTGGTCGGCGCCGAGCATCTTCCACACCAGCTGGCGCGTCATGGCGACCGAGATCGCCGACGTGTTGTCCGCGATCTCGCGCGCGAGCTCGCGCGCCGCGGACAGGAGCTCTGCGGGCGCGTGCAGGCTGCGCACGAGCCCGCCTTCGAGCGCCTCGCTCGCGGGGAACACGCGGCCGGTGTAGGTCCACTCGAGCGCGCGCGACACGCCGACGACGCGGGGCAAAAACCAGCTCGACGCGGCCTCCATGCAGATGCCGCGGCGCGCGAACACGAAGCCGAAGCGCGCGTCGGTCGACGCGAGCCGCACGTCCATCGGCAGCGTCATGGTCACCCCGACGCCGACGGCCGGTCCGTTGATCGCCGCGATGATCGGCTTCTTGCAGTCGTACAGGCGCAGCGTGAGCCGGCCGCCGCCGTCGCGGCGCTGCTCGATGCCCACGCCCTCGGCGCCGGCGCGCGAGTCGAACGTGCCCGAGCCGCTCGACAGGTCCGCGCCCGCGCAGAACGCGCGCCCGGCGCCGGTGAAGATCACCGCGCGCACGTCGTCGTCGGCGTCGGCGCGGTCGAGCGCGTCGAGCAGCTCGGACAGCATTCGCGCCGTGAACGCGTTCAGCTTGTCGGGCCGGTGCAAGGTCAAGGTGAGCACGCGGTCCGCGACCGCGTACTGGATCTCCTGGTAGTCCACTAGCGAGCTCCTCCCGCGGCGACGCGCGCGAACAAAGCCTCGGTCTCGTCGACCCAGGTCTTCGGGTCGAACAGCCGCGCCACGCGCTCGCGGGCCGCGCAGCCCATGGTCGCGGCGCGCGACGGGTCTTCGAGCAGGACGCGGATCGCGCGCACCAGTCCGTCGACGTCGCCCGACGGATACAAGAGCCCGGTCTCGCGCGGCACGACGATCTCGCGCACGCCCCCCACGTCGGCTGCCACGACGGGCAGGCCGATTGCGGCGGCTTCGCGCAGCACGACCGGCAGCGCCTCGCGGCGCGACGTGAGTACGAGCCCGACGAAGCTCGCCATGTAGCGCGCGACGTCGCGCGAGAAACCGGTGAACACGACGCGCCGCTCGAGCTGGCGGCGGCGGGCTTCGGCGCGCAGCGCGCCCTCTTCGGGCCCCGCGCCGACGATGCACAGCACGACGTCCTCGGGCAGCCGCGGCAACGCGGCGATCGCGTCGCCCACCGCCTTCTCGGGCGAGAGCCGCCCCACGTAGCCGAGCACGCGCGCCTCGGGCGGCACGCCGTGCAGCGCCGCGAGGTCGAGCGGCTCGACGCTGCCGGGCCGCGGCAGCTCGACGCCCGAGTAGATCACCGCGCCGAGCTCGCGCCCCCACACCTCCGCGAGCCGTGCCTGTTCGAACTTCGACACGAACACCAGCTGGTCGGGCAGCCGTTCGAGGATCGGCCGCGCGCGCCGGTCGTTCCTGCGGTCGGCGACGTTGTGGATCGTCGTCACGAGCCCCGCGCGGAACATGCGCAGCTTGCGCGCCATCCCCGCGAGCGCCGTCATGCGCACCGAGTGCGCGTTCACGACCGTGACCTCGCGCTCGCGCACGGCGCGCGCGATCGCACGCATGCCCGCGAGCAGCCGCGGCCCGCCCGGCACCGCGACGGTCGCGTGCCCGTTGGCCGCGGCCTCGCGCAAGAAGAGCTCGCCGAACGCGCCGATCGCGGCGCCGTGGCCGCGCGCGCGGAGCTCGACGGCGAGGCGGAGGATGTCCGCCTCGCCGCCGCCGACTTGAGCTCCTTCGGACAGGAACAGGACGTTCAGAACAGGAGTCCCAGTCCGGTCGCGCGCCGGCTCGAGCCTTCCGCGCGGAACGCGTCGATCACGTGGCGGCAGATCTGCGTCAGGTGCACTTCGTCGGCGCCGTCGACGAGCCGCGCCGAGCGGGCGTTCTTCATCATCTGCTCGAGCGGCGTGTCACTCGAGTAGCCGAGCGCGCCGTGCACCTGGATCGCCTGGTCGAGCACCTTCCACAGCGTGTTCGCGACGAAGAACTTCGTCATCGACACTTCCTGGCGGAACGGCTGCTTCGCCTCGATCAGGTACGCCGAGTGCAGGACCATGAGCTTGCACTGGTACAGCGCGAGCGCGGCCTCCGAGATCTTCCACTGGATGCCCTGCTTGTCGGAGAGCTTCTGCCCGTGCAGCATGCGCTCCTCCGCGCGCGCGACCATCATGTCGAGCGCCTTCTCGATCTGGCCGATCCACCGCATGCAGTGCGCGAGCCGGGCGGGGCCGAGCCGCACCTGGCCCAGGGTGTGCCCCTGACCTTGCGGGCCGAGCATGTTCTCGTGCGGCACGACGAGGTCCTTGATGCGGATCTCGCAGTGGTTGTGGCCGCCGGCCATCGTGTGCACGTCGCGCACGATCTCGAAGCCCGGGTTCGGCAGGTCGACGATGAACGCCGAATTGCGCGCCTGCGGCGGATCGGCGTCCGGGTCGGTGCACGCGATCAAGATCGCGAACTTCGCCCCGCGCGCGCCCGAGATGAACCACTTGTGCCCGTTGATGTGCCACTGGTCGCCCTGGCGCACCGCGAACGTCTGGATGCCGGTGGGGTCGCTGCCCGCGACCTCGGGCTCCGTCATCGCGAAGCACGAGCGCACGTAGCCGTTGCAGAGCGGCCGGAGGTACTTCTCCTTCTGCATCGGCGACGCGAAGTGCAACAGCGTGTGCATGTTGCCTTCGTCGGGCGCCTGGCAGTTGATGATGAACGCCGAGAGCGGCACGCGCCCGCACTCCGCCGACATCGTCGCGATGCCGAGCGCGCCCAGCCCCATGCCGCCGAACTCCTTCGGCATGTGCGGCAGCCACAGACCTTTCTCGTGCGCGAGCTTGCGCAGCCGGATGATCTCGGGGCCCCACTGACTGCGGTCGTCGATCTTCTCGAGCCGCGTCGCGACGGGCTCCACGTCCTTGTCGATGAACTCGCGGATCTTGGTGCGCAGCTCGATGATGTCGGGCGGCAGGCTGAAGTCGATGGCCATGCGCGCTTGCTCCTCTTGGTATTGGGGCGACATTCTATCGAGTGCGACCCCGTGCGGCATAGCCGGGCCGCAAGGCCCGAAGGGCGCAGCGAGGCGCAGCCGAGCGAAGGCGCGCGCGAGGCGGGACTACAGCCGTTCGAGCAGCGTGGCGGCGGCGTCCGCGACCGAGTCGTAGGACGTGGACATCTCGAGGTTGCGGAGCCGGCTGCGCAAGAGCGACTTCTGCTCCGGCGACAGGCCGTCGGCGACCCGGTCGATCTCGTCGGTCACCTGCAGCACGTCGCGCTCGTTCTCGAGGTCTAGGAGCCGGAGCAGCAGGCCGACGTCGGCGGGCATGCCGAACGACTTCACGTACTCGCGGAAGCTGCGCAGCAGGTTGTCCTGGCCGTCCGCCTCGCGCAGCCGCTCCTCGAGGCGCAGCCGGCCGCGGTCGGCCTTCTTGCCGAACAGCCGCTCTTCGACCTTGCGGCGGTAGCGCGCGGCCTGGTGGCGCGCGCGCTGCTCGCGCGGCGTGAGGCCCTGCCCGTGGCCGTTCGATCCGTTCGATCCGTTGCGGCGCCGATCGTTGCGGCCGTTCTGGCCGGCGATCTTGTCCTGATCACTCACGCCTGTGCGCTCCCTCAGAAGCGGCTGGCCCTCGGGCCGAGTCGCGACGTCTCCGGTCGCGTGCAACCGGTCGGGAGCTCGTCTTCCCCGCTGTTCCGGGGGACTCGAGCTCCGCAGAGCGGGGCGCGGCAGGTCTGCCGGCCCCCTCCCCACGCCGGGTAGTCTGCCCTATCCGGCGCGCCGTGTCTCGCCCATTCTTCGGTTGCGCGGGCGGCGAGCTGTTGCCGGTGGGCTGCGCGCTGTGACAGGCTCGCGCCATGCCGGATCTGCACGAGCTCGCCACCGGGCTCCAGTTTCCCGAAGGGCCCATCGCGCTCCGCGACGGGAGCGTCCTCGTGGTCGAGATCAAGCGCGGGACCTTGACGCGCATCGCTCCCGACGGGAAGAAGACCGTCGTGGCGCACACGGGCGGCGGCCCCAACGGAGCCGCGATCGGGCCCGACGGCAAGGTGTACGTGTGCAACAACGGCGGCTTCGAGTGGCACGAGGTCGGCCCGTTCCTGTTGCCCGGCAACCAGCCCGACGACTATGCGGGCGGCAGCATCCAGCGCGTCGACCTCGCGACCGGCGCCGTCGAGACGCTGTTCACGGCGTGCGGGCCGAACGCGCTGCGCGGCCCGAACGATCTCGTGTTCGACGCGACGGGCGGCTTCTGGTTCACCGATCACGGCAAGACGCGACCGCGCGACCGCGACCGCGGCGGCCTCTACTACGCGCGGCCCGACGGCACCCTACGCGAGATGGTGTACCCCCTGGACGGCCCGAACGGCGTCGGCCTGTCCCCGGACGGGAAGCGCGTGTACGTGGCCGAGACGCACACGGGGCGCGTGTTCTGGTGGGACCTGGCGGCGCCGGGCGAGATCGCGCCGCACGCGTCGCCCAACCAGGGGCACCTGCTGGCGGGGCTGCCGGGGCTGCAGCTCTTCGACTCGCTCGCCGTCGACGCCGACGGCAACGTCTGCGTCGCGACGCTCGTGAACGGCGGCATCACGATCATCTCGCCCGACGGCGGCAAGCTCGAGCACGTGCCCATGCCCGACCCGCTCACCACGAACATCTGCTTCGGCGGGCCCGACCTGCGCACGGCCTGGGTGACGCTCTCGGCCACCGGCAAGCTCGTGTCGCTGCCCTGGCCGCGCCCCGGCCTGCGGCTCGCGTTCGACGCCTGAGCGCTAGAAGGTCCGCGTGACCTTCGCGAGCCCGGGCGGGCGGTCGGGGTCGCGGCCGCGCGCGCGCGCGAGCCAGAACGAGACGAGCTGGCCGACGATCGCCGCCGGGATGGGCGCCAGCCACTCCGGCGCGTTCGGGATACACAGATCTGCGTCGGTTTCGTCCGAGACCCGCACGATGCGCGCGCCGCGCTGGCGCAGCTCCGTGGCGAGCCGGCGCACGTCGGGCGCGGCCGGCCCGCGCAGCTCGATCGCGAACACGGGCGCGCCGTTCGTGGCGAGCGCGATCGGCCCGTGCCGGTAGTCGGCGGCGGAGAACGGCTCCGCGAACACGCCCGCGAGCTCCTTCAGCTTGAGCGCCCACTCGAGCGCCACGGGGAAGCCGAAGCCGCGCCCCACGACCGCGCACGCGGGGTGGCGCGCCGCCGCTTCCGCGAGGCCGCGCGCGGCGGCCTCGACGCCGAGCGCGTGCAGCGCGAGCTCGGGCACGCCTTCGAGCGCCGGATCCTCCTCGCCGTTCCAGCCCGACACCAGGTGCGCGAGCGCGAACAAGGTCGTCGTGAACGAGCCGGTGGCCGCGATCGCGCGCTCGCCCCCGATGCCGAGCGGCACGACGTGCTCGGCCACGCGCGCGAGCGCAGAGTCGGCGCGGTCCGTGATCGCGACCGTGGCACTGCCCTGCTCGCGCGCCTCGGCGATCACGCGCACGACGTCGGGCGACGCGCCCGACTGCGAGATGCCGAGCGCGATCCAGCGGTCGAAGCGCGGCGCGCGCTCGTACAAGGTGATGAGCGACGGCGCGGCGAGCGCGATCGGCACGCCGAGCCGCGCGCCGAACGCGTACTTGGCGTACACCGCGGCGTGATCGGAGCTGCCGCGGGCGGCGATGAGCACGCCCGCGGGCCGGCGCGCGCCGAGCTGCGCGCCCAGGTCGATCGTGCGCGCGCCCTCGCGCGCGTGAAAGCGCGCCAGCACCTCGGGCTGCGCGAAGATCTCGCGCTGAAGGTCGGACTCGAGCTCCGCGACCGCGCCCACTAGCTCACGAGCTCGCGCAGCTTCTCGACGTCGCGGGCGCTCGCTGCGACGAGCGCGCCGCGCACTCCGGGCCGGAACCGCGCCGGCAGCGCGCCGTCGAGCGCCTCGACGCAGCCGCCCGCCTCGCGCGTCACGAGCCCCGCGATCCACGCGCGCCGGGACAGCCCCGCCGCCTCGGCGGCGATGCGCACGCCGCCGCCCACGCCGTCGAGCAGGGGCGCGACGGCGATCGCCGCGCCCGCCGCGACCACCGGCTTCCACTGCGCCGCGTTCGCGCGCGCACGCACCTCCTGCGGCAGCCCGTGCGACACGAGCAGCTGCGGGCCGCGCCGCTCGCAGCGCGCGGGCGCGAAGTCGCCCCCGCCCTTCGCGAGCTCCGCGCCGCCGCCGCGCGTCGCGCGCGTGATGACACCGAATTGTGGCACCGCGACGATCGCGGCCTCGACCTCGCCCTCGCGCTCCAGCCCGAGCAGGATCGCGTACGGGCCGTCGCCGCGCAGATAGCGTGCGGTGCCGTCGATCGGATCGATCACCACCGTCTGCGCCGAGCGGTTCGCCGCGAATTCCTCGGCGGTCGGCGTGTCCTCCTCGACGAACACCGAGACCCACGGGAAGTGCGCGCGCAGCGCGACGAGCAGGATCTCCTGCGACACGCAGTCGCCGTCCGTGAGCGCCGCCTTCTCGGGCGTCACCTCGTCGGACTTCGGCCGGTTGCGCACGCGCCCTTCGAGCCAGCGCACCGCGGCCGCGGCCTGCAGCACCGGCAGCGTCATGCGCTCGACGAACTCGCGCGCACCGATCTCTCGCGAAGCACCCACGGCCATACGCGGGCGCGGAGGGTACCCGGCGATCCCGGACTTCGCCCGGGCCTGCGTCACCTACGCGCGAGGCAGTCCGAGGATCCGCTCCGCGATGATGTTCTTCTGGATCTCGCTCGTGCCGCCGGCGATGGTCTGGGCGCGGTCGCCGAGAAAGCGCAGCGCGGCCGCGCGCGCGTCGGTGGCCGGGCCGTGGTTCTCGTAGAGCTGGCCGTACGCGCCGAGCAGCGACAGGTGCGCCGTCGACATCGCCTGCGCCAGCGACGTGCCCGCCAGCTTCATCGCGGCGGACAGGTGCGGGTTGAGTCGGCCCTGCAGGCCGTCCGTCATGGCGCGGTAGCCCGAGTACTTCGAGATGGCGCACGCGATCGCGAGGTCGGCGAGCTTCTGGCGCACGACGGGATCGGCGCTCTTGCCGCGCCGCTTCGCCGCCGCGATGAGCCGCTGCAGGGCGTCGTCCTGGCGCATGCCGCTGGCGATGCCGTTCCGCTCGTTCACGAGCGCATTCGAGATGATCTTCCAGCCCTCGCCTTCCGCGCCGAGGCGGTTCTCGACCGGCACGCGCACGTCGGTCATGAACACCTCGTTGAACTCCGAGTCGCCCGTGATCTGCGTGATCGGCTTCACCTCCATGCCGGGTGCGTTCATCTCCATGAGCAGCACGGTGAGGCCGTCGTACTTCGAAGTGCCGAGCCCGGGCACGCGCACGAGGCAGAAGTACCAGTTCGACAGGTGCGCGATCGTCGTCCAGATCTTCTGGCCGTTCACCAGGTAGTGGTCGCCGCTGCGCTCGGCGCGCGTCTGCGTGTTGAACATGTCCGAGCCCGCGCCGGGCTCGGAGTAACCCGTCGCCCAGATGTCGTCGCCCGACAGGATGCGCGCGACGAAGCGCTGCTTCTGCGCCTCGGTGCCGAACTTCATGATCGCCGGGCCGACCCACCAGATGCCCATCTGACCCGGGACGCCGGGCGCCTTCGCGCGCGTGAGCTCCTCGTTCAGGATCGCTTGCTCCATGTCGGAGAGGCCCGCGCCGCCGTACTCCTTCGGCCACGCGGCGCCGAGGAAGCCGCCGTCCTTCAGCCTTCTCTGCCAGCTCTTGCCGGCAGCGAGTGACAGCGGCCCCTTCTCTTGGGGCGCGTTCCGCTCGAGCCAGTCGCGCACCCGCGCTCGGAACGCTTCCTCTTCGAGCGTATAGTGGAAGTCCATGCCGACGAGCCTAGCACGCAAGGCCGCGCTGCTTTGCGGGCTTGTCTTCGGCCTGTGGGCCGCCAGAACGGCGGCGGCCGGGCCGTGTGACTTGCTCGGCGGCGACGCGGACGGCGACGGGATCTGCGACGACGGAAACGGCGACGGCATCGCCGGCAATGCGCCGTGCTCGTGCCAACCGGGCTCGCCGCCGAGCTGCGCGACGAACTGCGACGACAACTGTCCGTGGACGGCGAACCCGGACCAGCTCGACGTGGGAAAGGTCGGCGCGCCGGACGTCCCGGATCACATCGGCGACGCGTGTCAGTGTCTCGACGTCAGCAACGACGGTCACGGGAACATCGTCGACGCGGTGTTGTACCGGCGCGCGGTCACGAGCCATCCGCCGGCGCTGCCAGCGCCGCAGAAGTGTCTCGGCGCGGGCGCGTCTGCGTGCGACGCGAGCGACGTGGCGCCGCTGCGCAGCGCGCTCGCCGGCGTGTCGGCGCCTCCAGCCAACGTGTGCGTCGCGGCCGGCGCGTGCACGGCCAGCGCGGACTGTCCGCCCGGCATCGCGTGCAATCTCGCCGCGCAGCGCTGCGAGAACAACAACGGCCAGTCGTGCGTGCAGGGCAGTCAGTGCCTCGGCGGAAGCTGCTGCTCGGACCGCTGCAGCACCGTCGCGACCGACCCGGAGAACTGCGGCGCGTGCGGTGTCACGTGCGCGAACCCGCATGGCACCACGGCGTGCGCCGCCGGAAACTGCACGCCGACGTGCGCCGCCGGCTGGGGCAACTGCAACGGGAACCCCAGGGACGGCTGCGAGACAGCGCTGAACACCAACGGGAGCTGCGGCGGCTGCGGCGTCCCCTGTTCGCGGGCCAACGCGAGCGCGACCTGCAGCACCGGCACGTGTGCGATCGCCTCCTGCGACTACGGTTTCGACGACTGCGACGGCTCCGACGCGGACGGCTGCGAGCTGAACCACGCCGCGAACGCCGGGACGCAGAATCTCGGCACGTTCGCGGCCGACGCCGGCGGCTGCAGCGAGGTCACGAGGGCAACCGGAGTCACGGGGCACGCGTTCACGGTGACCTTCCTCGAAAGCAACGGCACCGGCACCTGCGCGAACACGTCGGGGCTGCTCGACCTCTTCGTTCCGGCGGGGGTGGACTGGGATGTCACGGTGACCGCGCCGTCGCCCGTCACGTGCACGCACTGGAACGGCAGCGCGTTCGTCGCCGGCTGCAGCGGCACGAACGGCGTCGGACAGCTCGAGCGCATCCGCCTGGTGAGCCCGGAGACGGCGTGCTTCCTCGGGTTCGGCGACACGACCGACCAGACTTTCACCGCCACGGTGCAGGTCCAGTTCTTCGGCGGCTCGAGCTGCAGCGACTGGCAGCTCGGCGTTTCGGCCGGCAGCGGCTGCTAGCGCTCGTCGCGCTTGCGTGCGCGCTCGAACAGCTTCTCGATCACGTTCGGCGCGGCCGGTTCGTGGCCTGCGAGCGCGAGATTCTCGTCGACGTGCTCGGGGCTGCGCATCGCGACGAGCGCCGTCGTCACGCCCGGCGTGCTGCGCACGAACTGGAGACACCGTTGTGCGTCGCTCGCGAGCCGCGGGAACGCCTGGCGGAAGAAGAGCGGCATGCCGCGCGCCGCGCGGCCCTGCACCAACGGCGCGGCGGCGAACACCGCCGTGCCCGTGTCGCGCAGCGTGTCGAAGAGCGGCGTCGGGCGCGCCTCGGGCCCGAACTGCGACGCGAGCGCCTTCGCCTCGCCGAAGCCCACGCTGTACGGCAACGCGATGCCGCGCAGGTGGTGGTCGGGGCCGCCGACCTCGATCGCCGTCTCGAGCAGCTCGAACATCGACAGGTGGCCGCGCTCGCCGTACGGCACGAGCAGCCCGTGCCAGGTCGCGAGCCCGTAGCTCGCGATCGCGCCGCGCGCGACGGCGTCCTCGAGCGCCGCGAAGATCTGCGCGAGACACTTCTTGAACTCGGTCGGGCCGCGCGCCGCCAGCAACAGCTCGGGATCTTCGAGCATGTACAGGTCGATCGTCGCGAGCCCCAGGTTGCGCCGGCTGCGCTCGATCTGATCGGCGACGAACGCCGGCGTGAGCACGTGCACGCCGTTCGTCACGTCGTCGAGCGAGACGAGTCCCGAGTCGATGTACGTGCGCACGAGCCAGCGGCGGCCGTCCATCACGCTCTCGGCGTCGGGCGACAGGTAGCCGCACTTCGAGATTACGAAGACTTCGTCGCGCGCCGCCGCTCCCTCGCGGAACGCGCGCGCGAGCGCGCGGCCGAGCGCGCGCTCGCTGGTCTGCTGGCGGTAGGAGATGGACGTGTCGAACACGTTGGCGCCGAGCTCGAGAGCGCGTGGCACCGCCGAGCGGTAGCAGAGGTCGTCCACGCCGCCGGGCGCGCCCGGCTTCGTGCCGAGGCCGAGCGACGACAGCGCGAGCCGATCGGGGCGACGGAAGTGGCCCGGCAGCGCGGGGAACCGCGCCGCGAAGCGCCGCGTGCCCTCCGGCGTCGCGCGGCCCGGGATCGGCTCGGGCTCGGGCATCGCGGAGTACTTAGCTCGCGTGCGCCCCGAGTTCTAATTGCAGGTTCACTCGCTTTCGCGGCCGGGCTCCTAGGCTGGCGCGATGGGCTCCTCGCACTTGCGCCGTGCAGTGCGAGTCGCCGCGCTCTGCGCGGTCTTCGCGCTCGTGTGCGCGCCGCCGTGCCCGGCCGACGAGCCCGCGGCGCCCCCCGACGCTGGGGCGCCCGCACCCGCGACGCCCGCTCCCGAAGCGGCGCCCGTGCCGAAGGGGCACGAGCCGAAGTCCATTCCCGCGCGGCTCGGCGGCGAGCTCGTCTCGGACTTCAAATGGACCGTCAACAACGCGGTGCAGGACGGGATCGACGTCGTGAAGTCGCCCCTGCAGATTCCCGACCTGCTCTCGAACCCGAACTTCTACTGGACCACCGTGGCCGCCGGCGGCCTGCTCGGTGCCGCCTACGGCCTCGACGTGCCGGCGCGCAACACCTTCATGCACATCTCGCACAAGGACGCGGGTCACCTGGAGTCGTGGGGCAATGCGGCGCTGTGGGGCAGCACGGGCGCGCTCTACCTGATCGGCTTCGCCGCCGACGACGCGCGCGCGCGCCAATACGCGCTCACGGGCGCGTTCAGCACCGCGGTGTCGGGACTCTTCACGGCGGCGGCGAAGGAGATCTTCGGGCGCGACCGCCCGCTGCAGAACCAGGGCCACAACGCGTGGTTCAAGGGCGGCTCGTCGTTCGTGTCGGGCGCGACGACGCCCGCGTTCGCGCTCGCGGCGAGCCTGTCGGAGTACGCCGACAACCGCTGGTACGTCGCCATTCCCGCCTATGTCGCCGCGGCCAGCGTCGGGCTCGGGCGCATGGGCAAGGACGCGCACTGGCTGTCCGACGTCACGGGCTCGGCGCTGCTCGGCGTGGGCACGACCGAGCTCATGCTGCACATGCACGCGCTGCACGACGTCGACCCCAACCGCTTCCGCGTCTTCCCGCTGGTCGTGGACCACTCGGTGGGTCTCGGCGTGAGCATCGCCTGGGAGCCCTCCTGGGACTGGACCGCGCCCCGCCAGTAGGCCGCGTGACTTTCGACGACCGGCTCGGGCAGGATTCCTGCCATGGAATTCAACCTGGCCGAGATCAACGAAGCCGTGTCGGCAGCGATCCCCGACCGCGAGATGCTGGTGTGGCGCGACAAGCGGCTCACGTATGCGCAGGTCGCGAAGCGCTCGCGCCGGCTCGCGAACTACCTGCTCGTGCGCGGCCTCGGCGTGCGCCGCGAGCGCGCGGAGCTGTCGGGCTGGGAGTCGGGCCAGGACCACGTCGCGCTCTACCTGTACAACTGCCCCGAGTACATCGAGGGCATGCTCGGCGCGTTCAAGTCG
>Ga0335080_10005216_pt1 | contig 13352 bp, 7 predicted proteins | sample Lox_Sample_34_FD_206720 | JGI IMG/M metagenome (GOLD analysis project Ga0335080, IMG submission 206720) | Soil microbial communities from Loxahatchee National Wildlife Refuge, Florida, United States - Lox_Sample_3.4 | ecosystem: Environmental > Terrestrial > Soil > Wetlands | place: USA: Florida... | reverse complement strand
CGGGCCGATCTGATTGCGGCGGCCGTGAAGGATATCCCTTCCGTGCGCACGGAGATCGTGGTTCCGAAGATCGCCAACCACGTTCCCCACCTGCTCATTCGCTTCGACCCGTCGATCATTGGCGTAAGCACGAAGCAGATCGTAGAGAAGTTGCGGACGGAGCAACCTTCGATCGAACTCAATCCGAATACCGGGCAGAAACCCAACCAGGGAATTCCCGCGGATGCGAACACGCTGGTGGTCGGGGTGTGGATGCTGCAGCCCGGGGAAGATGAAATCGTCGCCCGGCGCATCCGCGCCGCCCTCAGCAAAACCACACTGTCATCCTGAGCGGAGTGGCGGCTTCGCGCAGCGAAGCAGCCGCGCAGTCGAAGGATCTCGCGGAGCTTGAACTGGCTCTGCCCCGGCGAGGCATTTCCACCATACACCGTGAAAATTCCCAGCGACGCCGTTGGCGACTTTCCAGTCACATGGGGTCCTTCGACTCGCTCAGGATGGCGCCACCCCAAAGTCAAACTCAGCGACTACCAGTTTTTCCGCAGCCTGCTTCTAAGCCGTGGATGTCTCAGGCAAATTTGCGGCGCCGTTAAATCTCACGTTCCGCTCTCGCTATAATTCGGGGCGATGTTCTTTCGCCTCCTTCGCGTCGGGTGTGCTGGAATTCTTCTGCTCTTATCCAGCCAGGCTTTCGCGAGCGTCTCCTGGCGGGGCGTAGTCAGCGACGGCGCGGGAAAACCGGCTGGCGGCGCGACAGTTACGCTGCGCTCGCGCGGCAACCAGCCTGACTACAATGCCAAAACGGACGCCCTCGGCTCATTCGTCATCTCTGACATCGTGGCGGGCGGCTACCAAATTTCCATCAATTGGAACGGGAGGACCTGGAAATCTGCGACGATGGTTGAGATTCCCGAGGGCAAGGAATTCGCCGCCGGATTGCAGCTTTCCGCGCAATCGTCTGAAGTTCTGCTGCTTTCGGCTCGCGGCGAAGCCGGAGCGCAGGCCAGCGGCGGCGAGCGCCTTTCCAGCGGCGAAGTCTCCAGCTTGCCTTTAAACGAACGCGACTTCAGCAAGCTGCTGCTGCTCGCCGCCGGCACCATGACCGACACTAACGGCGCCGCCAACTTCACCCAGCAGTTTGCGGTGAACGGACAGCGCGGTACGGCTACCGTCTTTGCTCTCGATGGCTCCGACACCACCGATCCCGAAATGGGTGGCGCGACCTTTTCGAATTTCAACGTCGACGCCATTCAGGAGGTACAGACCAGCTCCGGCGTGATGCCGGCCGAAATTGGCCACGGCGCCGCCAGCTACACCAACGTGGTTTCGCGCTCGGGCGCCAACCAGGTGCACGGCAGCTTTTTCGAGTTCGCCCGCAATGCTGCCTTTGATGCGCGCAATTACTTCGATCCCAGGAACAGCCGGCGGCGTATTCCGCCCTTCGTGCGCAACGAATTCGGACTCACCAATGGCGGCCCGGTTTACCTGCCCGGCCTTTATGACGGCCGCAGCCGGACATTTTATTTCGCCGAGTACCAGGGATTCCGCCAGGTGCTGGGCACCACGCAGGTGTTTCCCGTGCCGACAGCCGAAGAACGCCAGGGCATCGACCGCTCCACTTTTCCCGGGGACACGCTGACCGTCCCGGTGAATCCCGCGATCGAACCGCTGCTCAACCTTTATCCGCTGCCCAACGATCCGCAAGGAGCGTACGGCGGGCGCACCTACGCTGCTTCTTCAAAAGTCACCACCCGCACCGATCAGGCTTCGCTGCGCATCGATCACCGCATCTCAGAGAAAGCCACTTTGCTGGCGCGCTTCAGCCGGAACCAGGTGACCGGGCCGCTCACCAATCCCGATCAAACGGCCATCAATCCCAGCTTCGCCGTGCAGTTCTTCGATCACCAGCGCAACGCGGCATTGAAGTATGCTCGCACCATCACACCCCATTTCACCTCCGAGACCGGGGTCGGCTACATCCGCAGCACGCCATTCTTTCCCGCCATCGATCACCGCCTGCCCGGCCTGGGCTTCGGCGATGGCCTTTTTCAGAACTTCAATGCAGCCGCTGGTTCCATCTACGGCTCGTTCGGAAATCTCTATCAGCTCAGGCAGGACATGAGCTACCTGCACGGCGCCCATGCCTTCAAGTGGGGCGCCGAGATTCGCGTCAACCGCGATACCACGATTTTCGGCGTCAGTCCCAACGGCGCTTACAGCTTTGGCGGCGGCACAGCGTTCTCTCCCGTGGAGATTCCTTCCGCCAGCGGAGCCCACGATATTCACGTTGGCGATCCCCTGCCGGATTCGCTCACCGGACTGCTGACCGCGGCCCCGTACTCGTACTCCATAACCGCGGCGGCTCCAGTCACGCCGGCCGGCGACCGCTTTGACGCCGCTGCCGTCCAGCGCGAGGCTTACGAGTTTTATTTTCAGGACGCCTGGAAGGCGACTTCCCGCCTGAGCATCAATTACGGTCTGCGCTATCACGTGAACAGCCGCATTCATGAGCGCGAAAAGAAGACCTCGATACCCCGCTTCGTTGGCGCCAACGGCCGCGACGTGCCTTACTGGGACCGCAACGCGCAGCAGACTTTCCTCTATGATCCCGAGCCCCCGTATCGGCAGGATTGGGGCGGCTGGGGGCCGCGCCTGGGCCTGGACTACGCAGTCGGAGCTCACACCGTGCTGCACGCGGGCGGCGCCATCACGACTATCCTGCCCAACCTCTGGCAGGACAATTTTCTTACCGGCTCCATTCCTTTCGCCGTAGGCACGGTGATCACCGCGCAGACCGGCGCGCCAGTGCCCTTCGCGAATACCGCCGTGCCGCTGCCGTTGCCTCCGTTCTACACCGCAGGCGGCAGTCTCCTGTTTCCCAACAATCAGACACGCGGCATCGCGCCCAATACCGTCATCGACCTGGCGCGCTTCCAGCAGGATCTCGACGCCCTTACTCCCGGAGATCAGGTGGAACTGCTCAGTCCCGGCGGCATCGCCAGGAATTTTCGCAACGGATCGATCGGCAGCTGGACCGCGGGCTTCGATCACGACTTCGCAGACGTGAAGTTCAGCGCCGCTTACGTCGGCACGGCAGGAATCCACCTCGCCAGCGTGTATTCGCCCAACGGCTACAACGGAGCCGGGCCGGAATTCGCCCCCTTTACCCAATTCGATTCCAGCGGGCGGGCGATCGGCGGTTACGGCCCGGAAAACATCATGAGCACAGAATCGCATTCCACCTATCACGCCCTGCAAACCAGCGTCAGCAAGAATTCTGCGCGGGCGGGCTTGGGCTTGCAGGCGAGCTACACCTATTCGAAATCGTTGGACGATACCAGTTCCGTGCTCGGCGGACTATTCGGATCGGCGGGCGTGGTGCTGCAGACCTTGCCGCAGAATCCCTTCGATCCGCGGGCGGAGAAGGGCCCTTCCACTTTCGATGTAACGCATGTCTTCACCGCCAGCGTGATCGAGTTGTTGCCGCTCGACCGCGTGGCTTTCCTGCGTCCCCTGGGCCGGCCTCTCACTCGGGGCTGGCAGTTCCTTAACATCACCACTTTGACCACCGGCTCGCCATTTTCGGTGTACTCCGGCGTGCAGCAAACCGCAGCCGGAGCGGGCGGCACCGATCGCCCGGATCAAATCGGGCGTCCGCACTTCTCCACCAGCCGCGCCGTGCGCGAAGATTATTTTGGCCGGGGCGCCGAGAACGCATCTTTTTTCTTCATTCCCATCAACGTGCCCGGCGGCACCGGCCCCAACCACGGCCGTTTCGGAACGCTTGGCCGCAATACTTTCCGCGGGCCGGCCTTCCACAGTTACGATATCGCTCTTATTAAAGACACTCCCTTCGGCCATCGCGGCAGCGGTGAGCTGGCGACGCTGCAGTTTCGCGCGGAATTCTTCAACATATTCAATCTGGTGAATTTCGGACTGCCGTCAAATATCGTGCGCGGCAGCGGATTCGGCGTGATCAGCAAGACCGCCGGGTCGTCGCGCCAGATTCAGTTCTCCATAAAAATCATCTACTGACCATGTAGGCACGGGCGCATGTGTGGGGCGGGCGCCCTCGCCCGCCAGGGTGGATGTGGCGCGGGCACTCTTGCCCGCGTGGACGCGCGCCAAGCCCTCTGTCATCATGAGCGGGTCGAAGGATCCCTCGGAGCCTCGGCTGCCACAAAGGTCAGGAATGCATCCCATCCCTCGGCGAACTCTGCGGAGGTTCTCTGTGATCTCTGCGTTTTAAGGTGTTAGAAGTCCCAAAATCTTAAATCGCGGAGGATGCCGACCAAGGCCGCAGAGATCGCAAAGAAGAACGAGCTGTCCGCCCTGCACTACCGTCCCTTTCCCTTGTCCATGGCCTCATTCGCCAGGCGGTCGGCATCGCGATTGTGCTCGCGCAGGGCGTGATCGATGGAAAACCAATCCAGGCGTCCAATCAGCTCCGTCGCCCGCGCGTGAAGATCTTTTAACGTGGAATTCTTTACCTTGTAAATTCCCTTGATCTGCCGAACCAGCAACTCCGAGTCGCTGATCAGGCGCAGCGCCTTCGGACCGTGCTCGACTGCGTACTCCAGCGCCGCAATCAGGCCCTGGTATTCCGCAAAGTTGTTCGTCTGGTGTCCCAGGTACTGGCTGAGCTCGGCAACGCGCCGTCCGGCTTCATCTTTAATGACCACGCCGTAACCCGCTGGACCAGGATTGCCGCGCGCCCCGCCGTCGCTGTGTGCGATCAGGTAGTGCGCCGGCGGCGTGTGACGCTCAGTGGAGAAGAGGTTTCCTGCTCTGGGCATCCGCCAAGTCTACACGTTGAACCATGCAGGCGCGGGCACACGTGTGGGGCGGGCACTCTTGCCCGCCGAGGGATGTAGGCGCGGGCGTCTCGCCCCTGCGCAAAAAAGCTTATCTTCCCGCCGCCAGCCGGATTGCCAGGCGCTCGGGCAGATTGGCCGCCAGAATACGATCCTGCGCTTCCTTGAGATTGTACGGAGTGCGGCAGAAGGTCACATTGCGCGCCTCGGAGTCGAACAGGGCGAACGCAGCGCGCCAATCTCCGTCCCGCGGCTGGCCGACCGAACCGGGATTGATCAGGTACCGCATCTCTTCTTCCAGCGAGAAGACCACGGTTTCAGCTTTGCCGACGGTGGTATAAACCGGACGGAAGCCATCGCTCTCGCTGCCGTCGGTTGAAAAGAAGCCCTGCAAATGTGTATGTCCGAAAAAGGTCACTGGCACGGGCGCGCGCTGCAGCGGCGCATTCGCGTCATCCACCGTCACCAGGTACTGATCTTCATCGAGCGGAGAACCGTGCACGAACTCAACCCCGGGTACCTCCGCCAACTGCAGCGGCCCCTGCGGAAGGGACTGCAGCCACTGCAGATTCTCGGGCGTCAGGCGGCTGCGCGTCCACAGCAGCGCGATGCCGGCAATGGGGTTGAATTCGCTGAGATCGGTAAGGCCCACGGCCGCCTTATCGTGATTGCCGCGGACCCAGAATTTCCCCAGGCTCCGCGAGCGTTCGCTCACCTCGTTCGGGCTGGCGCCGTAGCCGACAATATCCCCGAGGTTGATTACCGTATCGTAGGCGGGCGCGGCGGCCAGGCAGGCGTCCAGCGCTTCCTGATTGCCGTGAATATCGCTGAGCACGAGAAGGCGCACAAGTCTCCGGGCAAAGTGGCGATTATAGACTGAAGTGCGCCCGCATTGTTCTTTCCCTGTTGCTGGCGTCATCCTGAACGAAGCCGCTGTTCAGGCGGAGTGAAGGATCTTGCGTGCACGACCAGCTATTGTCCACGCGAGATTCCCATTCGACTCCTTCCGGCGTTGCCGTCAGTCCCTCAGGGCAGGCTCTCGCCCCGCCGGTGAGAACGCGGGGCGTCGGAATGACGTCTCTTAGATGTTAAATTCTCATCAACGTTGGTTGACCACTGGACACCGCGCCCAGTGCCCGCTTTCGACCTCCACCAGCGGAGGGAATTCGCCCGCGCACTGTGCCGTCCGGTATTCGCAACGTGGCTCGAAGGCGCAACCTGCCGGCATTGCCTGCGCCGCGGGCACCGAGCCTTCAATGGTTTCGAGCGGCCGCCTACGGTCGGTTTTCAGCGTCGGCACCGAGTGCAGCAGGCCGCGTGTGTAGGGATGCGCCGGCGCTGCGAAGATCTGCTGCTTCGATCCGATCTCAACCAGGCTTCCCGCGTACATCACCGCCACCCGGTCGGCTACAAGTGAAACCACCGCCAGATCATGCGAGATAAAAAGCATGGTCAGGCCAAACTTGGCGCGGAGTTCGCCGAGAAGTTTGAGTATCTGCGCCTGGATGGTCACATCGAGAGCGGTGGTCGGCTCGTCCGCGATCAGCAGTTGCGGCCGGTTCACCAATGCCATGGCGATCATCACCCGCTGACGCATTCCACCCGAAAGCTGGTGGGGATAGTTGCGCGCGCAGCGCGCCGCATCCGGAATCGCCACATCGTTTAACGACTCGACTGCGCGCTCCCAGGCTTCTTTCTTGCCGATTCGATTGTGCGCCAGTACGGCTTCCGCGATTTGCGTTCCTACCCGCATCACCGGGTTGAGCGCGGTCATCGGCTCCTGAAAAATCATGGTCAGCCGCGATCCGCGAAGCTGCCGCATCACTGCATCGTTTAGCCGCAACAGGTTTTCTTTCGCGCCGCCGCCGTTGCTGAAGGAAATTTCTCCTGCCGCGCGGGCCTGCGGCGGCAGCAGGCGCATCACGGCCAGCGACGTAACCGACTTGCCTGAGCCCGACTCGCCCACCAGCCCAAGCACTTCGCCGCCGGAGATTTGAAAGTTCAGATCGCGCACCGCCAGGATCCTCGCATCGCGCGAATCGCGCGCTGTGCGCGCTTGCGCAGGAAACTCCACGGTGAGCTGGCGAACGTCGAGGAGAATCGTCACGAGTTGGGTTTTATCTTAGCAGGCGCTCCGCGCGCAGCCGCGATTCTTTCCCCTTCGTTCTGCATTTCCTGTGCGCGCACTGTGGAAAATCTGCAGCGCCCGTCAGCGTTGTTCCTCTCGCTTGCTCACGCGCGTACAGATCTTCTCCCGCGACGCGGCTTAACAACGTTTGTTCAAGCTTCGTCTTTGCGCTGTGCAGATTCGCGCCCGCTCGCGAAATTTTTTTTCGAGTGCACCAAAGTTATGGAATTGACCGCGCATCGTTGGGCGCGTAGATTCGTCCTCACGCCACGACGACCCCGAGCGACATTTCAGCAATCACTGAATCTCCAGCTAATTTCAAACTGAAGTGGTGGATACTCGTGAACAAAATCGTCGATGAATGGAACGTTTACCGCAGCCGATTTCTGATTCGCGCAAAACGTCTGAAAGCTCCCTTGGTTTTTGTGGACGCCATGGGCCAGGAACATCGCGGCAAGAAGGGCGACTACCTGGTGGAGTCGTGCAGCGGACTGCAGCGCATCTGGCCGCGCAAGCTATTCGAGGACGCCCACGTTCTTCTCAATACGGCCGACTTCGGGTCACCAACTCTCGCCTGGGTGAGCGCGCTCCAATCGGACAGAGTCCCGCTGCGCGGTCCCCGCGGCGCCGCCGTGCTGCGCAAGAGCGCTGATTGTGGAAAAGCTGCGCCGCAATCGCGCATCCCGGCGGTTAATTGCTTGCGATACAATATATAGGGATGGGGTCTTGACATCCCCAACATACGGGAGTACTGTTGCCATCCCATAGGCAAGTAATTGCTTCAGTAACAGAGCTTGTGGGGGTACGCGGAAAGGTGAATATCGCGGCGGTTGCGGCTGAGGTGAGCCGTGGCGCTCAAGCTGATTCCTGCTTCGACCGAAGGCAGCGGGTGCATTCTTCGGAGAGCAAGCGGGACGGTGGATTGCGGTGGCCGTTTCCCAGTTCGGCAGGCCGAGCCTCTTCTAGGGAAACGACAATAGTTTGACAACCCTACGGTTTGCGCGCCCTTCAAGGCGGTCAGGGCATTCGCTTTCTTTGCCGCGCGCGGCAGAGAACGGCGTGTTCCACAATCGCTGACGCCTCAGATGGAATGCGAGTATGCAGTCTTTAGGAGTGACGCCGATGCCCGAACTGAAAGACCAGGCCGTCCCCTACCATGCCGTGAGCGCGGTCACCACCGACCTGCCTCGCCGCAAAGTTGTAGTCATTAATTGGGATAAGCCATTCCCCTCGGAGTGGGATTTCGAGCGCGCTCCCCAGCGCAACGATGTCATCGCTCATGAGGAAAATGGACTCTTCTACAAAGTATTGGCATCCACGGCTTGCGGAGATCTGCTTCTCGAAGAATTTCCCACCGCGCCTGGTCTCGAACGTGTCTTCGGGCCGATGGGTAGGCCGATCAAGGCGTGGCTGCGCTGGTGACGGCGTTTCGCCCATCGGGCTAGCGCCAGGTTTGCTGCCCTCCCCGGACCTGGATCTGGGGGAAATAGACGCACTAAGGAAAGCGCCCGCAGGGGCGCAATGTCATCAAATCAAAACCGGGAGTGACCAGAAATGCCAGAAACCGAAAAGATCGTCGGAGCCCCCACCCCTGTTGACAACAAGGCCGCAGTCACTCCCTCCCGGAAGACTCCCGGCCTCGTCTTCTCGCGCCTCTTTACCAGGCCCGGTATTTCGCCTTACGACGAAATCGAGTGGGAGCTGCGCACCGCGGCCATCACCGACGCTCAAGGCGCGGTGATTTTCGAGCAGAAAGATGTCGAAGTCCCCAAAGACTGGTCGATGACCGCCACCAACATCGTGGCCTCGAAATACCTGCATGGCACGCTCGGCACGCCGGAGCGCGAAACCGGCGTTCGCCAGCTCGTCAGCCGCGTGGCCGAAACCATCCGCGATTGGGGATTGGCGCAGGGCTACTTCCGCACTCCGGAAGACGGCGCCGTGTTTCACGATGAGCTGGCGCACATCCTGCTTCGTCAATACGCCGCCTTCAACTCCCCGGTATGGTTCAACGTGGGCTGCGACCGCATCGAGCCCAACTCCGACGGCCAGAACTGGCACTGGAACACGCAGACGCAAACTGTCGAATTCGGCGTCACCGGCTACAGCAAGCCGCAGTGCTCGGCCTGCTTCATCAACTCCGTAAAAGACTCTCTCGATTCGATTCTCACCCTGGCGAAGACGGAAGGCATGCTCTTTAAGTGGGGATCGGGCACCGGTACCAATCTCTCTTCCCTGCGTTCTTCCACCGAAGGCCTGAGCGGCGGCGGCACCGCCAGTGGCCCGCTCAGCTTCATGAAGGGCTTCGACGCCTTCGCCGGCGTCATCAAGTCCGGCGGCAAGACGCGCCGCGCGGCCAAGATGGTGATCCTCAACGTCGACCATCCCGACATCGAAGAGTTCATTCTGTGCAAGCAGAAGGAAGAAGCCAAGGCGCACGCGCTGGTCGCCATGGGCTATGACGGATCTTCTCCCGATTCCGAAGCCTACAGCTCCATCTTCTTCCAGAACGCCAACAACTCCGTCCGCGTGACCGACGACTTCATGTACGCGGTCATCCGCGACACCGATTTCTCCACCCGCGCCGTTCGTGACGGCCAGCCGATGAAGACCTACAAGGCCAAAGAACTACTGCGCCTGATCTCCGATGCCACCTGGCACTGCGGCGACCCGGGCATGCAGTACGACACCACCATCAACCGCTGGCACACTTCGAAGAACACCGCCCGCATCAACGCCTCGAATCCCTGCAGCGAGTACATGTTCCTTGATGACTCGGCCTGCAACCTGGCCAGCCTGAACCTGCTGAAGTTTGCGCCCAACGGGACCTTCGACGTGGCCGCCTATCGCCACGCCGTCGACATCCTGATCACCGCGCAGGAAATCATCGTCGATAACGCCGGCTATCCGACGGAAATGATCATGCGCAACTCGCATGATTACCGTCCGCTCGGCCTGGGCTATGCGAACTTGGGCGCGCTGCTGATGGCCGCCGGCCTGCCTTACGACTCCGACGCCGGCCGCGACTACGCGGCCTGCGTCACCGCCATCATGTGCGGCGAGGCGTACCTGCAATCCTCGCGCATCGCCGAACTCTGCCAGCCGCTCGCCCCCGCCACCGAAGCCACCAGGAAAGGCCTGGCCGAGACAAATCTTGGAACCAGCATCGCTCATGTGGGGACGGCCGCCCTCGGCCGTCCAGCCGAGCGAAGCTCGGCAGTGATGCCCGGCTCTGCCTGCCCCGGCTGGTACATCAACCGCGAGCCCTTCCTCGACGTCATCCGCATGCACCGCGCCTCGGTGAACAACATCAGCTCGACCCGCGTGGGGACGGGCGCCTCGCCCGTCCATGCCGAGCGCAATTCAGCCGCCCAGCTCCCCGAACTCATCGCCGCCTCGAAATCCTGCTGGGACGAAGCTCTCGCCCACGGCGAAAAATTCGGCTACCGCAACTCCCAAGTTACAGTTCTAGCTCCAACAGGAACTATAGGATTTTTTATGGATTGCGACACTACTGGCATCGAGCCTGACCTGGCGCTGGTGAAATATAAGAAGCTGGTCGGCGGCGGCATGATCAAGATCGTGAACAACACCGTGCCTACGGCGCTGTTCAAGCTCGGCTATACGCACGATCAGGCGAACGCGATCGTCAGCTACATCGACGCGACCGGCACCATCGAAGGCGCGCCGGGTGTCGAAGACGACGACCTCGCGGTGTTCGATTGCTCGTTCAAGCCGGCCAAGGGCACGCGCTCGATTCACTATCTCGGCCATCTGAAGATGATGGCGGCCACGCAGCCCTTCATCTCCGGCGCCATCTCGAAGACCGTGAACCTGCCCGAGAACGCTTCGGTCGAAGACATCATGGAAGCCTACCTCCAGGCGTGGAAGCTCGGCCTGAAGGCGGTGGCCGTCTATCGCGATGGCTGCAAGAAGTCGCAGCCGCTGAGCGCCGCAGGAACCAAGACCGCCGAGTCGTCTCGTGTAGGCGCGGGCGTCTCGCCCATGCAGGTCGAAGAAGAAGACCTCAACGCGCCGCCGCGCGCCGTGCGCCATCGCCTGCCCGATGAGCGCATGTCGGTGACGCACAAGTTCGATGTGGGCGGGCACGAAGGCTACATCATCGTCGGCCTTTATCCCAACGGGCAGCCCGGAGAAATCTTCGTCACCATGGCGAAGGAAGGCTCAACCGTCAGCGGCCTGATGGACAGCTTCGCGCTTGCCACCTCGATCGCCCTGCAACACGGCGTGCCGCTCAAGCTGCTCTGCGAAAAATTCGCGCACACCCGCTTCGAGCCCAGCGGCTGGAGCAAGATGCCCGACATCGGCTTCGCCAAGTCGATCATGGACTACATCTTCCGCTGGCTGCAGCTCCGCTTCTTAACCGGCCAGCAGCAGATGCTGTTCGACAACCTGCGGCCGAAGTCGCTGTCGGCGCCTTCTGCCGAAAATGTGGGGCGGGCGCCCGGCATTTCCGGACAAAGCGGCGCCGGCGGCTCGCATCACGCCGCCGATGCCCTGGCCGAAATCGTCGATCTGGGCGATGCGCCTAGCTGCCACGTCTGCGGCGCCATCATGGTCCGCAACGGCAGCTGCTACAAGTGCATGAGCTGCGGCTCAACGTCAGGCTGCAGCTAGATCAGTTCGTGTGGGGACGGCCGCCCTCGGCCGCCAAGGGTTGCTCTTGTGGGAATCTGTCGTGTAGGGACTGATTGTGTGGGAACTAGTTGTGTGGGGAGGGTTGTGTGGGGACGGCCGCCCTCGGCCGTCCAGCGGAGCGCAGCTCCGCAGCGCCATCTCATTAGAGTGATAGACGAGTCGGGCGAAGACGGGAATATTTCGTACCGATCAAGCTTCCGGAATCGGCGACGAAGGCGGTGCGAAGTCAATCTTAGCTTTCATGGATCGGCGCACTTCCTCTTCGAACCCGGCAGGTGGAAAGGGTTTTGCGTCTGCCCATGATTTCTCGAAGGAGGTAGAGGGCACAATTTGATTGCCTTCAGGAGACATATATGGCAAGTAAGTTCCGCTTCCGCCATCACGACAATATTGGCGTCGCAGATGCGGCGCAAGACCACGGTTTTTTGGAAAAGTGCTTTGTCGACGTCGGTGATCTCAGCATACTGCATGAGTGTAGCGATCCTCGACGCATAGTCCTTGGACGGACCGGCGCAGGCAAGACTGCCCTTCTGTATCACTTCACGCAGCGCTACGAAAATGTCATTGAGATCAAGCCAGAAAGCCTAGCACTGGCATACATATCGAATTCTACGATTTTGCAGTTCGTAAACGAACTAGGAGTTAACCTAAACATTTTCTTTAAGTTGCTGTGGCGGCACGTATTTACTGTGGAGATTCTTAAGGCGCACTTTCACCTCGACAGCCAGCAAGAGGTTGTTCCGTTCCTAGACAGAATAAGGAACTTTCTCAGTGGCAGGAACAGAAGGCACGCGCAGGCGATGGAGTACCTAGAAAAGTGGGGTAAAACGTTTTGGGAGGAGACTGATTACAGGATTCGCGAGCTCACAAACAAGCTGGAATCGGATCTCAAGGCGTCGATCGACATGGCTAAGATCGGTCTTCCATTGTCCGCGAATTCCGGGCGGACTTTGACCGAGGAGCAGAAAACGGAAGTTGTGCACAGAGCTCAGCACGTTGTAAATGAAGTCCAAATCCGACAGTTGTCCGACATGATCGAGTTGATTGACGAGGTTCTCGAAGATCCGAAACGGCTATACTGCGTAGTGATCGATCGGCTTGATGAGGATTGGGTTGAGGATGGTCTTCGCTACCTGCTTATTAGGGCCTTGGTTGAGACGGTACGCGATTTCGTTAAGGTCAAGCACGCAAAAATTGTTATCGCACTCCGGCACGATCTTCTGGACAGGGTAGTCCGGCTTACGAGGGATGCGGGCTTCCAAGAGGAGAAATATGAGTCGCTGTATCTCCCGATACAGTGGTCGCGGGAGCAGCTCATTGAGCTTGTGGATCGGAGGATCGACGCGCTGGTCCGACAAAGATACACAACAAAACCGGTAATCCACTCGGACCTCCTGCCGAGCCGGGTAAATAAGCAACCGACCATGGACTTCATCCTCGAACGAACGCTCATGCGCCCGAGGGATGTGATTCTGTTCTTCAATCTTTGCATTGCTCAGGCGGGCGATAATGCGTCGATCACAGCGCAGATGATCAAACAAGCTGAGGGGGAATATTCGAGGCTGCGTTTGCGTTCGCTCGCGGACGAATGGAATTCCGATTATCCGTTGCTCCTAGACTTCGCTGACCTTCTCAAGGCGCGCAGGTCGGTGTTCCCGCTGGAGGAAATTACCGAGGAAGAGTGCCTGAATCTGTGCGTAAAACTGCACGACAGTGACCGGCTGGGCGGTGACGAGCTCTCCAGGGCGGCGCTA
>Ga0335080_10005215_pt1 | contig 13352 bp, 9 predicted proteins | sample Lox_Sample_34_FD_206720 | JGI IMG/M metagenome (GOLD analysis project Ga0335080, IMG submission 206720) | Soil microbial communities from Loxahatchee National Wildlife Refuge, Florida, United States - Lox_Sample_3.4 | ecosystem: Environmental > Terrestrial > Soil > Wetlands | place: USA: Florida... | reverse complement strand
AAAACGTTGTCGTTAAAACGGTAAGCAACCGTGCCTGTCACGATCCCCGCACCCGTCTTCTCGCTTCCGGCAGGGAAGAACCTCAGCTCGGCATTCGCCAATCGCACTTCGTCCGGCGTTGCCGTCACTTGTCCACGCAGCCGGTTGAACGGCACCGTGTAAGCCTCGGCATCGGCGACATCCAGCAGCCCCGTCAGCATGGGCTCCGCCCTCGTCCCTCGGCCATGAAACTGTCCCGTGAGGGTCCCGGTTACGGGGTAGTTCACGCGCGCCAAATCCTGGAGCGCCTGGATGGGCACCTTTTCCAGATTCAGTTCGGCAGACCACTCATTCTCGGATTTGAACTCCCAGTCCGTAAGCACCAACTGGCCGTCGATATCCGCCTTCATCGCCCCGCGCACCGCATGCCCGCGGGTAATCACCAAATGCGACGGCGAGTAGTTGAGATCTCCGTCAATCGTATCGAGCCGCACGTTGTCATACCGCACGCGCTCACCACGGAAGTGTCCAGAAAACTCGGGCCCGTCCGATGGGCCTATAATTTTCCCCGTCCATTGCAGCGCTCCATCGATGCGAACCGCAGCCTCGGGAGTCCCGGGTTTGTCCCCCGAAAGGGCGTGGATGAAATCGTCCCAGGCCAGCAACGAGCCTATGTCCACTTTGGCATCCAGCGCGGTGTTTTTGGGATCCAATCTTCCCGTGAACGATCCACGGGAAGTCGGTGTTTCGAATTCACCTTGATTGATTTCCAGAAGATTCAACTTGTCCCGATAACGAAGCTGCCAGTCGCCACTCACCGGTATGTGCCCGGGCTCAGCTTCGTCCGGCCCTTGCCAGTGCATTTTCCCGGAGAGGTCGAAATCCAGAAAACTGTCGTGCCACGTTTCCACTGTGTCCGCGGAAACGACCGAGTCCCAATGAAGCGCATCCACCGGGAAACCGGCATGGTCGATCGCCGGCGATACCGCCGATAGCCGCATCCCTTCCAGATGCGTGTCAGCCCGGAATTGCAGCCCTTCGAATCTCATGGTGATCCGTCCCCGCACGCTGCCATGCAGCCCGGTGGTCACAAAATCCGGCAGCAAGACTCCTTTCGGGTCCAGTACATAACTGGAGCGGCTGGTCAGGTTCGGTGTGTGGAAATCCTGAAAGCTCAGCGTGATGTTGTCGCCGGCAAAACTCCCCTTTCCTTTGATTCCCTCCTTTTCGATTGCTCCTTCGCCTCTCAAATCGATACGCCCAATTGGTACCTCGGGCGTGCGAAAGGTTTCCCGGATGTCTAACAGATCGAGCCAAGCCCGGTACTTGTAAGTCCACACAGGCGACTCCAGATCCTTTGTCTCTGCTTGCAGGTCAATATGCGAGCGGCCGACATCCACGATGGCCTGATTGATCGAGAATCCCTCTTGATTCAGCGAGAATTTCGCCGAAACGTTCGCCGGCATCGGTACATCTCGTCGCCGCCCTAGTTCAATCGATTGCCAGTCCAGACTGCCCAAATACATCGGCTTCTCAGGTGTACCGCTTAGATGCACGTCGAGTTGCAAGTCGCCACCTTCCACCGCGACTAACGACTTGACATTGTTGTACAGCAGCCAACCGTCCTTGATCTCCACGTGATGGATGCGCAGCTTTAGCAGCGTTTCTTGCAGCGGCCCGCTGGATTGACTGCTCTGTATTCCCGGGAGATTATTGCTCCCGTTCTTTTCGACGCGAAGGTGCAGGTGCGGCGACTGCAGAATCAATTCATTCAGTCCCACTCGTCGCCCCCAAAACGAATCGATCCGCAGGCCAATCTTCGCTTGCTCGACACTTGCCAGCGGCTCGGTGTCGCCAGGTTCCGTCCCATGAATTACCAGGCCGTTGACTGTGGCGTTCAGAGAGAACCAACCGACGGTGACGGTCCTGATTTCCACTTGCCCGCCCGTTAGCGACTCAAGCCGGCCTACCAGAATTCTCCTCAGCAGCGGGTTCGCCAATCCACTCCCCACCGCAATGACTCCCAGCGCGACCAGCAACACCGTCCACGTCCCCAACACCCATAACAAGTGCTCGAGCCATAGAACCCTTCGCCAGCGCAATTCTTTCGTCATTTCGGCGTCTCGTTCAAAAGATTATCGACATGCAACCGGGCTCGGCTTTCTTTCAGCCATTTGTCGGCCTGCTCATTAATGGCCCGTTGTACCAAGGCTTCCTGGATAAAGTCCCGCGCTGCATCCAGCGTGGGGGGCGTATGGCCGCGCGACTCCGCGCGGGAAACCACACGGTTGGTGTAAAACTCCTGAATCGCTTTGTCATCGATCTGGATGGAAGCCCGGAATCGCGAATCCAGGTAATTGCTCAGGTACAGCTGCGATCGCAACATCCGGCGAACATCATCGTCGCTCAGTCCGCTCTGTTTCTTCCGCTCTTCAAATGCCTCGCTTGAAGAAAACGACCTCTTCAAGCGCTCAAGACTCCGATTCACGTCGTCGTCTGACGGCACGGGGAAAAGCGCGGCTTTCGCTTCCTGCCTCACAATCCACTGATCGATTAACCGGTCCAGGATTTCGGCGTCCGACTGCGCCTTACCGTCCACCAGTTGCTGGTATTGAGCCAACTCACGGACATCACTTAGTAGGATTATGTCCGTGTCCACACGGGCTACGATTCGATCAATGACCTCCTGGCTCCTCACGGAACACACTGTCACCGGCAGAACGCAAAGGGCCGCAATGGCAGTCCGCCAGCCGCGCATCAGAAACTCGATCCCAGGTTGAAGAAGATCTGAAACCTTGGCAGCCGCGTTCCTTGTTGGCATAGCGGCGCAGTGTTTTTGCACGGAATTACGAATTCCGGTTGATTCAATTCGTAGCCCATGTCGATGCGAATCGGTCCCACTGGGGTGCCGTAGCGCAGCCCAAACCCGATCGTGTGCGAGAAATAGTTGAGCTCGTTCGTGCAATTCAATACACACTGCGTCGGATTGAACCTGCCGGGCGGCTGCCCCGGATACGCTTCCTTGAATACCGGCTTTGGCGGCTGCCACCGCAACGTAATTCGCGAGACCTGGCTATAGACATTGCCGCCATCATAGAAGATGGCTCCGCCCAGTTTTGAGCCGATCACCGGCAGCTTCAATGGAAAGCGCAGTTCCTGGTTGAGAATCAACATCGCCTGTCCACCGACCGGAAACCCGGTGATGGAGTCGCGCGGTCCCGCCTGGTTCAAAGCAAAGCCCCGCAGCGATGTTCCGCCGCCGGCGTACAACCGCTCCGGTAAAGGGATGAGTTGTGGCAGCGGCTTGGTTGACGGCGAGGGAAATGTCAGCGAGACGGTCGATGCGTACGGCGCCAAAATTCCAATCCGGATCGACCGGGCGAAACTGATGTTTCGTGTGATGGGCCGGTACGTGGAATTCTGGAGAAACAGCCGGAAAAAACTGGCGCTCGATCCGAGTGCGGTGCCTGCCACACTGAAGTCCGCGGTATTGAAGGATCCCTTGTTGGCATCGGCCGGGTTGTCACGCGTGTCTCGAAACCATGTTCCGCTGAATTCCGAAACCAGCGTCGGCTGATTCCATAGCGGAACCTCCTGCGGCGGAATATTTAAATTGCTCAGCGTCACTTTTCGAAAAGCGTACCGCGCCAGCAACGACGACCGCGGCGAAAGTTGGTCGGTCAACTGCAAATTTCCCTCGTATCGGGTCTGCGTGAACGTGTTGATGTCCTGTGTCTTTTCAACATACGCCGTTGCCTGCATACTCAGGTTTGACCTGCCAAGCGTGTCAGGCGCCGTATATGCCAGTAGGGCGCGCCCCTGAATCGTGCTGCCCCGCAGCTTCAAGCTCAGCGAATCAGCCCGCCCCGTCAAATTTTGTTTGGAAATTTCCAGGATTCCCCGGGGAGCAAAATTCACTTCTCCGCCAGTGGGATCCGTGGTGCTCGCCAGACGCTGCGCCTCCAATCCGCCCCCGTATGCAATGGTGTACCGCTTCGCCTCTTCCACGAGTACGACTACATCCTTCTTTGGATCAGTCCCATTCGCGTTCTGCGACTCGATAGTGACACGGTTGAAAATTCCCAGGTTGTACAAGCGCTGTTGCGAAGCAACCACGTCTCCTTCGCGCAGAGGCTGGCCCGTCTCCAAGTGCACCTGCCGCTGTATCACGTATGGCCGTGTGTGCTTATAGCCGGCCAGCAATACTCTGTTGACGATCACGCGACGCCCTTCCTGAATCGAGTAGGTCAGCCGCATGGGTTCACCGCGCTCAATATTGTTCCCGGCCGCTGACGTTTTCCCTCCGCTTTTCCCCGGGTCGTTTTCCGCCGATTCCGAAGTGTCGGGCTCGGCCGTCCAAGAGAAGCTCGCGTTCGGAAAACCTTGATTGAAGTACAGAGCCAAAATATTGTCCCGGTCACTCGCCACGCTGATTTCCGAATACGGTTGACCGGGAAGGGAACCAAGAACCCCGCGCAACTCCTCCTCCGAAATTGCGCTGCTCCCTTGGATTTTCAAACTGGAGACCAGCGTCTGTTTGCCTTCGTCAATGTTGAACTTCACCAGCAGCTCGCCGCCTTTTTGCTCGTTCGTCGAAGGTGTGGTAGCCACAACATTCGCGCTGAGAAAACCATTCGCGGCGTACAGACTCTTCATCGAAAGTACGTCAGCATCCAATAATCGCCGGCTGAAGCGCGGCTTCACGAATAGGCTGCTCGGTGTGATCGACAACCGGCTACGCAGCAGTTCCGTGCCGAAGTAACGATTTCCGGAAATCTCGATGCGCAGCCCCTTGTAACGTGCACCGCGATCCACTCTGTAGACGATCGTCTCTTGCTGCCCGGCCAGATCAGAGTTGGCGCCTTTCCCGCTACTTGAGGAAACCGCATAGTCCACCTTGGCGTCGAAGTATCCTTCACGCTCCATCCGTTCTCGCAGGTTCCGTTTCCCTTCTTCCAACAGGTCGGCGTCAACCGATCGTTCCTGGTACACCGGAATAAGTTTCTGCAAATCGCGCTTTGAGAGTTTTGCGCCTTGCACGCTCAACTGCACCTTCGGCCCCTCCGTCACTTCGAGCGTCAGCGGCAGCGCGTCCGTCGCCGGGTCATAATCCCCCCGCCGCACCGATACCCTCGCGCTCAAATGACCGGTCTTCTCCATGAACTTGCGTATCCGGCCCGTGCCCGCCTGCACTTTTGCGATCGTGATTTCGCTTCCCTGTTTTAGCTTGAAGAGCTTAAGTAATTGCGCGTCTTTGTAATCTGAATTGTTGAGTAAGACGATGTTTCCGAGCCGGACGCGCGGGCCGGGATCGACGTGGACGATGACATCCAGTTGGTGCGTCTCCGGATGCGCTTGCTGCTCTGCCGTCACCTTCGCTTCGTACAGGCCTTCTTCACGCAGCGTGTCTTTAAGTCTGGTGACCGCGTCTTCCACATCGTTCGCGCGATAGGTCTGCCCCAAACTCAGTTGCATCGCGCCTGCCGCAGATGCTTCGGTCGGAGGCGGTTTCAATCCAAGAATGATGACCTGATTGATGAACAGGTTCTCGCGGACCACGAAATCGAGCCGTATACCATCCGCCGCGTTCACGGTGACCGCCCGAATGTCGGCAAAATCCCCGGTTTGATAGAGCGTCCGAATACTCGAAGCAACCTCATCACGATCCAGCGGCGCACCCACCTTGGCGGCAATTTCCGGTAGAGTGGAGGTCAAAACGCCGTCACCGTCCTTCACAACTCGGATTTCCCGGATCACCGGCGCTGCCGCAACCGTCTGCTCTTGCGAAGCGGCTTGAGGGCACACCCATACGGCTCCTGCGAAGAACAGGAGAAGCAGAAATCCGTGCAAACTATTGTCCCATCGGAATTTCATCCGCTTTCACTATTCAGACGAAGCCTAGCACATGGGCGTTGCTTTCCCTGGAACCCTTTCGGGCTATCATGGGAGGGTCGAGTGCTGGGACTCTATTTTACGTGAACCAACCTCTGGACCAGAAGTATTCGCGCCAAATGCTCTTTCAGCCAATTGGCCGGGAAGGACAGCAGCGGCTGGTATCCGCCAGTGCTGTGCTGGTCGGTTGCGGCGCGATCGGCGCAGCTACAGCCAACCTGCTTGTCCGGGCTGGTCTTGGCCGGCTTCGTGTCATCGACCGCGACTTTGTGGAAACCTCCAATCTGCAGCGCCAGACCCTTTTCGATGAGGCCGATGCTCGCGAAGCTCTCCCCAAAGCTCTAGCCGCCGAGCGCAAGCTCAAGAGCATCAATTCGGATGTTCAGATCGAAGGCGCCGTCGCCGATTTAAACCCTGGCAATGCGAAGGAGTTGCTCTCCGGTTTTCCGATGATCCTTGATGGCACCGACAACTTCGAGACCAGGTTCCTGATCAATGACTTCGCCGTGAATGCAGGAATCCCCTGGATTTACGCTGCTGCCGTTTCCAGCTATGGCGTCAGTATGGCCGTCCGTCCCGGCTTAACCGCATGCTTGGCTTGTTTCCTCGAATCCTCTGCGGAAACCGGAATTGACGAGACTTGTGACACCGTCGGCGTCCTTGGTTCCGTAGTTAACCTGATTGCGTCCCTTCAAGTCACCGAGGCGCTTAAATTCCTCGCGGGTCGTGACGATGCTCTCCATGGGCGATTGCTTTCCTTCGATGTCTGGAGCAGCCGGTTCCAGTCCATTCGGCCGCAGCGCAATCCCGAATGCCGTGTTTGTGTGCGCCACGAGTTCGCGCATCTGACCGGCGCCGCTCAGCCGCATATCACCATGTGTGGCCGGGATTCCGTCCAGATTCATGAGCGTAACCGCACACTCAATCTCGAGCTTCTTGAAACGCGGCTCGCGCCCACGGTTCCCGATGTTCGCCAGAACGGATTTCTGCTCCGTTTCCGCGTGCCGCCTTATGAAATGACGGTGTTCACCGACGGGCGCGCGATCCTTAAAGGCACGAAAGACCCGGCAATCGCGCGCTCGCTATACGCTAAATATATTGGTGCGTGATTTCTGGCTAACGTGCAAAGCCACCGCGGCCCGTGGGCGTGCGCAGCGCCGCGCGATCCAGATTCTCGCGGAGATTCATCAGGGTAAGGAAGGTACTCAGCACGCGGGCCTTCAGATCGTCGGTCAGATGCAGCCCGCTCGTCGCCACTCGCGCCAGCCGTTCTCCATTTTCGGTGATGAAACCCATGATTTCGCGCTGCCGATCGTGTGGCGTGTTTCCCAGGGCAGTCTCTCGGCGCATCTCCGAGCAGCTGGCTTCCAAGGACAGCGTAAAATGCAGGATGCAAAGTCTTTGCTCGGCTAGAGCGTGCGGCACGTCATGCTTGCACCCTGAAATGTGGCATAGCTCAGTCATAAGTCAAAATTCGCTGTTGCTGATTCTGTAACATTCCCTGGCCCGAAAATCCAGCAATCATCCGCGGCGTGCGCTCAATGATGCAGCAGCCTATCCTGACCTGTACGATTGGTCAGACGACCGCCAGCGCATCCTCCAAATCGGAAATAATGTCGTGCCAATCTTCCAGCCCGAGCGACAGCCGAATTCCTCCAGGCAACAGTCCCACTCGAACCTTCTCCTCCTCCGGCACTACCGCATGGGTCATCGAGAACGGGCTTTCGATGAGGGTCTTAATCTGTCCCAAGCTTACGGCCAGAGTAATCGTGTAGGACTTCTCCGCGACATGGTCCACAAACCGCTCCGCGGCTTCCGCCGCGCTTTTCGATGTGCCGTCTTTCCCCCGCAGTTCAAAATAGAGCATGCTCCCAGGCGCAAACGCTCCTTCGCGCGTGGTCATTTGCCTGCGCGCCAGCTCTTTCTGAGGAAAACTTGGCAGTCCGGGATAAATGACGCGCGCCACCTTTGGTTGTTTCAACAGAAACTCCGCCACCTGCAGCGCGCTTTTCTGCTGATTCACCAGCCGGGTGGCCAGCGTCGGCAATCCATACACCAGAATCGGCCACGCGCTCTTCGGTGACAGCACCCCACCAAAATCCTTGCGGTACAGCATGAGTTGATTGAAGTACTTGCCTGCGCCGATCACACAACCACCCGTCTCGGTCCCAAAGCCCCCAATGTCTTTGGTCAGGCTATGCACCACAAGATCGACACCGTGGTCTAAGGGCCGCTGGCAATACGGAGTCGCAAATGTATTGTCCACTACAATCTGAATTTTCTCCGCCTCGGCCCGGCCGCTATTCAAGCGATCCACTGCCCCGCGAATCGCCCGCATATCGATCAACTCCATCGTCGGATTGACCGGAGTCTCGAAATACACGGCGCGGCAATTCTTGGTGGCCGCCTTTTCCAGTGCGTGGGGATCCGTCAGGTCACAGAACTCAGTTTGGATTTTGTAGCGCGGCAGCCAGTTGGTCATCAGGCTGTGCGTGCACCCGTAAAGTACCCGATGCGCGACAATCTGATCGCCGGTCGTAGTTAGAATCCCAAGTGCCGCGCTCACCGCAGCCATGCCTGTAGCGAACGCCACCGCGATTTCGCCGCCTTCCGCAACGGCAAGGTTCTCTTCCAGCATTCCGCGGCTCGGTTCGTCCAAGCGGTCGTAAATATAAATCGGCGCGCGGCGCGATTCCGGTGTCGCGAACTCCACGAACCCTTGCGCGCCTCTATGAACCGAAGTTAACCGGTACGTCGCCGAACTCGATTGCGGCGGTACCACGTGATGGTCGTAGTCCCACTTGCCGGTCGCGAAACTTCCATGAATCAGGCGCGTGCGCAGGCGGTACTCTTCGCGAGGCTTCTTCGGATTGCGTTCTTTCGCCATTGTCGGCTCCTGTGACTTCCGAATTGAGGATTCAGGAAACGGCGAGTGCTAGCGTGCGGCAATTTCATCATAAGCCTTTCCGCCAGTGCCTGCCGATCGGCGAAGCTGGAGTTTCCAAGTCAGAATATTCTTTCGCAAAATATTTGACACGCTATGCGTGCGCCTGTATAAATATTCAGTACGCTGCATATAGCACGATGAGCGCCACAAAAACATTTCGCCACGGACAAATTCTCCGCCTCGTCAGCGCAGAGCGCATTTCCAACCAGGAAGACCTGCGCCGGCGCCTGGCCCAGCAGCGCCTCCGTGTCACCCAGGCGACCCTCTCTCGAGACCTTCAAGAGCTGCAGCTTTTTAAAACGAAAGCCGGTTATCGCCTCGCGAGCGCCGGCGCCGAAGAAGCTCCGGCCGTTCCTCCTCTCACGCGGGCTCTTGGCGAATTTCTGCTCGATATCCGCCCGGCGGAAAATTTACTCGTCCTCAAAACGCCTCCGAGTGGCGCGCAGCCCCTCGCCGCCGCTGTGGACGGCGCCAAGTTCCCCGAGATTGCCGGCACCATCGCCGGTGACGACACCGTCCTGATCATCACTACCAATAAAAAAGCACGTGAATCCCTCCAGAGGAAAATCGAGTCACACGTAAAATGAGGGACCCTCGCAGCATCGCCGTCATTGGTGTCACTGGCTATACCGGTTTTGAGCTGGCCACGCTGCTGCTCCGCCACCCGGAGGTCCAGCCCCCCACCTTTTACCTTCGAGAGACCAACGGTTTTCAATGCCTCTCGCAAATGTTTCCGCAGCTTCGCGCCCGCGCGGAAGCTCCGCTGCGTCCGCTTTCGCTAGAAACCGTCATTGCCGGCAACGCGGGCACTGCGTTTTTGGCCACTCCGCATGAAGCCTCGGCGGAATACGCTCCACGGCTCCGCGACGCCGGGCTTCGGGTCATCGACTTGAGCGGTGCGTTTCGATTTTCTTCGGCCGAGACATTCACATCTTGGTACAAACTGCCCGCGCCTCATGCGAACCGGCTGGGAGAAGCGGTCTACGGATTGCCGGAGTTTTACGCCGGCGAAATTCGCGCTGCGAATCTCGTTGCCAATCCCGGCTGCTATGCCACAAGCGTGATCCTCGCGCTGCGGCCATTGCTTCAGGCCGGCATGCTCGATCAGTCGCAAAACATAGTCTGTGACTGCAAGTCGGGAGCCAGCGGGGCCGGCAAAGAACCCCGCCGCGATCTTCATTTCGTCGAAGTTGGCGAGAACTTCCGCGCCTACAATCTTTTCTCGCATCGCCATACACCCGAAATTCTCGAGCACACCGGCATCCCGGACTCTCGTCTCGTGTTTACGACGCATTTACTCCCCGTCGCGCGCGGTATTCTCTCCACCATTTACGTCTCTCTCGCGTCTCATCAGGCGCCAGACCGTGTCGAGAAGATCTATCGCAACGCGTTTGCGGGTAGACCCATGGTTCGTATCTGGCCGGCAGGGAAGCTGCCGGAACTGCAGCACGTCACCAACACTAACTTCTGTGACATCGGATTCACGCTCGACAATGCTGGCAAGCGCCTCATTGTTGTCTCGTGCTTGGACAACCTTGGCAAGGGCGCGGCTGGCCAGGCCATCCAAAATTTCAACCTCATGACGGGTTTCGAGGAGCAAACCGGTTTGCTATGAGAATCGTCATCAAATTTGCAGGCGCTTTGCTCGAAGATAACGCCACGGTCGCCGCGCTTTCGCTGCATGTCGCCAAACTCGCTCAGCACGGCCACGAAATCCTCGTGATTCACGGCGGCGGCCGCATTTTCACCCAGACCCTCAAGCGCTTCGGCATCGAAAGTAAATTCGTCGCCGGCCTGCGCGTCACTGATCGGCAGACCCGCGATGTGGCCGTCATGGTCTTCGGTGGCCTTCTTAACAAGCAACTCGCCGGGGCAATCACAGCCGCCGGCCAGCCGGCCGTCGGTATTTCCGCCTCCGACGCAGCAGCTTTCTCGGCCGCTCCCCTCGTCCACAACGACACGGAAGGCAGCCTGGGCTTCGTCGGCTACCTCACCGGCGTAAATGTGAAATTCCTCGAGTCCCTCTGGCGCGAAAATCTTGTTCCGGTCGCCGCCTGCCTCGGCCTTGGCACAGACGGCGAACTCTACAACGTTAACGCCGACCACATGGCCGCGGCCGCCGCGGAGTTCATCGGCGCCGATCATCTTATTTATTTGACCGACGTCGCCGGCGTCCTTCAGAACGAACAGGTCGTCTCCGCCATCTCCTGCCAGCAGATTGAAGTTCTTGTTCATTCGCGCGTCGTTTCCGGCGGCATGGTCCTCAAACTCGAAGCCGCTAAGCGCGCGCTCGAGGGTGGCGTGAGCGAAGTTCATATCGTCGGGGGAGAAGCTGCGGGCGCCGTCCTCGATCCTCAGCTTTTTGCCGAGCCGTCCGTCAAAAACACGTTTTCCGGTCTACCTGGCACGCGTGTCCATCGGGAGAATTCTCCCGATGGGCAAGCCGCCAGCGCTTTTGTTTAGCACTTAGGAGATAAATAATGACAGCAGCAACCTCGCTCACTATCCCGGTCTCCATCGCCAAAGATCTTCTCACCGGCGCCGAATGGAGCCCTGCGGACGCGCGTGACCTCCTCCAGCGCACCGCGGAAATCAAGGCGCGACCCGCGCGCTACGCCTCCGTGCTTCGCAATAAGCACATCGCCTTGATCTTCGAGAAACCTTCGCTTCGCACCCGTGTCACCTTCGAGGTCGGCATCCAGAGCATGGGTGGTTTCGTTTGCTTCCTGGACCACACCCAGGCTCGTCTAGGCGAACGCGAGTCGATTCCTGACGTGGCGCGCAACCTCGAGCAGTGGGTGCAAGGCATCGTCGCGCGCGTTTACGAACAACGCGTTCTCGAAGAAATGGCCGCCTCGATCTCCATTCCGGTGGTGAACGCCCTTTCCGACAGGTTCCACCCATGCCAGGCGCTGGCCGATTTCTTCACGCTCGAAGAGAAGTTTGCCTCGGTGAAAGGTCTCAAGCTCGCCTATGTGGGCGATGGAAACAATGTTTGCCACTCGCTCGTGTATCTTGCCGCTCGCCTCGGAGCGCACATTCGCATCGCTACGCCCGCCAATTACGCGCCGGACGCGGACGTGATCACGGACGCCAAACGCGTCGCGAAGGAAACGAAAGCTAGAATCGAGCTCTTTACCGATCCGAAGGAAGCAGTGGACGGCGTTCAGGCCGTCTACACCGACTCCTGGACCAGCATGGGCTTCGAGTCCGAGGAAAAACTCCGCCGCAGCATCTTCAAGCCGTATCAAGTGAACCGTAAACTCATGGATCTAGCCGGCCCCGGCGCCGTCTTCATGCACTGCCTTCCGGCGCACCGCGGCGCCGAGGTCACCGACGAAGTTCTCGATGCTCCCTACTCCGCCGTTCTCCAACAATCCGAAAATCGTATGTACGTGCAGAAGGCGATTTTGCACGCGCTGTTCACTTAAAATCGCTATTTTTAATATCGAAAGGAATTGCAGTGAATCAACCCGTTCAAAAAGCCAAGAAAGTTGTGCTCGCCTACTCGGGCGGGCTCGATACTTCCATCATCATTCCCTGGCTTCGCGAAAATTATGGCTGCGAAGTGATTGCCATGATCGGTGACGTCGGCCAGCAGGAAGACTTGGAAGCCGCCAAAAAGAAAGCGGTGGCCACCGGCGCCTCAACCGCTGTCATCGAAGACCTCCGCGAAGAGTTCATCAAGGACTACATCTGGCCGACGTTGCGTGCCGGCGCGGTTTACGAACACACCTATCTGCTCGGCACCTCGATGGCGCGTCCGGTCATCGCCAAGCGCCAAGCGGAACTCGCGCTCCAATATGGCGCCGACGGCCTCGCTCACGGTTGCACCGGTAAGGGCAATGACCAGGTCCGCTTCGAATTAGCCTACAAAGCGATTGCGCCAAGTGTGCAGATCATCGCGCCCTGGCGCGAGTGGGACATTGACTCCCGCGAAGACGCCATCGCCTACGCAGAAAAACACAATGTCCACGTCGAGCAGAGCAAGAAGAATATTTACAGCCGTGACCGCAACATTTGGCACCTCAGCCACGAAGGCGGCGAACTCGAAGATCCAGCCAACGCCCCCAACGAAGCCATGTGGCAATGGGTCGTCTCACCTCAAAGCGCTCCCGACAAACCGGAAGAAGTGGAAATCGGCTTCGAACAGGGCACTCCGGTCTCGGTGAATGGCAAGAAACTGCCGCCCATCGAACTTCTCAACACCCTTAACGACATTGCCGCACGTAACGGCGTCGGCCGCACCGACCTCGTCGAAAATCGCTTGGTCGGCATGAAGTCCCGCGGCGCCTACGAAACTCCCGGCGGCACGCTGCTCATCACCGCGCATCGCGAACTCGAACGCCTCACCGTCGACCGCGAAACTGCGCACTTCGCTCAGGCTCTCTCTGTCCGCTACGCCGAACTCGTCTACAACGGCCTGTGGTTCTCGCCACTTCGCGAAGCGCTCGACGGCTTCTTCAACATCGCCCAGCAGCGCGTCACCGGCTCCGTTGGTCTCAAGCTCTGGAAAGGCACGCTCAACGTCACC
>Ga0335080_10005213_pt1 | contig 13355 bp, 12 predicted proteins | sample Lox_Sample_34_FD_206720 | JGI IMG/M metagenome (GOLD analysis project Ga0335080, IMG submission 206720) | Soil microbial communities from Loxahatchee National Wildlife Refuge, Florida, United States - Lox_Sample_3.4 | ecosystem: Environmental > Terrestrial > Soil > Wetlands | place: USA... | reverse complement strand
CCGCTGGGGCACGACCCTGCTGCCCGGGGACACGATCACGATGGAGCACGTGATGGAGCAGACCGCCATCACCTATCCTGCCACCACGCTGACCGAGCTGACCGGCGAGCAGATCAAGGCCATCCTCGAGGACATCGGCGACAATCTCTTCAACCCCGATCCCTATCTGCAGCAGGGCGGCGACATGGTGCGGGTGGGCGGAATGACCTACGCCTTCGATCCTTACGCGCCCATGGGAGCGCGGGTCTTCGACCTCAGGCTGAACGACCTGCCGCTGCGCGCGAGCAAGCGCTACAAGGTGGCGGGCTGGGCCTCGCTCGCCGAAGACGCGCGCGGCGAGCCGGTATGGGACCTGCTCGCACGCTGGCTGCGCGAGAAAAAGCGCGTCGCCGCGCGCGAGCCGTTCCGGCCGCGCCTCGCCGGCGTCGTCAAGGGCAATCCAGGCATCGAGTAGCGCGCTTCAGCGCCTGCCGGCCAGCTGGATCACCATGCGCTGCGCCAGCTCCTCGGCGAACGGACGGTGGTATCCCAGAGCCTCCAGCTCCCAGCGGAACGAGTTGCCCAGGCGCGCCTTCTTGTAGAGGCCGAGCTTGTGCTGCTGCCTGAAGGCGAGCGCCTTCGCGAAGGCCGTCTCGCACGCGATATAAATCTTCCTCGGCGTCGGCCCCTTGGGGCCGGGCGCCGGCGGCAGCTGCGCGGCGACCTCCCGCGCGAGCGCCTTGGCGAACTCGTCCACCTGCGCGGAGGAGACGGAGCCGAATAGTCCCATGGCCGAGATTGTACTTACAAGCGCCAGCTGTTGAAGCCCGCGGCGGCGAGGCGCTCGCGCGGAAACCTCGCCTTCACGTCGATGAAGCAGCCGCCCGGAGTGAGCTTCGACGCGAGCTCGCCGAGGTCGAGCCGGACGAACGCGCGGTGCGCGACCGCGACCACCAGCGCGTCGGCGCGCGGCAGGTCCTTCCAGGCGACGAGGCGGATGCCGTACTCGCGCTCCGCGTCCTCGGCGTGCGCCACCGGGTCGTGGACCGCGACCTGGATGCCGAACGATTGCAGCTCGTGCACGATGTCCACGACCTTCGAGTTGCGCAGGTCGGGCACGTCTTCCTTGAACGTGATGCCGAGCACGTTGACGCACGCGTCCTTGATGTGGCTGCCGGCGGCGATCATGCGCTTCACGGTCTGCTCGGCGACGTACTTCCCCATTCCGTCGTTGATCCGCCGCCCCGCGAGGATCACCTGCGGGTGGTATCCGGCCATCTCGGCGCGGTAGGTGAGGTAGTAGGGGTCGACGCCGATGCAGTGCCCGCCGACGAGCCCCGGGCGGAACGAGAGGAAGTTCCATTTCGTGCCGGCGGCTTCGAGCACCTCGAGCGTGTCGAGCCCCAGGCGGTGGAAGATGATCGCGAGCTCGTTCATCAGCGCGATGTTGAGGTCGCGCTGCGTGTTCTCGATGACCTTCGCCGCCTCGGCGACCTTGATGCTCGAGACCTTGTGGACCCCGGCCCTGACGACGCGGCCGTAGAGCGCGGCGACGCGCTCGAGGGTCGCCGCGTCGTCCGCACCCACCACCTTCACCGTGTTGTCGAGCGTGTGCTCGCGGTCGCCGGGATTGATCCGCTCGGGCGAATAGGCGACGCGGAAGTCGCGCTTCCAGGCCATGCCGGAGGCGCGCTCGAGTTCCGGAATGCAGACCTCCTCGGTCGCCCCGGGGTAGACCGTCGACTCGAAGACGACGACCGCGCCGCGCTTCATGTTCTCGCCGATCGTGCGGCTTGCGGCGCGTAGCGGCCCGAGGTCGGGGCTGCGCGCGCTGTCCACCGGCGTCGGCACCGCGACCAGGATGAAGTCGGCGTCCTTCAGAAGGCGCGGCTCCGAGCTCAGCTCGAGGCGCCCGGCGCCCTTCAGCAGCCCGGCGGCGACGTCGCCCGCAGGGTCGAACCCTTTGCGCAGCTCCGCGATCTTCTGCGGCGAGACGTCGAAGCCGATCGTGCGCTGCAGCCGGCCGAAGTGCGCGGCGAGCGGCAGCCCGACGTAGCCCAGGCCGACGACTGCTACAGTGGCATCCCCGTCCATTCAGGGATGATAGCTTGCCGCCGCCGCAGCCGCCGACCGTGCGCATCGCGAGCCCCATGGCATCGGGAAACGGCGCCTACGTGGTGCACAAGCTTCTCGAGAGCCGCATCGCCGGCTACCGGGTGGACGGCTACGATCCGCGCTGGGGCTACTGCCCTCCCCTGCTGCGTCGCTTCGCCGATCGCGACGCAAGCCTGGTGCACACGACGCCGGACCACGCCGTGTTCGTGCGGCACCCGGGCGTGCCTCTGGTCGTCACCTTCCACAACTTCGTTCTGGACTCCTTCATGCGGCGCTACAGCTCGCTCGCGCAGCGCCTGCACTACCGCTTCGACCTGCGATGGTCGACGCAGGCCGCGCTGGGCGAGGCGAGGGCCGTCACGGCTGTCAGCCGTTTCACGGCGGATCTGGTCAAGCGCGAGCTCGGCTACCCCGGTGCCGTCCGCGTGATCTACAACGGCATCGACACGACGGCCTTCGCGCCTCGGGCACGCGCGGATGACGGCCTGGTGAAGGTGCTGTTCAGCGGCAACCTCACGCGGCGCAAGGGCGCGGACCTGCTGCCTCGCATCGCCGAGCGCGTCGCCGCCAACGTGCGCATCCTGTACACCCTCGGCCTGCGCACGCGAGCCCCGATCGCCGAGCACCCGCGGTTGCAGTGCATCGGCGCCGTCCCCTACGACTCCATGCCGGATCTCTATCGCGAAGTCGACGCGCTGCTCTACCCGAGCGTCAGGGAGGGTTTCGGGCTGAGCGTCGCCGAGGCGATGGCGGCCGGCCTGCCCGTGGTGGCGAGCGATTGCTCCTCGCTTCCCGAGCTGGTGACGCACGACAAGGGAGGCGCCCTGTGCCCGGTCGGAGACGTGGACGCGTTCGCGGAAGCGATCAACGCCCTCGCCGCCTCGCCTTCCCGGCGGCGCGAGATGGGCGCGTACAACAGGGCGCGCGCCGAGCGGGACTTCAGCCTCCCGCGCATGGCCGCCGAATACGCGGCGCTGTTCGAGGAGACGCTACGCGGCTGAGGGCGGCTTGCGCGCGTAGAACAGCGGCTCCTTCGGGTTGAGCCCCATCCTCGCGCAGGCCGCCGCGTCGACGAGCTGCGGCGCGTAGACCACCTCGACCTCGAACCCGGCCGCGGCGAGGCGCTCGCAGATGTCGAAGCCGTAGAGGCGCACGTGGTCGCTCTGCAGGAAGAGGCGCTCGCGCTCCGCCGGATCGGTGATCGAGGGATCCTCGAACGTGGGCTGGTCGGAAACCGGGACCATGATCACCGCCCAGCCCCCGGGCTTCAGGGTCCGGTACATCTCCCGCATCGCCTTGCGGTCGTCATGCACGTGCTCGAGCACATGGCTGCAGTAGATCGCGTCGAAGGACGCGTCGCGAGCTCCCATCGCGGTCAAGTCCATCCTCACCGCGGCGTACGGGCCCGCGATGTCCGTCGGCACGTAATCGAGGCCGGCCACGCGCCCGAGGGCGGCCATCATCGACATCTCGGGCGCCACGTGCAGCAGGCGCCTCGGACCCCCGGAGAAGAGCTCGGTGCGCTGCTTGAAGAAGATCCAGGTCAGGCGGTGACGTCTCACCGAGCGGCAGACCGGGCAGCGCGCGTCCTGCTCGCGGAGCGCCGGCGGCCCATGCGGCAGGAAGCGCCGCGTCCAGCTGTCGCAGACCGGGCAGTAGCGCCGCCGGCCGAAGAAGGCGAGCCTCAGCAGCGGCCGGCAGGCAATCCACAGGCGAACCGCGTGCGGCTCGAGACTCGCGGGCAGGAGGGACTTCAGCCGGGCGATCATCGCGGCCCGAGGATCGCGCCGACGAAGGACGCGACGTTGGCGCGCCCCAGGCGCAGCGAGCGCACCAGGAGCGGATCGAGATACGCGCCGCGGATGCGGCCGCGGAACAGGTCGTCGGGCTGGTAGAACCGATAGCGCGTGCCGAAGCGCGCGAAAAAGGCGCCGTACATCAGCGCCCCCAGGCGCGGCGCGACCCTGGGGTTGGCAAGGAACGCGCGTACGTCGTCCATTCCGGCGGCCTCGAAGGCGGCGTCGAGCCGATCGTAGATCGAGCGGCCGGTGAGCAGCGAGGGCCTGCCCCAAAAGGTGGCCTCGACGCCGACGGTCGATCCGTACGAGCAGGCCACCCGGGCGCGCTCGAGGATCGCATAGGTGTCGAAGTCCTCGTCAGGGCCTACGACCAGGCCGCCGGGAATCGCGAGGCTCTTCCAGAACGCGACCTGCTCGCCGCTCTTCGAGGCGATGTTGGGATGCATGCGCACGCACAGCCGGTGCCCGGGCAGCTCCCGCACCGCCTGCTCGACGGCCCGGATGGCGTCGAACTGCGCAGGGAAGGCCCGATTGACGTACTTGTCGCCGATCGCGACGTACTCGTCCTCCGAGCTGGTGAAGAACACCACCCAGCTCGAGCCGTCCTGCATCGCCGGCGGGATCCGGCCCTCGGTCTGGCCCTTGGTATAGGAGCGCCAGTCTCTCTCGACGCGGCCGCGCCTTCCCGCGAAGAACTCCTCGCCGGCGGCGGCGAGCTCCGGCCGCCAGAATTCGCGGATGCAGCGCTGAATGTAGTCGGGGTCGTGAATCGGCTCGGTTGCGATCCAGTAGTGGTCCTTGTCGCAGCCCCGCTCGTGCATCGCCGGCCGGACGCCCTCGGCCCTGGCGGCTGCATAGATCGCCCGGGTGCTCGCATAGCGCCCGTTGAAGAGCACGACGGTATCGGGCGCGAATTCCCGGATGGCGCGGCGCGCGACGCCGTAGACCAGCAGCGCCGAAGCGAGGAATCCCTCGAACAGACCGGCGTGCGCCTGCAGTGACGCAAAAGGATTCCTGGTCACCTCGACTACGGAGCTCAGGACGCCCCAGCCGATATCGTCGAAGCTCCCGGTCCTCAATTGGCGCAGCGCGGCCGTGTCGGCGCACGCCCGCAGCAGGCTGCGGGCCGAAGCCGCGGCCTGAACGCGATCCGCCTGCGTCACGCCCGCCTCGGCAGTCTCGACGCCCGCGTCCCGCAGCAGCCGTTTCGCGCGGCCGACGCGCAGCGTATTCAGGTCCAGGGCCCGCGGCAGCCAGCTCGCGTCCTCGATCGCCGCCAGCGTGCGGCGGAAGTTGAGGTAGCGCACGCGTGCGCCGCGCTCGCGTGCGAGCAGCGCGATCTCCAGCGAGGTCTCGAGGTGCGGCCGCCACGACAGCGTGTCGAGGACGAGGACGCGGCTCGCGGCGGAAAAAACGCTCTCCGTGGATTGCATGGTGCTGTCGCGCATTTTGTCCTAGAGTTCGGCGTGCCCTGCCCGATGCCGTCGCTTCCCGTAGCGCTCATCATACTGTCGAGCGCGCTCGCACCCGCGGCAGTGCTGGCGACACCGCTCACCGTCCTCGTCTTCGGAGACTCCATCGCGGCCGGCAGCGCGCTGCCGCCGGGCGAGCGGTCCCTCGTCTGGGTCAGCCGCGTCCAGCAGCTTGCATCCGGCCGGCTGCGCATGGTCAACGAGGGTGAGAGCGGCCGATGGACGGACGCGCTGGACGAGTTCGACGCCGTGCTCGGTCGCCAGCCGCGCGCGGACATCCTGGTCCTCGCGCTCGGCACGAACGACTCGGCCGACGTTTCCGGCCGGGCGCCGGAGCGCGCGGCGCGCAACCTGGGCGAAATGGTCCGGCGGGCGAGACGAGCCTACGGCACGCAGCTCGCCGTGCTGATCGTCGCGCCGCCCAACGTCCGTAAGGACGCGCTTCTGCGCAGCCGCGGGATTGCCGACCAGCGCGAGCGCACGCTGAAGCAGATGGAGTCCGCCTTGCGGGAGCTCGCTGCGCGGCTCGGCTGCGAGTTCGTGACGCTTTACGGGGTCGTGCCAAGCGCGGGGCTCGCGTCCGACGGCATGCACCCGGACGCCGCAGGCAATGCGAGCATCGCGCGCGTCGTGCTGCCCAAGCTGCTATCGATGGCCGGATCGATTCGACCTTGACGTATCGCCCCGACATCGACGGCCTGCGCGCAGTGGCGATCGTGCCGGTGGTCCTGTTCCATGCCGGCATCGGCTTCAGGGGCGGCTTCGTCGGCGTGGACGTGTTCTTCGTGATCTCGGGCTACCTGATCACGTCCCTGATTGCGGAGGAAATCCGCGCGGCGCGCTTCTCGGTCGTCGCGTTCTACGAGCGCCGGATCCGCCGCATCTTCCCGGCGCTGCTGACCGTGCTCCTGTGCTCGTCGGCCGCGGCAGCCCTCATCCTGCTGCCCGACGATTTCCGCGCGTACGGACGCAGCGTCGTCGCGACCGCGCTGTTCGCGTCAAATGTCCTGTTCTGGAGCGACTCGGGCTACTTCGACGCCGCCGCGGAGACAAAGCCGCTGCTTCACACCTGGTCGCTCGCAGTCGAGGAGCAGTTCTACATCGTTTTTCCGCTCTTTCTCCTTGCCGCCTGGCGGTTGCTGAAGCAGCGCTGGGCGCTCGCGCTCCTGCCCTGCATTGCGCTTTCGCTCGCGCTCAGCGCATGGCAGGTGGCGAATGCGCCCTCCTCGGCGTTCTACCTTTCGCAGTCGCGCGCCTGGGAGCTGCTGCTGGGCGCGCTCGGCGCATTGGACGCCATTCCGCCGCTGCGCGACCGGCCGGCGCGGGAAGCCGCCTCGTGGGCAGGACTCGGCCTGATCGGCTACAGCGCGCTCGCCTATTCGGCGCAGACGGCTTTTCCGGGTCCGGCCGCCGTCCTGCCGTGCCTCGGCGCGCTGCTTCTTGTCCAGGCGGGCCGCGAGGGCGACCCCACCATCCTCGGCCGGCTCCTGGGCTGGCGTCCCGTCGTGTTTGTCGGGCTCATCTCCTATCCGCTCTACCTCTGGCACTGGCCGTTCCTCGTCCTCGCAAAGCGCTTCGCGCTGCGCCCGCTGACGCTCGGCGAATCGCTCGCCGCGGTGGTGGCTTGCACGGTTCTCGCGGCGCTGACGTGGAAGCTCATCGAGCAGCCGATCCGCCGGCGTGGACCGGGACATGTCCCGCGCGCGGCGCTCTTCGCCGGCGCCGGCGCCGGCATGCTCGCCGCGGCGAGCTTCGGAGTCCTGGCCGCGGTCTTTCCCCATTCGATCGCACGCCAGGGCGACTACGTCGACCAGCACATCCGCGGCAGGGAGGACTATCGGGACCGGAGCTGCTTCATGGGCCAGGACCAGACGTATGCCGACTGGTCGCGCCAGAGCCCGTGCCTGATCGACCGTCGCGCATCCCACACGGCGCTGATCTGGGGCGACTCCTTCGCCGCGCACTATGTTCCCGGGCTGGCGGCCTCGGCAGCGGCGCCGGTGAACCTGCTCCAGTACACGGCCTACAGCTGCCCTCCGGTGCTCGGCGCGCGCATCCCGTGGGCCCCCAACTGTGCAGCCTTCAACGACCACCTGGCAGACGTCCTGCGAAAGCACAAGGTCGACGTCGCCGTGGTGGCGGCGCGCTGGGAGCGCTATTGGGGAAGGCAGGCGGACCGGCAGGCAGTCGAGCGGACCATTGCCTTTCTCAATGCCCACGGCATTGCGGTGGTGCTGGTCGGCCAGGGGCCATCGTTCGAGTTCGAGGACCCGGCCGAATTCGTGTACCGGACGGGGCGCGATCGTTCCCGCTCGAAGCCGGGAGAGCGCATCAACGCCGTGCTGCGCACGATCCCGGGATACCGAGCGTTCTTCGATCCCGCAGAGGTTCTTTGCGTTCAGGGCGAGTGCAAGCTGAAGAGCGGAACGCAGTATCTCTACTGGGACTCCGGCCACTACTCGACCTACGGCAGCGAGCTGATCGCGAAGGATCTCCTGAAGGCGATCGCGGCCAGCCTGCCCTGACGGGCGATCAGCTCACGCGAAGGTTGCGGAAGACACGCGCGTCGGGCATGCGCGTGAAGCCGTACCCCTGAAGCCGGCTCCAGCTGACCTCGACGTCGGGATAGTTCTGGCCGAATTTGCTGATGGCGAACTCGACCTGCAGCACGAGCCGTTCTCCGCGCACGACGGGTTCCCCCTTGTGCAGTGCGCGCGTGTCGGCGGCGAAGATGGTTCCGCGCGGGCCGCACACCGTCCTGATCGCCTCGGGGGAATAGTGCGCCGCGACTTCCTCGTCCTCGAACCGGCGATCCTGCCCGAGCGGCGCCGGCTTGCGCCGGTGCGAGCCGGCGACGAAGACGTGCGGCCCGGTTTCCGGTGTCACGTCGGTCAGGTAAATGAAGAATTTCAGGAAGAACAGGCGGTCCATGTCGAAGTGGAATTTCTGCGCCGCCGCCGAGAGGTCTCTCGGCCCCGAAGGCGTCGTCCACCACATGGCGACGAAGTCGTAGATCGGCCGGCAGCGGAAGTACCCCTCCGCGATCGCGGAAAAGGTGCCATCGAAGCAGATCCTGCAGGCGTCCGGGGAGGCGAGGATGTCCGCCTCGTCGAAGTCGTAGCGCAGCGCGCTGGCGCGCCGCGCATCGTACAGCTCCTTCGTCCGGCGGCCCAGCGGCAGCGCCGGGGTCGACCGCGCAAACGCCTCGAGCGCCGCGCAGGCGGCCTCGGGCAGCGCGCGCGGAAGGAGCGCGATGCCATCGCGATCGAGCCCGGCGACCGCGGGCGCGACATCCTCGGCGCGCCACTCGCCGAGGAAACCGGACACGCCGCGGCGCGCGGCGGGAGCGGGCCGCAGCCGCTGCGCGACCTTCAGGCAGAGGTCGTTGAAGCGGCCGTCGGGCGCGCCGGACAGGCGGCGCATAGCGCGATATCCGAGGCCGAAGGTGCGACCCGTCAACTTGTAGCCCGCGAAGGCGGCGAGGAACAGGAGCCAGAGGACGGCGTTCATTTCCCGGACAGGAGCTCCCAGCTCATGGGCGTGCCGCGGCGAACGTCCCTGGCGACCCGCCGGCCCATCAGCTCGTCGAGGTGCTTGGGAGGAAGGCCGAGGCCGGGACGGATGGCGCGCAGGTTCTCCGGCGTGAGGGCGTCTCCCGCCTTGAGGTCCCGCACGACGTACAGGGAGCGCCGGTACTGGAGCGATTTCTTCTCCGCCTCCGTGGGACCGTAGCTCACCTCGCCGAGCGCCTGCGCCGCACGCGCGCTCTCCACCACCAGCGCCCTCAGCTCTTCAGGCTCGATGGAGAAGGTCGAGTCCACGCCGCCGTCGGCGCGCCGCAGGGTGAAGTGCTTCTCGATGGCAGCTGCGCCCAGGGCCACGCTCGCCACCGCCGCGCCGATCCCCGGCGTGTGATCCGACAGGCCGACCTCGCAGGAGAACGCCCTGCGCATGTGCGGGATCGTCATCAGGTTGGTGTTTTCCGGCGTGGCGGGGTACGTGCTGGTGCACTTCAGCAGCAGGAGCTCGCGGCAGCCGGCGCCGCGCGCTGCATCGACCGCCTCGCGCAGCTCCGCCTCGGTGGCCATGCCGGTGGAGATGATGATCGGTCTTCCGGTGGCCGCCGCCTTGCGGATCAGCGGGAGGTCGACGTTCTCGAACGAGGCGATCTTGTAGCAGGGTACATCCAGGCTTTCCAGGAAATCCACGGCGCTCGCGTCGAACGGGGAGCTGAACCCCGCCATGCCGCGCTGCCGGCAGCGGTCAAAGATCGCCTCGTGCCATTCCCACGGCGTATAGGCCTGCTTGTAGAGCTCGTAGAGCGACGTTCCGCGCCACGGGCTCGCCGGGTCCGCGATGAAGAACTCACCCTCGGCGAGATCGAGCGTCATCGTGTCCGCCGTGTAGGTCTGGATCTTGACGGCGTGCGCGCCGGCGTCGGCGGCCGCGTCCACGATCTCGAGCGCCCGCTCCAGCGACTGGTTATGGTTGCCCGACATCTCCGCGATGATGAACGGCGGCTGGCCGGGGCCAACGCTGCGCCCGCCGATGCGGATGCCGCTCATGCGCTTGCCGCCGATTGCGGCAGGCCGCCCAGCACGAGCTCGCGCGCGCCCTTCCAACCGAGGTTCGCAACCGCGTCGAGGAGCGACAGCTGCGCGACGAATTCCGCGGAGTCGAGCTGCGGGTACGGCGGCACGGCGTAGTCCTGGAAAACGGTCTCGATTCCCGCCTTCGAGAGCGCGCCGTCGTCCTCGAGGTAGTCCCTCGCGCCTCTGGGACTATGGTAGACGCGGGCCTCGAGCGCACGGCAGATATTCACCAACCGGTCCGAACGCTTGCCTTCCGCGCCCAGGCTGCTGGAGCGCACGAAGGCCGGAGCGAGCGAAAGACGCTCGGCCCATTGCCGGATGATCGCAATGTTGATGTCCGCGAGCCGGGTCAAGGAACGGTCCTCGATGATGCCGAGCAGCTCTTCAAGGCAGTCGCGATGCGGATGCCGGGCGTAGGCCTGCCGGATCGAGGCCGCGTGCTTCCGGCGCCAGTCCAGCGTCTCGTTCACCTCCACGTCGCAAATCTTCGTTTGCAGGCTGACGCCCTGGGTCGCGATCGACAGCCAGAGCGGTCCCCTGTCCGTCAGAATACGGTTGCGGCATTGCCAGCTGCTGCGCTCGAACTGCACGTCGTCGAGGAACACGAAGTGATTCGCGCGCGCCATCAGGTTGAAGTAGCCTGCCCATGGCAGATAGGTCGGCTGCATAATGGCACAACTGGTCGGAGCGGGTTGCGGCGCGAGATCGTTCACCCCTGAACTCTGCGCTTCATCGCCTCGAACATGAGCTCGGCCCGCATCCAGTCCTCCTCGGTGTCGATATCCTGGGCGAGGTGGCGCGGCACCGGAATGCCTACCGACGAGGGTGCGTAGACCTGGAGCTGGTCGATGAATGCTTGCGCCTTGCCCCAGTAGAACAGCCCGGCGTCGTGCCAGGCGTGCTCGAGATCCTGCGAGCGCGCCTCGGAATGCTCCGGCCAGAAAGGCTCCACGCCGCCGTCCGCGCGCCTGCGCAGCGCGCGCTGCACCGGGAATTCGAAGGTGGTGATCGCGAACGCGAACGCCCTGTTCATGGCGCATAGCTGCCGGTAGCCCTCCTGCAGGTCCGCCGCCCGCACGAAGGGCGCGGTGGCGTAAATGCAGCAGACGTGCTCGGCCGGCTGCCCCTGCCCCGCGAGCCACAGCAGGGCATGCCTGACGACCGCGTCCGTGCCGGCGCGATCGTCGGCGAGCTGCGCGGGCCGCACGAACGGCGTCTCGGCGCCGCCGGCGCGCGCGATCGACGCGATCTCCTCGTCGTCGGTCGAGACGATGACGCGGTCGAACAGGCCGCTCTCGCGCGCCGCGTCGATCGAATAGGCGAGGATGGGCCGGCCGCAGAAGTCGCGGATGTTCTTGCGCGGAATGCGCTTGCTGCCGCCGCGCGCCGGGATCACCGCGACCCTGGTCATGCGCGCAGCGCCCGCCGCAGGGCCTCCACGACGTGGTCCTGCTGCGCGTCCGACAGCCCCGGATGCAGCGGCAGGCTGATCGCGCGCTCGTAGTAGCGCTCGGCCTCTGGAAAATCGCCGCGCCGGAAGCCGAGCGCCTCGTAGTAGGGCTGCCGGTGCACGGGAATGTAGTGCACGTTGACGCCAATGCCGGATGCGCGCAGCGCCTCGAACACGCGCGCACGGTCGTCGACCTGCACCACGTAGAGGTGCCAGCAGGGATTGCCGGAGGGCGAGCGCTGCGGCGGGACCAGCGGCAACCCGCGCAAGCGCTCGTCGTAGCGCTCCACCAGCTGACGGCGCCGCGCCACGAACGCGTCGAGGCGCCGCATCTGGCTTGCGCCGAGCGCCGCCTGCATATCGGTCATGCGGAAATTGAAGCCGAGCTGCAGCTGCTGGTAGTACCAGTCGCCCCCGGGCTCGCCGCGGAACAGCCGCCGCTCGCGCGTGATGCCATGGCTCCTCAGCTGGCGAAGCGACTCGGCGAGCGCCGGGTCCCGCGTCGTCACCATGCCGCCCTCGCCGGTCGTGATCAGCTTGACCGGGTGGAAGCTCAGCACTGCGGCATGCGAGAAGGCGCAGCCGCCGACCTTGGCGCCGCCGTAGTCGGCCCCGAGCGCGTGCGAGGCGTCTTCGACGACATGGAAGCCGTAGCGGCCGGCGAGCTCCCAGAGCTCGCGCATCTCGCAGGATTGGCCGCCGAAATGGACCGGCACCACGACCTTGGGGATGCGCCCCGCGCGCTGCGCCTGCGCGAGCTTGCGCCCCAGGAGGTCGATGTCCATGTTGTAGGTGCGCGGGTCGATGTCGACGAAATCGATGCTCGCGCCGCAGTAGCGCCCGCAGTTGGCGGACGCGACGAAGGTGTTCGGGCTCGTCCAGAGCCAGTCGCCGGGCCCGAGGCCGAGGGCCTGGCAGGCGATGTGCAGCGCGGAGGTCCCGCTGTTCGCGGCGACGGCGAACGGCGCCTTGCAGTAGGCCGCGACCTCGGACTCGAACCGCGCGACCGCGGGTCCCTGGGTAAGAAAATCGGACCGCAGCACTTCGACCACGGCGGCGATGTCCTCCTCGGACACGCTTTGCCGTCCATACGGGATCACGCCAGCGCTCTTCGGTTGAACTCCGCGATCTCGTCCGACGACAGGAACCACGGATTGCTGCCGGACTGGTACTCGAAGCCCGAGGGAACGTCCGCGCCTTTCTCGCCGAGCGCGTTGACGTGGTAGTCGTTCTGCGCGCCGTAGAAGCGGATCGTCGGCCGGATCACGTAGTGGTCGCTGAACTCCAGGGTCAGGTGCGAGTCGTCCGCCGGGCACATGACCTCGTGCAGCTTCTCGCCCGGGCGGATGCCGATCTCCTGCGTGGCGAGACGGGGCGCCATCGCCTTGGCGAGGTCGACGATGCGGATCGACGGAATCTTCGGCACGAACAGCTCGCCCCCCGCCATGCGCTCGAAATTCTTCAGCACGAAATCGACACCCTGCTGCAGCGAGATCCAGAACCGCGTCATGCGCGCGTCCGTGATCGGCAGTTGCCGCGCACCCTCGGCGACGAGCTTCTGGAAAAGCGGCACGACCGAGCCGCGCGAGCCGACGACGTTTCCGTAGCGCACCACGCTGAACACCGTCCGGTGGCCGCCGGCCAGGTTGTTCGCGGCGATGAAGAGCTTGTCGGACGCGAGCTTGGTGGCGCCGTAGAGATTGATCGGGTTGGCGGCCTTGTCGGTCGACAGCGCGATCACCTTCTGCACCTCGTTCTCGAGCGCCGCGCGGATGACGTTCTCCGCCCCGTAGATGTTCGTCTTGATGCACTCCATCGGGTTGTATTCCGCGGCGGGCACCTGCTTCAGCGCCGCGGCGTGGATGACGTAGTCCACGCCGCGCGTCGCCTGCCGCAGCCGCTCGTAGTCGCGCACGTCGCCGATGAAGTAGCGCATGCATTCGGCCCC
>Ga0335080_10005212_pt1 | contig 13355 bp, 11 predicted proteins | sample Lox_Sample_34_FD_206720 | JGI IMG/M metagenome (GOLD analysis project Ga0335080, IMG submission 206720) | Soil microbial communities from Loxahatchee National Wildlife Refuge, Florida, United States - Lox_Sample_3.4 | ecosystem: Environmental > Terrestrial > Soil > Wetlands | place: USA... | reverse complement strand
CGATGCTGGCCGCCCGCGAGGCCAACATGCCGGGGGACAACATCACCCGGGCGGTGAAGAAGGGCACCGGTGAGCTGGAGGGCGTCCACTACGACGAGGTCACCTACGAGGGCTACGCCCCGGGCGGGGTGGCGGTCCTGGTGGAGGTGCTGACCGACAACCGCAACCGCACGGCGGGCGACATCCGCGCGACCTTCAGCAAGGGCGGAGGCAACCTCGCCACCGAGGGAGCGGTGGCCTGGAACTTCCAGCGCAAGGGCAGCATCGTGGTGAAGCCCGGCCCGAGCGAGGACCGGGTCATGGAGGCGGCGCTCGAGGCGGGGGCCGACGACGTCGTGGCCCAGGGCGCCGACGGCTTCGAGGTGCGGACCGAGCCCGGGCTCCTCCACCAGGTGTCGGGCGCTCTCGAGAAGTCGGGCCTCCAGCTCGGCGAGCAGCGCTGGGTCTACCTCCCCCAGAACACGGTGAAGGTCGAGGGCGAGGCGGCCCGGAAGGTGGTCCGCCTGCTCGAGTCGCTGGAGGACAACGACGACGTGCAGAGCGTCTGGGCCAACGCCGACATCCCCGATCGCGAACTGGAGCAGATGGGAGCGTAGTGCTACACATCCGTTCCGTGCTCGGTCCGACGCGCGTCCTCGGCATCGACCCCGGCAGCCGGGTGGTGGGGTGGGGCGTCGTCGAGCGGAGGGGCTCCGGGCTGGGCCACGTCGCCCACGGCGTCCTCGCCCTGGACGTCTCGGCGCCGCTCGAGCTCCGGCTGGTGGAGCTCTTCGCGCGGCTGAGCGAGACCGTCCTTCGCCACGCTCCGAGCGCGGTCGCGGTGGAGGGCGTGTTCACCTTCCGGAACGCCCGGAGCGCGCTGGTGCTCGGCCAGGCCCGGGGCGTGGCGCTGCTGGTGGCGGCCCGGGCGGGGCTCCCGGTCCACGAGTACGCGCCGGCCATCGTGAAGCGCTCGGTGGGCGTGGGAGGCGCGGGAGCGAAGGAGGCGGTGGCCCGCGCGGTGTCGGCCTTCCTCGGTCTGTCCGGCTCGCCCCGGCGCGACGCGACCGACGCCCTGGCGATCGCGGTGTGTCATCTCCACCGGATGGGCTCGCCCTTCCTGCCGGTGCGCGCCCGCCGTGCTGCGGCGGACCTCGGCACACGGCTCCGCCCTGCGGTGAGCAGGCCGGCCGGGTCCGGGACGTGATCGCCGCGCTGCACGGCACCGTGCTCGAGAAGTCCGAGGAGGAGGCCATCATCGAGGTGGCCGGCGTGGGATACCGGGTGGCGTTCTCGGTCCTCACCCTGGCCCGGCTCCCGCCCGCCGGAGACGCCGTCCGGATCCGCGTCCGGACCGTGGTGCGTGAGGACGCCCTGGAGCTCTTCGGATTCCTCAGCCCGGTCGAGGAGTCGATGTTCGTGCTCCTCACCACGGTGTCCCACGTCGGCCCCCGGCTGGCGATGACGGTGCTCTCCGGCCTCGAGGTGGACGCGCTCGCCAGCGCCATCGAGCGCGGCGAGGTGGCGCGCCTGACCCGCATCCACGGGGTGGGAAAGAAGACCGCCGAGCGGCTGGTGCTGGAACTCCGAGAAAAGGTGAAGGCGCTCCCCCGCCGTCAGGCCGCGCCGCCGGTCGCGGCCACCGCCGACGAGGGGGCCCGCGCCGACCTGGTCTCTGCCCTGGCGAACCTCGGGTACCGGCCCTCGCAGGCCGAGGCCGCCGCGGACGAGGCGCTCGAGTCGCTCGGTGCCGCGAGCCTCGAGGCGCTCCTCCGCGAGGCGCTTCGCACCCTGCGCACGCCGTCCTAGCCGGTGGTACCCTCGTCCGTGCCGCTCGCTCCGCCCATGTCCCGCGCGCCTCCCGAAGTCGCCAGCCCCGACGAAAAGCGCCTGGAAGCCTCGCTCCGGCCGCGCAACTTCGCGCAGTACGTCGGGCAGACCGCGGTGGTGGAGAAGCTCAAGGTCTACGTCGCCGCGGCCCGGGCGCGGGGCGAGGCCCTGGACCACTGCCTGTTCTCCGGACCGCCGGGCCTCGGCAAGACGTCGCTCGCCCACATCCTCGCGGCCGAGCTCGGGGTGGGGCTGCACGTCACCTCCGGGCCGGCGCTGGAGCGGAAGGGGGACCTCACCGGGCTCCTGATCAATCTCCAGCCGCGGGACATCCTCTTCATCGACGAGATCCACCGGCTGCCCGCGCCGGTCGAGGAGTACCTCTACCCGGCGATGGAGGACTTCCGGCTGGACATCACCATCGACTCGGGGCCCGCCGCCCGGGCGATGAAGATCGACCTGACGCCCTTCACGCTGGTCGGCGCGACGACCCGCACCGGCCTCCTCACCTCGCCGCTGCGCGACCGCTTCCAGATCCAGGAGCGGCTCGACTACTACACTCCCGAGGACCTGGAGGCGATCCTCGGCCGGAGCGCGGGCATCCTCGGGGTGCAGCTCGCCGAGGACGGGGCGCGGGAGATCGCCACCCGCTCGCGCGGCACCCCGCGGATCGCCAACCGCCTGCTGCGCCGCATCCGCGACTTCGCCGAGGTGGCCGGGGTACGCCGGATCGGCCGCGACGTCGCCTCCGCCTCCCTGGAGCGGCTGGAGGTGGACCGGAGCGGGCTCGATCCGATGGACCGGCGGATCCTCCTCACCATCCTCGAGAAGTTCGGCGGAGGCCCGGTGGGGCTGGACACCATCGCCGCCAGCGTGGGTGAGCAGCGCGAGACGGTGGAGGACGTCTACGAGCCGTTCCTCATGCAGGAGGGCTTCCTCCACCGGACCCCGCGCGGGCGCATCGCCACCGCCCGGTGCTGGCGTTACTTCGACAAGCCGCCGCCGGCGGACCTGCAGGGGGCGCTGTTTTGACCGCCCCCGCGGATCCCCCCTCGCCGGCCATCCGGCTCCCGCGCCTCGGGCCCGGGGGCGAGGTGCGGCTGGCCCGCGACTACTTCCACGACCTGGTCCGGGACAGCCAGCCCCACCCCGGCCTCTCCGCCGAGCGCGAGCGCTGGCTCCGGAACTGCCGGGTGGAGGGCCGCGAGGAGCGCCTCTTCGAGTTCGAGATGCTCCTCCGGGGGATGGAGCGGTACTTCAAGCTCCACAACCTGCCCATCGACTCGGTGGCGCGTCCGGTGGTCACCCGCGACTTCTCGGTCGAGCTGCGCGACGTGCGCGACGCGCTGGGGCAGGCGATCCGGCTCGCCCGGCGGCTGCTCGATCCCGGCGAGGACCAGCGGATGATGTTTCGCCGCTACGTCCAGGACCAGCTGGTGGACGATCGTGCCCGCCGCGCGCTCCTCGACGAGGAGCTGGAGGAGGACACGCCACAGGAGAGCCTCTTCCTCCTGCGCCAGAGCTTCGAGTCGCTCCGCACCGTCATCGACTCGCTGCTCAAGCTGGAGACGGTGAGCTTCCGGGTCTTCCACGAGGTGGGAAACCTCGTGCTCCGCGCCATCCTCCACAACCAGTACTTCCGGCCCTTCCGACCGCTGGAGTTCTGCCTCGAGTTCGACCGGGTGAAGTCGGTCCCGGTGCTGGACGCGCTGAGGAAGCTGGGTGACCCCGAGCGGCGGCTCTTCACCACCGTGTTCCTCGGGCTCTTCCGGCTCCTCCACTACCTGGCTTACGTGAAGTCCACCCCCCGCGGGGTCGAGCGGCGGGCGCGGGTGGTGCTGGCCCTCGTGCGCAGCGAGGCGCTCACCCTCGTCGGCTACCTCCGGACCGAGCTCGCGCCGCGGGTGGGGCTCCGCCGGCACCAGGGGGCGGGGCTCCGCATCGCCCGTGATCTCTCGCGCCTCGCCGACGAGCTCGGCCGCCGCCTCCGGCAGGAGTCGGAGGATCCGGAGCGGGTGCTCGACATCGCCGCCGGCGCCGCCGAGCAGCTCAAGGCGCAGGTGGTCCGGCTGGCCGCCGCCGTCGAGGCCCGGCTCCCGCAGGACGAGAGCTTCACCCGGCTGGTCTCGCCGGTCATCCTCGCCCAGCGACTCCGCAACGACCTCTGGGTGTTCGCCCAGCTGGCCCGCGCCGCGGACGAGGCGCTCGCCTCCCCAGCCGAGGGAGCGGTCGCGGCCCTCGACGCCCTCGGGGCCTTCCTCTCTTACTTCCAGGACGTCAGCTACCAGCTGCTCCGCTACGGAGACCTCCAGCCCTTCGATCAGTTCACCGCCATCCTCCGCGAGGCCGGCGCCATCCCCGCCGGCCCCATGGCGCGGACCCGCCTCGCCGAGGAATGCCGGGCATTCGCCGAGGCCGCCGAGGGTTGCTTCGTCGCCGTCGGGCGCCGCTCGGACGTGGCCGGGCGCAAGTTCGACGAGTCCCACGCGAAAGCAGTGTTGAAGCGCTTCCAGCAGGTGTAGAAAAGTACCCCGGTGGGACCCAACTGCAGAAAAGTCCCACAAGACGGATGGTTGCACGATCGTCCGCCTGTGGGTTAAGTGTGCGGACGTTGGCACGTTGCGGCATGCGGGGGGAATTCCCGGCCGTGCACAACTTCGAAACCGGATCGGTGTCCATCACCCAGAGCTCATGAGCGACGCGTCCTTCCACCAGCGAACCCTGGAGAAACCCGTCGCCACCCGCGGGGTGGGACTCCACTCCGGCGCCCAGGTCAACCTCACGCTCCGTCCGGCGCCCGCCGACCACGGCATCGTCTTCCACCGCATCGACCTGCCCGGCGCGCCCGGCATCCCGGCGACCGCGGCCCACGTGGTCGACACCGCGCTGGCCACCAACCTCGGCAACGGCGAGGCCCGGGTGGGCACGGTCGAGCACCTGCTCGCGGCGCTGAGCGGCCTCGGCATCGACAACGTCCGGGTCGAGGTGGACGGCCCCGAGGTGCCCATCCTCGATGGAAGCTCGGGCCCGTTCCTCTACCTGGTCCGCTCGGCCGGCATCCGGATCCTCGAGGAGCCGAAGTCGTTCGTCGTCATCCGGCGGCCGGTGACGCTGCGCGAGGGCGATCGCCAGGCGTCGATCGGCCCCTGCAACCGGCTCCGCATCGACTGCGCCATCGACTTCCACCATCCGCTGGTGCCGGGCCAGTCGCTGTCCGTCGACTTCTCCGGCAGCAGCTTCAGCCGCGAGCTCGCCCGGGCGCGGACCTTCGGCTTCCTCAAGGACGTGGAGCGGCTGAAGGCTGCCGGCCTCGCCCGCGGAGGCTCCCTGGAGAACGCGATCGTCGTGGACGAGTTCAGCATCCTCAACCCCGAGGGGCTGCGCTATCCGGACGAGTTCGTGCGCCACAAGATGCTCGACGCGCTCGGCGACCTCGCCCTCTTCGGGCATCCGGTCATCGGTCACCTCCGGGTGAAGAAGAGCGGCCATGCGCTGCACCACCGGCTGGTCAGCCGGGTGCTCGCCGACGCCTCGTCTCACGCGGTCGTTCGCGCCCGCCGGCGCGAGCTGGAGCGGCTCGACGTGCGGCTCCCCGATTTCGGGCTGGCGCTCGAGTCGATCTGAGACCACTCCGTCCCCCTCCGGCTGCGCGGGAAGGGCTGCGGCCCCTCCCGGGTTCCTTGCCGGATCGGCCCTTGCGCCGCGATGTCCATTGCTGAAAAGGTGCGCCTCCCCATGAACGTTCTCCGGTCCTTTGCCCCCGCGGCGCTCGCCGCCTTCGTGCTGGCCTGCGCCTGTACCAAGCAGGCTTCCACCGCCACGGCCGCCTCCGGAGCCGGCGGAGGAGTCGCTCCGGACAAGGTCGTCGCCACCTACAACGGGGGGAAGATCACCGCCGGCGAGCTGGAGAAGGAGGCCCGGCCCCAGATCGCCGAGCTGGAGAACAAGATGTTCCAGACCCGGAAGCAGGTCCTGGAGCAGATGGCGATGGAGCGCATCGTCAAGGCCGAGGCGGCCAAGGCCAGCCTCAGCGAGCAGGACTACATCCGGAAGCGCGTCGATGAGGCGCCGGTCCAGCCGCCCACCGAGGCGCAGGAGCGCCAGTTCTACGATCGGCTGAAGAGCGGCGGCCAGATTCCGCCCGACGCGACCTTCGAGTCTCTCAAGGAGCGCATCGGCCAGGCGCTGGTGAACCAGCAGCGGCAGGGCCAGATGCAGAAGGTGATCGCCGAGCTCCAGAAGCAGGCCAACCTCAAGATCGACCTCCCGCAGCCGCGCGTGCAGGTCGCGGCCGAGGGGCCGGCCCGCGGGCCCAAGGACGCTCCGGTCACCATCGTGGAGTTCTCGGACTTCGAGTGCCCGTACTGCGGCGCGGCGCACGACACCGTCGAGCAGGTGATGAACACCTACGCCGGCAAGGTTCGGCTCGTGTACCGGCAGTTCCCGCTGAGCTTCCATCCCCACGCGGCGAAGGCGGCCGAGGCCTCGCTCTGCGCCGCGGACCAGGGGAAGTTCTGGGAGTACCACGACGTGCTGTTCAAGGATCAGAAGAAGCTCGAGCCCACCGACCTCAAGGCGCACGCCAGCGAGGTCGGCATGGACGCCCAGAAGTTCGGCCAGTGCCTCGACTCGGGCGAGAAGAAGAAGGCGGTCGACGCCGACCAGGCGGCCGGTCTGCAGGCCGGGGTCGGGGGAACGCCGGCCTTCTTCATCAACGGCATCTTCCTGAACGGCGCGCAGCCCCTCGACGAGTTCAAGAAGGTGATCGACGGGGAGCTCGCCTCGCGGTGAACGAGGCCCGCGAGCGCATCGCCTGGGCGGCGGACCTGCCGCTCGACGACGCGCTCCGGCTGTGGCCGCTGCTCTCCCCGGTCGTGGGAGTGGTGAAGGTGGGGCTCTCGCTCTTCGTCGAGCACGGCCCCAGAGCTGTCGAGGCCTTCCGCACGCAGGGCGCGGCGGTGTTCCTGGATCTCAAGCTGCACGACATCCCGAACACGGTGGAGAGCGCCGCCGAGGCCGCGGGAGGGCTCGGTGCGGGGTACCTCACGGTGCACGCCTCCGGCGGCGAGGAGATGCTCCGCGCGGCGGTGCGCGGCGCGGAGCGCGGGGCCGGGCGGGCGAAGGTGGCGGCGCCACGCATCCTGGCGGTGACCGCGCTCACCTCCCTCTCGGACGCGGACGTCGGCGGGCTCGGCTTCGGTCCGTCGGTGGGAGCGATGGCGGCGCGGCTCGCGGAGGTGGCGGTGCGCGCCGGCGCAGGGGGCCTGGTCTGCTCGGCCCGCGAGGTCCCCGCGCTCCGGGCGCGCCACCCCGAGCTGTTCCTCTGCACTCCGGGAATCCGCCCGGCGGGCGCGGAGGTGGGAGACCAGGCCCGGGTGGAGACGCCGGCCGCGGCCATCGCTGCCGGGTCGAGCCTGCTGGTCGTGGGCCGGCCGCTGCACGGCGCCCTCGACCCGGCCGCGGCCGCACGGGCGCTGAACGCCGAGGTCGCCCGGGCGCTCGGCTGAGCGGTGGGACTCACCGGCGCTGACTCCAGCGCCAGGTCTTCTCCACCGTGACGCTTCGGTTGGCTCCGAAGCATCGGAGCGGGGAGGGCGGGCAGCGTGGCAACATGTCCCGACTCGTCCCGCACCGTCCGCACGCCGTCCTCCAGGACGACGACCTCGCCTACGTCCGTCGGTCCTACCTCCCGCTCGACGAGGTTGCCCGGAAGGAGGGCCTCGGCCCCGATGCGCTGAGGCGCTGGATCGAGGCGAGGCAGCTGCCAGGCCCCGCCTACCTGCTCCCCGACGGGACACCGATGTTCCCGGCCGACCTCCTCGCGCTCGTGCGCTCGGCGGGTGGGTTCGACGCGGTGGAGCAGCACTTCGCCACCCGGACCGAGATCGCCGCGCAGATGGCGGGCATCGCCCCCGGCACGCGCGAGGAGGACTGGGAGGACTACCTCTCCGGCGAGTATGGCATCTGCCTCCGCCAGGTCACCCCCGAGACGCTGGTGGTCAAGGAGATGCTGGTCGAGCGCATCGGGCACGCGCTCGAGCACCCCACTCCGGGAGATCCGCGCTGGCGCCGGGCCCTGGCGTTCCAGATCGACGGCCTCGATGCGCTCCTGCGTCCGTTCGCGCGGGTGGATCGGATGCGGTTCGGGCGACCCACCTCGCGCGAGCGCCTCGTCGAGGCCCCGAGACGACGCTGGCCCTGGCTCGCTGGCGGTGCGCCGGCGGATCAGCCCGCGACCCGCGCCCTCTGCGCGAGGAACTCGGCGAGCGTCCGAACGCCGATGCCCGTGGCGCCCTTGGCCATGTATCCCCGCTCGCGCGGCGCCTGAGAGGGGCCGGCGATGTCGAGGTGGGCCCACGGAGTGTCGCCCACGAACTCCCGGAGGAAGACCGCGGCGGTGATCGCCCCGCCCCAGCGCTCCCCGGAGTTCTTCATGTCCGCGACGTCGGAGCGGAGGGTCTCCTTCTGGAGGTCCACCAGGGGAAGCCGCCAGAAGGCCTCGCCGGCGCGCGCCGCCGCGCCGAGCAGCTCGCTGGCCAGACCGTCGCTGTTGGTGAACAGCCCTCCGACCCAGCTCCCCAGCGCCACCACGCAGGCACCGGTCAGGGTCGCCACGTCGACGAGGGCAGCGGGCTTCTGTTCCACGGCGTAGGCCAGCACGTCTCCGAGCACGAGGCGTCCCTCGGCGTCGGTGTTGGTCACCTCCACCGTCTTCCCCAGCCGGGAGATCAGGATGTCGCCGGGGCGGTAGGCCGTGCCGCTCGGCATGTTCTCCGCCGCCCCGAGGTACCCGTACACCGGGAAGGGCAGCTCGAGCTCGGCGGCGATCTGCATCGCCCCCAGCACCGCGGCGCTCCCGGCCATGTCGGTCTTCATGTCCGCCATGTTCTCGACCGACTTCAGCGACAGCCCCCCCGAGTCGAAGGTGATGGCCTTGCCCACCAGGGCCACCGGCCGAGCGCGGGACGCCGCCGTCTTCCGCGGGCGGTACACCAGCTCGACCATCCGGGGCGTGTTCTGGCTCCCCTGGCCCACCGCGGAGAACATCCCCATCCGGAGCCGCTTCAGCTCCTTCGGGCCGCTCACCTTCACCTCCAGCCGGTGCGCCCTCGCCATCCGGGAGGCTTCCTCGGCCAGCATCTCGGGCGTGAGGTGACCCGCGGGCTCGTTCACCAGCGTCCGGGCGAAGTTGGCCGCCTCCGCGATCCGGAGCGCCCTCTCCAGCGTCGCCCCGAGCGAGCGCCCACCGCCCGAGTCGTCGGGGAGCAGGAAGCGGACGGAGTCGAGCTCCACCCGCTCGTCCTGGCCGTCGGTGCGGTAGCGGTCGAAGCGGTACGCCCCGAGTGCCGCGCCCTCGGCCACCGGCCCCAGCGTGGTCGCGGGGTCTCCGGGAAGCGCCATCGCGACCGAGCGCGCCCGGGCCCGCTGGGCGGCCTTCACCCCGCGCCCGGCGGCCTGACGGAGCGACTCGGCGTCGATGCGGTCCCCCGGCCCGGTTCCCACCAGCACCACCCGCGCCGAGGGGAGCTTCCCCTGCGAGTGGAGAACGAAGGTCTGATCGGGCTTGCCCCGGAAGCCCTCCTCGGCGGCGGCGCGGAGCAGCTGGCCGCCCAGCGCGCGGTCCACCACCGAGACCGGTCCGCCGGGCTTCGCGGACTCGGGGACGAAGAGCACCAGCACGTCGGCGCGGGTACCGGCAGGCACCCCGGAGGCCAGGGCGAATCGAGGACCGGGAAGGTCGGGCATAGGGAGTTCAGTCGCCGTCGCGCCGGCGCCGCGATGCAGCGTCCTTGCCGGCCTCGTGGACCAGGAGCGGGGAGAAGAAGCAGTCCTTCTTCGTGTACTCGTCGAAGGCGAAGGCGAAGCGGTAGCTCGCCGCCGCGCGCTGGTTGCAGTCGGTGCGCTCGCAGAACCGGCAGCTGATTCCGGTCTGCACCGCGTCGCGCCGCAGGTCGGTGGTGGGGAGCCCGTAGGCGAGGAACTGCGAGTTCTCGGCGTGCGTCCCCAGCCCGATGCTGTAGGCGGTTCCGTGGACGATGGAGCCGCCGATGGGCTGCAGCTGGACCTTGGCGAAGCAGAAGTAAGTCGTCCCGTCCGGCATCATCGAGTACTGGCGGGTGAGCTGGGACGGGTTGAGGAAGGCGAGGTGCACCGCCCACTTCCCGCACGAGCCGCTGGACGCGAACTTGAGCCCGGTCCCGCTGTAGCGCTTGCTGATGTTCCCAGCGAGATCGGCCCGCAGGAAGTGGAACGGCACGCCGAGGCGCTTGGGGTCGCTCAGGTTGCAGAGGCGGTGGGCGACCGTCTCGTAGGTGGTGCCGAACACCTGGCTCAGGAGCTCGACGTCGTAGCGGCTGCGCTGCACCTCCCGGAAGAAGTCACCGTAGGGGAGGAGGAGCGCGCCGGCGAAGTAGTTGGCGAGGTTGACCTTGATGAGCTTGGGGGTCTCGGCGTGGCGGGTCCGCGTCCCTCCGAGGATGGAGTCCAGCAGCCGGTCCTGGTCCATCAGGAGGAGCCCGATGGAGGTGGCCAGCTGGAACTTGAGGGGCTGCTCCGTCAGCGTGGGGGAGAGGGTGAGCGTGCGCCGCTCGGGGTCGAGACGGCGGACGACGGAGCTGCCCGCAGGCGCGGGCGCGACCTCCACCCGGTATGCGAAGTGCTCCTCGACCAGCTGGATGAGCTGGTGCGAGGTCACCTGCCGGTCCTCGGCGAAGTCGCGGCGCAACCGCTCGGCCTGCTCCTCCAGCTCGGGGAACCAGTTGCGCTTGGCCTGGAGGAAGTCCGACACCTCGTCGAAGGGCGAGTAATCCAGCTGGACCTCGGCGCCTCCCACCGGTGCCGTGGCGCCGCTCCCGGAGGTCTGCTGGGTGGTGACCTTCTCCAGCTGGGTGCGGGTGTTCTTGTAGAGGTTGAAGAGCGCGGCGACGGTGCCGGCGAGCTTCGGCTCGGCGGAGAGGTGCTCCAGGTCCTCGGGGTCGATCTCCAGCGACTTGAGGAGCGGCTCGTCGAGGAGCTTGGCCAGGGTCTCGTCCACCGGCCCTGGGCCCAGCGAGCCCATGAACTGCTCGGGGTCCTGGTCGAAGTAGCGGAGCGCCTTCCAGAGGAGGGGGAAGGGCATCACCCGCTTCCCCTTCTCGATGAGGTTCAGGTACGCCGGGGACACCCCGAGGTCGCGCGCGGCGTCCGACTGCTTCACGTGGCGCTGGAGCCGGAGCGTCCGGAGCTTGAGCCCGACGCTGGTGTTGAGGCTGCTCTCGTTCATCCTACCCACGCCCCGGGAGGCCGGGTCCGTCTCGGCTGTAGCAGCGGCCGGCCAGATTTACAAACGAATCCACTGGGAAGGCGCAGGCTTACGGCGCCTTGCGTCGAGAATTTACAATCCTTGCCCCGGGGGGAGGCGGCACACCTCGCCCTGGAGCCCCCAGCGGCGAATCCAGTCGGCCGCGGCCGTGTCGAGCCGCGCCCGGTCGGCCGGGCCCCGGACGAGACAGTCCTCGAGCCCCCAGCCGGGAGGCAGGTTGCCCGAGTAGCCGTTGAGGGTGGGGACGCCCGAGGCGTCGGTGGCCCAGACGGCGTCGATCTGGCTCCTCCAGGCCGGCCAGCCATCCGGCGCGGGCGTGTAGACGAAGGCGGCGCAGCGGGGCACGACGGCGGCGGCGAGGCGGTCCACCCGCCCCCGCTCCTCGGCGGGCGAGAAGTGGGCGAACGACACTCCCTGCTCGAGGAGACAGCCGAGCCCGAGGAGCGCGGCAGCCCACCACCCGCGGCGCCGGGCGGCGTCTACCGCCAGGGCGAGCCCCGCGGCCCAGGCCAGGAGGACCAGCAGTCCGAGCCGGGGGACGGCACGGATGGCCGCGGCCCCGGGGAGGAGCGCCGCGACGGCGTTCCAGGGCGAGGCGCCGCGCCACGGGCCGAGCTGCGTTCCGAGAACGACGAGCAGTGCCGCCGTGACCGCGAGCACCCGCGCGACCGGGCGATGTCTCGCCCACCACAGCCCGGCCAGAGCCACCCCGGTGGTGACCAGGCCCACGCCGAGCTCCTGCTCGCCGGTCTGGGTCCGCAGCCCGGGGAGCCGCCGGACCAGCGCCCCGTACCACCAGCTGTCGGGGCCGGGGTTGAGCCAGGACTGTCCGCGGGCGAGGAAGACGTTTTGCACCGGCCGGAGCCCCACCACCTGTGCCACCTGCCACCAGGTGTGCAGGAGCGGGAAGAGGAGGAGCGCGGAGAGCAGCGCTGCGCAGCCGATGGCGCGTCCGTCTTGCCGGAGCGCCTCCCCGAGCACGCCCCGCGTTCTCCGCCCGGCGAGCGCGACCGCGGCGGCCACCCCGAGCCCGAGGCCGAGAAACCACCAGAGGTAGTAGCTCGACCAGGCCTGGGCGGCGAAGGCGAGGCCCGCCCCGAGCCACGCCAGCCGCGCCCGCACCGTGCCCGGCGCCCGGAGCGCACCCGCCACGAGGCCGAGCACCAGGAGGAGCCACGCTGCCCCGACCAGCTGCGGGTGGTTGAGGACGTGGATGCGTGGCGCGCCCGCCGCGAGCAGCACCGCTCCCATCGCGGCCGCGACGCGGCCCACCCCGAGGACCGTTCGCAGCGCCCAGGTGCCCACGGCAGCGTTGAGCGCGGTGGTGGTGAGGAGCCACAGCGCGTAGGCCCGGTCCGGACCTGCGCCGAGGGCCCGGAAGAGCCAGTAGGGCGGGGCGACCCCGAGCAGCACGTCGCTGTAGGCCCCGACGTCCGGGGCGGGATGGAAGAAGGGTAGCTCCCAGAAGCGGCGGTGGAGCGGATGGCCCACCAGCCAGACCCAGGTGTGCTCGATGCAGTAGTGCACGAAGCGCACGTCGCCGGCGTCCCCCGGCACCCGGGCGAGCCCGCTCGCGAGGAGCCGGTGGTGCGCGAGCAGGAGCGACGCGACGACCGCGAGGGCCGGGGCGAGAAAGAGGCCGGCGTCCGCCGCCGGGCGCCGGTGTAGAAGCGGAGCCGGTTCCACGTGCGCGCGCGCTTTTCGCTGAGTTCCGGGCGGACCACAACGGCCGTGGCGCTGCTGGCCATGGTGGCCGTCGTGCTCTGGCGGTCGCTGCCCTTCCTCGGCCCGGTGCCGCCCGAGGGGCTCTACAACTCCGACAGCGCGCTCCCGGTGCTGATGGCCAACCTCGCCACCGGGGCCCCGGTGGACTGGCTCCTCTGGGGGCAGGACCGGTTCGGGAGCTGGCCCTTCCTGCTCGCCCGGGGCGGTGGAGCCGCCCTCGGACGGGCGTGGACGCCGCACGGGATGCACGTGGCGCGCGTGCTGTGGATGACCGCGGCCCTCGTGCCCTGGCTCGCGCTCGCCGGCCGCGCCCGGCTCGTGGCGGCGGCGGCGTGGCTCCTGCTCCCCGTGCTCAACCCGCTCCTCGGACGCGTGCTGGTGGATCTCGGGACCGTGGACGGGTGGCAGCTGCCGGCGCTGCTCTGGGCCTGGTGGGGCCTGCGGGAGGCGGCCGTCACCCCACGGCCGGGGAGGTGGCTCGCCCTGGCGACGGTGGCCGGCGCGCTCGCGACGTGGACGT
>Ga0335080_10005211_pt1 | contig 13356 bp, 7 predicted proteins | sample Lox_Sample_34_FD_206720 | JGI IMG/M metagenome (GOLD analysis project Ga0335080, IMG submission 206720) | Soil microbial communities from Loxahatchee National Wildlife Refuge, Florida, United States - Lox_Sample_3.4 | ecosystem: Environmental > Terrestrial > Soil > Wetlands | place: USA: Florida... | reverse complement strand
GCGGCCCTTTTTTCAGCGGCTTGGCGCGAGCTGAACCAGAGTATGTCTATCTGTTTACACTAGATTCACGTTTCCTACACAATTCCGGAACCACACTCCAGGAATCCACAGAGCCCCGGGCGGCATAACGGTCTAACCCCCACGGTTTGTTGGTGTTCAATTTGGCAGCCGGAGTGCAGCGTCCGGCCCAACCCAGGTGCGTTTCACTCAATAAGCACCGACATCCAGGAGAACCAATGCATTCGGACGCTGCGCCTACCAACAAGTGTTCCACGGGGCTTACCCGCCGCGACACAATCGCCGGCGGTGTAAGGACCACTCCTTTCCTCGTTCTTGTCAGACGATCGGCAGCTTCCAGCGATTCCTTCGCCAAACGGGTTCCTGGAACAGCACCAGGGTTTTGACGACTGAACCGATGAATGGAGAACCTATGACCAAACTACGAATTGCAGTCAGCCTGCTCTGTCTGCTGGCTGCTTTCACTGTTCTGCCGGCCGGGCTTTACGGCCAGGCCGCAGACAGTACACTCGTGGGGAATGTGACGGACGCGACGGGCGCGGCGGTACCCAGCGCGGATATCACGGCACTCAACAAGGACACGGGCGTGAAATTGAGCACGACGACGAACGCGTCGGGCGACTACCGTATTAACAACGTGCCGGTGGGTCGCTACGACGTGTCGGCCACGGCCAAGGGCTTTACGACGGCTACCATTGCCGACGTGTTGCTGCAATTGAACCGCACGGCGTCCGTTAACATGTCGCTGCAGGTGGGCAGCGTGAGCACGTCGGTGGAGGTTTCCGCGGCGGCGGCTCTCCTGGACACCTCGACGGCACAGTTGCAAACCACGTTCACCACCAACCTGGCGGAAGATGTGGCCCTGGCAGCGAACTCCAAGGTGGTGAACGGGTCGGGTATCTGGAACCTCAGCCTGCTGGGCGCTGGCGTGACTTCGTCGGGCGGCGTGGGTCAGGGTACCGGACCGAGCATCGCCGGCCAGCGTCCGGAGAACAACAGCTTCAGCATCGACGGCGTGGTCAACGACAATCACTACGTCACGGGCCCGCAGGTGACGGTTCCCAACGACGCAGTGGCGGAGTTCACGCTGCTGCAGAACCAGTTCAGCCCCGAATTCGGCGGGGCATCCGGCGGTGTGTTCAACGTGCTGGTGAAGTCGGGCACGAACTCGATTCACGGGTCGATTTACGAGTACAACCAGAACCGCAACTACAACGCACTGGATGAGCAGCAGCGGCAGGCGGGGCAGACTTCGCAGCCGCGCTTCGACTCAAACCGTCTGGGCGCCACGGTTGGTGGTCCCATCATCAAGAACAAGCTGTTCTACTTCGGTGATTATGAGTACAATCCGATCGGTCAGGCCGCCAACCCGGCCGGAACTGTGATTGCCCCGACAGCGGCGGGTATCTCCGCTCTGGGCTCGATTCCGGGCGTGAGCGCGACGAACCTGGGTGTGTTTAAGCAGTTTGTCCCGGTGGCGCCAACGGCGACTGACTCGGTGAAGGTCGGCGGCGTGGATGTGCCGGTGGGTCCGCTGAGTTTTGCGTCACCGAACTACTTCAACGACTACAATGCTGTGATCGCGGTGGATTACAACCTCAGCGACAAGGATCAGCTGCACGGCCGATATCTGTACAACAGCAGCAAGGGTATCGACTTCTACGCTCAGTTGCCGGTGTTCTTCGAGCCGCTGCCGAACGTGAACAACAGCGGATCGTTCTCGGAGTTCCACAACTTCTCGCCGACCATCGAGAACGAACTGCGCGTTTCCTACAGCCGGAATAACCAGAACATCACGGCCGGCGACTTCAAGTTCCCGGGTCTCGACATGTTCCCGAACCTGTCGTTTGACGACCTCAACCTGCAGGTGGGTCCGGACCCGAATACGCCATCCGGCTCGATTGAGAACCTCTCGACGCTGCAGGACAACCTCACGTTAACGAAGGGCCGTCATACGATCAAAGTCGGCTACAGCGCCACGGACGTGATTCTGGCCGGCTTCTTCGTGCAGCGCGCGCGCGGCGACTACGACTACGCGTCGCTGGAGCAGTACATGCTCGATCAGGCCCCCACCGGTGGCAATCTGAGCGGCGTGTCGGGCGAGCGCAGCGCGGGTTTTGCGAACGTGCCGTTTGGTTTTCTGTCGCAGGCTGGTTACGCCAACGACGACTTCCGCATCCGGCCGAATCTGACGCTGAACCTCGGCGTGCGTTATGAATTCGTGCAGGTGCCCGTCGGCTCGCGGTATCAGGCCGAGAGCGCCATCGCCAGCGTGCCCGGCGTGATCACCTTCGCCGAGCCGAAGACCGGCAAGAACGACTGGTCTCCGCGCATCGGCTTCGCGTGGTCGCCCGGCAAGAGCGGCGTGTGGTCGATTCGCGGTGGTATCGCGCGCTCCTTCGACAACACCTACATCAACCTGAACCAGAACTCTTCGCCGCCGTTCTTCGCAACGACGCTGGACTGCCCGGCCGATCCGACGTGCCCGGCGACGGGATTCCTGGCGCAGGGCGGCCTGCACAGCACGGCCAGCGCCGGCGGCTGGACCAACGCGGCCGACGCTCGCGCCGCTGTTGCGTCCTACACGTTCGATCAGACGCATCGGCCGTATGCCATGACCGGAACGCTCGGCGTGCAGCGGCTGCTTGGCAAAGACTACACACTGGAAGCCCGCTACGTCTACACCAAGGGCGTCCATCTGTGGAACCAGACCCGCATGAACATCCTGTCCAGGGTAACGCCAACCGACTACCTGCCGACGTATCTCTCCATGCCGACGCAGGCGCAGATCGACGCGCTGACCACGACGCTGGGCGACATCCAGGCGAACACGAGCAACTATCTGGCGCAGTACGGGTTCCCGAACAACATCACGGGCTATCATCCGTGGGGCAACTCGCGCTACAACGGTCTGGCGCTGCAGATGAACAAGCGGTACTCGAATAACTTCCAGTACATCGCCGCGTTCACCTGGAGCCACGCGCAGGACGACTCGACGGCGACGAACTTCTCGACGATCCTGTCGCCGCGCCGTACGCAGGACTTCCAGAACCTGAAAGCGGAGTGGGCAGACTCGGCGCTGGACCGCCGCTACCGCTTGACACTGACCCCGATCTACGACTTCAAGCCATTCCAGAACGGGAGCTGGCTGATGAAGAACATCGTGGGGAACTGGAACGTGTCGCTGACCTACACCTACCAGTCGCCGGAGTACGCGACCGTGCAGAGCGGCGTGGACTCGAACCTGAACGGCGACTCGGCGGGCGACCGTGCGATCATCAATCCGAACGGTTCCGCCAATGTTGGCAGCGGTGTGACGGCGATCACCAACTCGGCCGGCGACACAGTGGGCTACGTGGCGAATAACCCCAACGCCCGCTACATTGTGGCCGGCGCCGGCGCGCTGTCGAACGGCGGACGCAATACCCTGCCGCTCGACGCGACCAACAACATCGACATGGCGCTGCAGAAGCGCTTCAACTTCACGGAGCGCTTCGGGTTGCAGATTGGCGCGCAGGCGTTCAACGTGTTCAACCACGCCCAGTTCGTGGGCGGATACCTGTCGGACGTCGATCCGTTCAGCACGGCCGCCATCTCCCGCTCGTTCCTGGTGCCGAGCAGCTCGGTGTTCGGTCACTACGAGCTGTACGTGCCCAGCAACGCGCGGCAGTTGCAGCTCACGGCGAAGTTCACGTTCTAGGCTGTTCCATCAGACAACGGCCGGTCTCTTCCCTGAGGCCGGCCCGTTTTCTTTTACCGGTGGTGTACTGCCTGCGCGGCGTGGGAAGGTCTCAACCCTCTGGTATGCTTGACTTTGTGGTCCGGGGTGTTTTAGCCTGGACATTCCGGCCCGGAAACAGCACACACACTGGTGATCGACCCTATGGCAGATACGGATCGCGGCGAAGTCCCCGTTGTAGACACGCTGATGGAATCGAATTTGGACAGCGTGGACGACGCCGAAACGTCGGTGCTGAAAGTCGCTGAAGAGATTGGATTCGACGAAGACGAGCTGCACAAGATCGGCATGGCGGTGCGCGAGTCGATGGTCAACGCCGTGGTGCACGGCAACAGGTACAACGCCCGCAAGAAGGTGCACCTGACGATATCGAAGGCCAGCGATCATCTGACCATCGCGATTCGCGACGAAGGCGAGGGGTTTGAGTTTTCAGCCTTGCCTAATCCGTTGTCCGAGGAGAACCTGCTGCGGCAGTCCGGCCGTGGATTGCTGTTGATCCAGGCATTCGTCGACAAGCTGGAAGTGACTCGGCGGGAGCCGGGCGGGACCGAAGTGAAGATGGTGAAGTACCTGGACAAGGCCAATTAAGGAAAGGTTTCGAGGGAGGGTTTGTGAGCGTCAAGCTAACGACACGACAGGTCGGGGATGTAACGGTTATCGATGCAACCGGACGAATCACCCTGGGCGAGGGCGCGAGCACATTTCGCGACACCGTGCGCGATCTGGCCGCCAAAGGGGACAAGAAAATTCTGCTCAACCTAAGTGATGTCACCTATATCGACAGCTCGGGAATTGGCGAGCTGGTGTCGGGTTTCACCACCGTCACGAATCACGGCGGCGTGTTAAAGCTGCTTGGCTTGAGCAAGCGTGTCAAGGATTTGCTGCAGATTACCAAGCTGTACACGGTGTTTGAAGTCTTTGACGACGAATCTACCGCCGTCCGCAGCTTCTAACACAAGGCCTGATTGCTTCCATTCCGTGCGCGGCCGGGCTCTTTCCTGGCCGCGGCGGCAATGGAATCCCACAAAGTATCCTCAGAAGAAACCCACCCCTGCCGGACTGTTTTGATGAGAGGCACTGGTCTCGGGAAGGCAGGAATTGTTGTTGCCGGAAGAACCCATTCAAAAACCTACTCCCGTAAGCGTGGCGCTCGCGGACGATTTCGTCCTTCTTCGTGAAGGGCTCGCCGCGATCTGCGAGCTGTCGGGCATCTACCATGTGGCCGCCCAATGCGCGGACGGCGAGTGCGCCCTGAAGGCCATTGCCGACACCGATCCTGACATTGCTGTCGTCGATTTCAAGCTGCCCGGGATTTCGGCATTGGAGCTGCTCGCCGAGCGCCAGAGGCTTAACCTGCGGACCGCCATTGTCGTGATGGCTGACCAGCGGGACCGCAAGGTCGCCGTGGAAGTTCTGCGCGCCGGCGGCCGTGGAGTGCTGCTGGAGTCGGATACCTCGCGCGAAGTCCTGCTGGCATTCGAACAGGTGGCCAGTGGCGGGATTTACCTCTCACCTGCGTTTTCGTTGAGCGAAGTGTTCGCCTGGAACGAGCCGGTGAAGGAAGAAGCGGATCCACTGGACCGCCTGAGCACGCGTGAGTATCAGGTGTTTTCGATGCTGGTGGAAGGGGTGCGCGCCAAGGAGATTGCGGCGCGGTTGCACCTCAGTCCGAAGACGGTCGATACGTATCGCGCCAGCCTTATGAAAAAGCTGGACATCCGGCACGTAGCCGGTCTGGTCCGCTTTGCCATGGACCGCGAACTTAGGTCGCCGGGTGGACATCTGCCGGGGCACGCGGGGGATATTGCTCGCTTGTCCGAGGCAGTAAGCGGAACGACCTCCTACCGCAGCGCCTGCAGCGGTACACCCGAACCGTCGTCACGGCCTCCAGAAACTTCTCCAAAATCCCGCGCGGTCGCGAACGGCGGAGGTATATCGATCCACACGCAAGGCAACAGGAACCCAGCCCTTCTCTCACGCTGATTGGTTCGTAACGCGAGCAGAAAATCTCCGGTATTGTGAGCGGGCGCACTCGGCGCCCGCTTGCGTCTACTCGTCGTTGAAGAGGTCTGAGCGGTCTACGCGTTCACCCCGGAAGATCACCTGCTGGATGCTCTCGGTCTGCTGAATGTCTTTCAGCGGATCGCCGTTCACGATGAGCAGCGTTGCATCGCGGCCGGGTGCGATGAGCCCAATGCGGTCTGTCGCACGAAGCAGCTTCGCAGCGTTGCCCGTGGCGGCCTGGAGCGCTACGGCGGGTGGTATGCCTGCTTCCACCCACAACTGCATCTCGCGATGAATCGCCGGGCCGTGGATAAGGCCGGGGTTGCCGGAATCCGTGCCGGTGACCAGCGTGACGCCCGCATGCCAGGCGCGCAGGAGGTTGGCCCGAGCCATTTCCAGGGCCGAGGACCGGTGCGGCAAGCCTGCCTGGCCCTGAATCAGCTTGCGCGTGGCTTCGATGATATTGGCCGGGCCGGCCTGCTGCACGAGCGGGCGATCGAGCGGCGCCGTATTGCCGGTGCCAAAATCAGTCACTGCCTCGGTGACCGCAAGAGTCGGGTCGTAGGTCATCTGCTGCGATTTCATGCGCGCGAAGAGCGCATCGGGGATGGCCTCGCGGTAGGAACCGTGTTCAATGCCGTCTGCCTTGGCGTCAATCGCGTCGGTGACGTCGCGGACGTCGCCGGTGTGGACGACAATGGGGAGCTTGTCGGCACGAGCCTCAGCGGCCACAGCGTCGAAGATGCCGGTGTCCATCCGGTTGAAGAGGTGGCCGGCGGCGCCGGTCTCGAGGATCGCCTTAATGCCGTCGACGCCGCTCTGCCTGAGAACATCCACCATCTGACGGGCCTCATCTGGAGAACCCGGGAGGCGGACGACCTGGGCGGAGAATTGAGCCCGGTAGGCGGCTGGCACGTATTGCGTGTACTCGGTGCCGTGACCACCGGGGGCAGTGAACATCGGACCGCAGATGAAGAGCTCTGCGCCGAGGCGCTCACCGGTGGACATCAGCGCGCGCATCTTCAGGCTCGTGTTGAGCATGTCGCCGACGCTCTTTACGCTTGTCACACCGCTGTAGAGATAAGCCGCGAGTTCGCGCGGGATGCCCTTGTTGGGATCGTAGTCCTTCGGATACGCGCCGCCGGTGGCGCCGAGGTGCACGTGGACGTCGATAAGGCCAGGGAGCACGGTCTTGCCGGCGGCCTCGATGACCTCGGCCTTGAGCTGTTTCGCGTCGGGCGCGTCCGCACCGCGATAGATCCCGGCGACCTTGCCATTTCGGACCAGCACGCTGCCCACGGGGATCACTTCGCCGTCGCCAACAAAGATCTGCGCATCGCGAATGAGCACCGTTCGGCTGCGGCGCATCTCCCGCTCGAGAATCTTCGACTGCGCCACTCCTTCGCGCGTATGAGCCTGCCATGCCCCGACAAGGAAGAACGGTCCGAGAACGGCCACCAGCCACAGCTTGCCGCTGAGGGCGATCTTGTCGTCCTTATCCCAGCGGAAGAGCTTAATACCGAGGAAGGTGGCGAGAACAATGGCGGCCGCGAGCGCCGCACCACCCTGCCAGTTGTCGGCCAGCGTCCCGTTGCCGGTCATCAGGGAGAGCGTGCCGTTGTACACGTGCTTGGCGGGAATGAAATCGGTGATGGTTTGTACCCAGGTCGGCAGGGCGCTAACCGGGATGGTCGCGCCGCTGAGGAAGAGCATGGGGAAGTACAGGAGCTGGGTGACGATCTGACTCTCCTGCATCGAGTTGACGATGGCCGCGATCATCATGCCGATGGCCCGCAGGGCGAGCGTGCCGAGCGAGACATAGAGGAGCAGCGAGAGCGGCCGCGCGGGCCATGCCATCCCGTACTGGAAGTGTGCGAGCGCGATAACGAGGAACGCCGAGGGGAGATAGCTCAGCAGGCCGGTCACAAGCGAGGACACCAGGATCGGCGCGGCGGAGATGGGCGCCACTTTGAAGCGGCGCAAGATGTTCGCTTCGCGATCGACCACGGCGCGAATGCCCGCGCCGAAAAAGCCGTTGCCCAGGATTCCGATGACGATCACCATGGTGACCACCTGAGCGCTCACGCCGCCCTGTTCGGCGCGAAACAGCGAAGCGAAAATGAAGAAGAAGATCAGCGGGAAAGCGTAGTTGAAGAAGATCACCATCTTGTCGCGCGCAGTGATCTTCAGGCTGATCGCGATGTCAGCGAGGTAGGGTCTCATTCCCTCAGCCTCTTTCCGGTAAGTTCAATGAAGACGTCTTCGAGTGTCGGCCGCTTCAACTGGATGTCGGCGAGGCCGATGCCAAACTGGTCCACCCACTTCACCAGATCGACAATGGTACGCGCCGGCTGCGCCGATTGCACGTTCATGCGCCGCCCGTTTTCGTCGCGCGTGACTTTGAGCTCCGCGAGGAAGGAAGGCGTCTCGGCGGGCAGCGGCTGCTCGGTCTCGATTTCGATCTGCGAGTGGCCCAGCGTCTGCGCCTGGATCTCGCGCGGCGTGCCCATGGCGATGATGCGGCCCTCGTCAACAATGGCCACGCGGTCACAGAGACGTTCGGCTTCTTCGATGTAATGTGTGGTGAGAACGATGGTGCGGTTGGATGCTTTCAACTCTTCGAGAAGTTTGTGAATTTCGAGGCGGACCTGAGGGTCGAGGCCGGTGGTGGGCTCATCGAGAAAAAGCAGTTGCGGATCGTTCACCAGGGCGAGCGCGAGAGCAACGCGCTGCTTCTGGCCGCCGGAGAGTTTGCTGTAATGGGCGTCGCGCTTTTCATATAGTTGGAGGCGTTTGAGGAGCTGGCGCGAATCGGTGTTGCGCGAGTAGAAGGCGGAGAAAAGATCGAGCGCCTCGTGGACCTTCATTTTCGCGGGGAGATTGGTCGCCTGAAGGCAGACACCGATACGCTCCTTAAGCGCACGAACCTCGATGCCTGGGTCGAAGCCGAGGACGCGGACATCGCCGGAGGTACGCGGGCGAAGCCCTTCGAGGATTTCGACTGTGGTGGTCTTTCCGGCGCCATTGGGGCCCAGCAGACCGAAGACCTCGCCCGTGCGGACCTCAAAATCGATACCGCGCACCGCGTTGACAGCGCCGTAGCTCTTGTGCAGGCCCTGGACAACGATAGTGGAGCCGTTTGGCGGTTGCATGTGAATCTTCATGGTAAGGGTGGCGGGAGGCGTGGCGCACGGGCCGGTCGGCGAATGGCGAATGCGGGCCGGTGGGTGACGATTACTCCGCGGCCGGCGACCATTCCACCCAGCCGCGCAGGAGCGGGAAATACAAGCCGACGCGAATGGGGCGGTTTTCGGTAAGGGCGAGGAGGCGGGCGTAGCGTTCGAGCTGGTCGCGGTAGCGGAGTTTTTCGTTTTCGAGGAATTCCGGGAGTCCGCCGCCTTCGTGGAGGCTGGTCTTATAGTCGACGATCCAGCGAGCACCCGCGGCGACGAAAGTGCGGTCGATGGAGCCGGAGACGAAGCGGCCGTCGAGCCAGCCTGTGATGGCATATTCGCAGGCGTGCTCAGGGTGGGGCATGAGGATCCAGCGGGCTCGCGGGTCCTCGATGCAGTTCAAGAGCGCAGCGGTAACGCGGGCGAGGGCAGCGGGGAGGTCGGCAGGGACGATTCCGGCGTTGGCGAGCAGCGAGCGGAGATGTCCGGCGCGGGCGCGGATTTGATCGGCCGGCCAGCGGTCGAGGCCTTCGCGCGCGATGCGCTGGACGAGGGCGTGAAGAACAGTGCCGGTGTGGCGCAGCATGTCGCCGACCCACTCGAAGGTGATCGGGGGCGCTTCGGAAGGCTGAGCTTCGGCGCGGGTCCAACGGACCGCGGCTGGAGGCGCCGGAGGACGCCAATCGATGGGGACGCGCTGGATGGTGCGGGGCTGGTGCGGGCCGGGAAGGGCGACGGTACGGCCGGCCTCGGCGCTGCGGAATTTCCGCGCAACTTCTTCGACCGAGAAGAGAAGCTCCAGGAAGGTGCGTTTGCGCGGTCTTTTGTCGGGATCAGCGAGAGTGCCGAACAGATGCAAGTGGTACTTCGCGCGTGTGGCCGCGACATAGAGAAGGCGCGCGGTCTCGTTGTCGGTCTTCGCCCGCTCGATCGCGGCCTGCCAGTCACCGATAGGGTCCTCGGGTCTTCCGCTTTGCGTGACCGGCGCCATGATGAGCTCGCCGCTGGGGAGTTCCTGAAAGGCAAGCAGCGGTTGTTCGTCGCTGCCGCTGGTCTCACCCAGGCCCGGGAGGATGACTAGGTCGCGTTCGAGCCCCTTGGCTTTGTGGATGGTCATCACCTCGACAGCGTTTTTCGCTCGCGTGTCGGGTTTGGCGAACAGGTCGGCGACGCGTTTCCGGAGAGCGCCGAAGGAACTGAGATCGCCCCCTTCGTCAACCCGCTCGATCAGATCGAAGTAGGTGGAGGCGTCTTCGAGGTCGGCATCGCGGGCGACGCAGGAGGGGCCTCCGAGGGCGATCCACGCGCTTTCAACCAGCTCACGCAAACGGCGGTGGCCTCGATCTTCAGCGGCACGGGTCAGGATGGGCTGGATGCGGGCGAGACGCCGGACCCCATCGGCGGACATCTGCGGCGTGTCGAGCACGAGCATGTCGGCGAGCGTGAGGCCGCACCAGGGGGCGCGGAGGACGGCGAAATACGACGCGCGGTCGGCCGGATGCAGAAGCGCGAAGGTGAGGGCCATGAGGTCCTGCACGAGGGGGCGCTCGGCGAGCTGATCGATTTCGATGGCCTGGAAGTCGATGCCTTCGCGCTTGAGGGCGGCGACGATGGCGGTGAGGTGGCTGCGGGCGCGCACGAGGATCGCGGTGCTGCGTTCCGGGTCGCGGTGGCGGAGAAGATCGATGACGCACTCGGCTTCGGCGGACTGACTCTCGGCGATCAATGCGTGGATGACCGGCTCGGCGTCGCCGGCTCCGGCTTCCCGGGCGGGCTCGGACGCGGTGAAGGCGACTGCGCCCCTGGTATTGTCGTCCGTGGCCGGCATAATGCCGGGAAAGGCTCGATTTACCCAGCCGACCAGCGCGGGCGTGGCGCGGAAGTTGCGCGAGAGGATGAGCGGCTCGAGTCGAATTCCGCCGAGGCCTTCTTCGCGCGCTTTAAGGAAAAGGGCGACATCGGCTTCACGGAAGCGATAGATGGATTGCATGGGGTCGCCCACTAGGAACAGCGTGCGGCCGTCGATCGAATCCCAGCCGGCGGTGAGCCGGGAGAAGAGCTTCCATTGCGAGTGCGAGGTGTCCTGGAATTCGTCGATCAGGATGTGGCGAATGCGATAGCCGAGCGCGAAGCTGAGGTCGGTGGGCTGTCCTTCGAATTCGAGGGCGCGGTTGGCGGATAGGGTGAGCTCGGCGAAGTCGATCTGATCGCGTTCGCCGAAGACGGCGCGGAGTTCTGCGACCGCGACTGGGAGCAGGGGAATGATGGACTCGACGGCGCGCCACTGGTCGTCCGTGTAACGTGGCGCGGGAACATGCCGAAGCTCGCAGAGGGCTTCTGCGAGGGCTGTATTGCTCGCGATGCCGTCGAGGAGCCGCTGGCAGTCGGAATGGCGACGGTGCTTCTTTGGGAAGCCCATTCTGCTGGCTTGCTTTCGCACCGTGCCCTCTCCGGTGATGAGGAACTTGCCGAGTTCGCGCCAGCAATCGATGTCGGTGGCATCGAAGTCGATCTCGGCGAGATCGACGGCGAGCTCCAGCAGATGCCGTGGGAAGCGGACGTGAAGATCGCGCAGGCTTTGCTCAACGATGCCGGTGAGTGTCGCTTCCATCTGGCGGCGAACGGCGGACAGGTCCTCGCGGCCGCTGCCGATGAGCGGCAACCACTGGTCGCGCTTTTCAAGCATGCGCGCGATGAGCGATTCGGCGCGGCCGGTGTCGTTATCAAGGTGCAGGAGGATCGTGCAGACGGCCTTGCTCGCTTCGCCCTCGCCTTCGATCCAGCGCAGCGTCCGGCGTGCGGCCTCGCGGTAAAGCGCCTCGGCCTTCTCCTCGATGCGCGGGAATGCGCCAAAACGCGAAGTCCATGGCATGCGACGGGTGATGGTGGCGCTGAGCGAATCGATGGTGTTGATGCCGATGCGCGCGGGGTTTTCCAGCAGGCCCCAGGAGGCGGCACGGTCGCGATCGAGGACGGCGCGGGCGAGATCGTTGGTGACGCGCTCATGGGGCTGGAGCGGTTCGTCTGCGATGGCGACGGCGCCACTGAAGAGCGACACCTGGCCGGAGGCGGCGATGACGTGGCGAGTAGCGGCGCGGCGAAGGGCTTTCACCACGCGCTCCCGCATTTCGGCCGCGGCCTTCTTCGTGAACGTGACGGCGACGATCTCCTCTGGCTCGTCGACGACGGAGAGCAACTTCAGGTAGCGCTGGATGAGGAGCTCGGTTTTGCCGGAGCCCGCGGGCGCCTGCACGATGAACGACGCTGTGGGATCGAGCGCACGGGCGCGAGCAGCGGCGTCACTCATCGGCATCGGGTTCCTCAGTGGTCGAATAGTCGCGGACGCGGCAGAGCGCCTTTAGCTCGCAGTACTTGCAGGCCGATGGCGCGGGATCGACACGCGCGTCGCCTCCTCGGAATTCGGCGGCGAGGTGTTCGAGGACGTTGCGCCAGCGCTCGCGTTCTTCGGCGAGGGTGGCGCATTCCTTCCTCATCGTCTTCGCGCCGCCGAGAACATCGCCTTCCTGGATGCCGGTGAATCCAACCTCTCCCGTGCGGATGGTGGCGAGCGTGACGGCTGCGAGCCGGCCGGCGGCGGTAGTTGCGTAGAGCGGAAGCTGGGGCTCGCGCGGGCGCTCACCGATCCAGACTTCGTTCTTCGATTTGCTGGTCTTGTAGTCGATCAGCACGAGGCGGCCGTCGTCCAGCTCATCTTCGCGATCGACGCGGATCTGCACCGTGAGGCCGCCAACCGTGACGGATCTCTTCTCTTCGTGACGCCGGACGTTGAAGGGTTGGCGGTTGCGCTCGAGCTCGAGAAATTCGCCGATAAGACGCTCAAGGCGGGTTTGTTCGAGATCGCGGAAGGGCGACGGTAGCAGCGCGGCTTTGACGTGGCGGCGGATGAGCTCCCTCTGCTGTTCTTCGGTGAGCGCAACGAGATTGTCGTACGAACCCAGCTCCTGCCAGATCAATTCGAGCGCGCGGTGGACGGCCTTGCCTTTCTCCGTGGCGGGGACGCCGAAGGCGGCTTCTTCGAGCGGTTTCGCATCGAGCCGGTACAGCGCGAAGGCACGGAACGGACACGCCGAAATATCCTTGAGCAAACGTGTTCCGCCGCTGGCGGCTGCATCGGCGGCGAGTGGGGGCACAGTTTCGCCTCCGATGGATTCGAGCTGAGCGGCGCGATGCCAGCCCCGCGGCCTGGGATCGGGAAGGCTCGGCGGGATTCTGTCAGCGCCCAAACGCTCGATCAGCGGCGAGGGCTGCAGCTTACGCTCGCCGTCGGTTGCGGGCCAGCTCAGACGCACGTCGTCCGCACTGGCGATCAGGCGCTGCATCAACGCGGCGGCGTCATCGGCCTCGCGCTGCGGCGTCGAGTGCGGCAGATTCATCTCCCGCTGGATCGAGAGTGGAAGAAAC
>Ga0335080_10005210_pt1 | contig 13356 bp, 13 predicted proteins | sample Lox_Sample_34_FD_206720 | JGI IMG/M metagenome (GOLD analysis project Ga0335080, IMG submission 206720) | Soil microbial communities from Loxahatchee National Wildlife Refuge, Florida, United States - Lox_Sample_3.4 | ecosystem: Environmental > Terrestrial > Soil > Wetlands | place: USA... | reverse complement strand
TACGTCGCACAGATCGCGCTCGGCGCCGACAACCCGCAGACGGTGAAGGCGTTCGCCGAGGCGGAGTCGTACGACGGCCCGTCGCTGATCATCGCCTACAGCCACTGCATCGCCCACGGGATCGAGATGTCGACGGCGATGGCGCACCAGAAGGAGGCGACGGACTCCGGCTACTGGCCGCTCTACCGCTACGACCCGCGGCTCGAGCATCCGTTCCAGCTCGACTCGCGCGCGCCGAAGATCCCGGTCGCCGAGTTCACGGCGAAGGAGAACCGCTTCGCGATGCTGTCGCGCGCGAACCCGGACGAGGCGGCGCATCTCGCGGCGGAGGAGCAGCGCGACGTCGAGGAGCGCTGGAAGCTGTACGAGCAGCTCGCCACCGTCGAGCACCCGCCGGCGCTCGGCGACGCCTAGCGCACGCCCCTAGAAGTTCCTCCTCCATAAGAGCAACGAGAGCGGGAGCACGCCGGCGAGCAGGACCCACGGCGCCAGCGACACGCGGGCGTACGACTCGACGCGGCGCTGCGTGCCGGAATGGCCGATGCCCGCCCGTGCCGCGGCCGCGACGCCGCCGAGCTGGCTCTCCGGGAACGACCTCCCGTCCATCAGCGTCGCGAACGTCGCGAGCGCGTCGGCGCTCGTCGGGTCGGAGACGTAGCCGCGGTCGGGACGGCCGCCGGCCGCGAAGATCCGCTCGCCGGGCTGCCAGACGTGGACGAAGAGCACGGTCAGCCCGCCGCCCGGGTGGACGAGGTACTTCACGCTCCCCGGCAGGCGGCTCGCCTCGCCGTCGGTGAAGACGACGATCAGCCGGTGCGGCATCGCCGTCGAGAAGAAGTGCGACTGGAGGATCGGCACGAGCGCGCCGAACGTGGTCGCGCGGCCGCGGTACGACTGGCTCGGCGGCGGGCTGTCGATCCGGACCGAGGCGGCGAGCGTCCGCTGGAACAGCGCCGAGTCGGTTGTCGGCATCAGCTCCGGCAGCGTCCGGTCCGTCATTGTCGCGATCCCGGTCGGGACGTTGGAAAGGCGGGCGCGCAGCCTCAGCGCGAGCCGCTTCGCGCGCGCGAGCCGGGACGGCGCGCCGGCCGCGCTCCGGGCCGTCATCGACAGCGAGGTGTCGAAGACGAAGAACGCCTCCGCGTCGGCCCGCTCGTTCAGCAGCTGCCGGTTGACGACGACCGGCTGCGCGGCGGCGACGCCGACGAGGACCGGCAGGAGCACGAGCGCGACGACGACCGGCACGAGCGCGCGGCGGCCGGGCCCGGGGACGGCGAAGAGCTCCCGGATCCGCGTCGCGCGCCGCTCCGTCGCCGCGAGCGCCGCGAGCGGGACCGCCGCGGCGAGCGCGAAGACCGCCCACCACGGAGTGAGGAACGAGACGGCGAGCATCAGTAGCCGCTGCCGGACTGGCTCGCGCCGCGGCCGCGCCCGAAGCCGTAGCCGCCGCGCGCGTCGCGGCCGACCCTCGACTTGCCGGGCCGCTTCAGCAGCAGCGCGAGCTGGAGGTTCTGCTTCGCGTCGCCGTTCGTCGGGTCGATCGCGATCGACTCCTGGAAGAACCCGACCGCACGGCGAAGGGTGGTCACCTGTGCGGTCGGATCGGAGATGAGCGGGCTCGTCACGACGATCACGCCGAGGAGGTTGGCCGCGGCGGAGCGCACCTTCGCCGGCGCCCCCGAGTCGACGACCGCCTGGAGGCTCTCCTCCGTCTGCGCGCGCGTCGTCGGCAGGTCCTGCCGCGTCTCCGGGTCGGCGCCGACGCGGCTGTACCAGAACAGCTGCATCGCGCGCCGGTACGCCAACGAGTCGCCGAGCCCGAGCGCGAGCCGCGCGGGGTCGCCGGGAAGCGTCGTCGGCGGCCGCCAGAGCGAGCGGTGCGAGTGCATCGCGCGGAAGCGGAGGTCGTCGCGCACGATGCTCGTCTGCCACATGTGCACGTCGAGGGCGAAGAGGACGAGCACCGCGGCCGCGGCGGCGCACGCGACGGCGGCGATCGCGGCCCAGTGACGGCGCACGTGCCTCACGCCGGCGCTCCGATCGCGAGCCGACCGTTCAGCCGCTCGTTGCCGGCGAGCAGCAGCACGAGCAGGAGCCCGATCGCGAGCAGCGCCCACGGCTCCGTGGCGGCGATCGCCGTCTGGTGCTGCTTCGCCGTGTGGGTGAACGCCCTCGGGTTGACGAACGCGCCGTCGCCGAACAGCGTGGCGAAGAACTGCTTGTCCGGGGCGGCGGCGAACAGCGGCACGATCCGAAGCGGGATGTGCGCGTGCCGCAGCGCGAGCGCCTCCGTCACGAGCGCGGGCTGGTCGCCGGCGGAGTCGTCGAGGTCGCTGACGAGGAGGATCGCCCCGTGCTTCACGCCGGCCGACTGGAGCGCGTGCCGCGCGGCGACGAGCCCGGCGGAGATGCGCGTCCCGCCGCTGAACTGCGACCACGGGCTCTGGGCGAAGACCGGCGTCCCGTGCGCGTACGAGGTCGGGACGAAGAACGGGATGAACTGGCTGAGCGCCGTCGGCGGCGAGTTCGGAGGCAGGAGCTCGTACGCCGTGTCGGAGAACATGACGAGCCCGATCGCCTGGTTCGCTCCGACGATCCCGTTCAGCGTCGTCGCGACACGCGCGTAGACCGGGCCGGCGATGCTCGCCGACATGTCGAGCGCGACGACGCCGGTCTTCGCCCCTGTGGGGAGCACGGCGGCGCGCCCGGTGCCCGTGGAGCGCGCCTCGACCACCGCGAGCGCGAGCGTCCCCGCGAGCGCGGCGGCGAGCACGACCCGGACGATCGAGGTGCGCAGGGCGGGCCGCTCGAGCAGCCGGACGTCGCCGAGCGGCGTCGCGCCGCGACGGTCGACCGAGGGAAGCTTCACGCGTGCTCCTGCGACGGCGGCGACGGGACGTGGCCCTGCTCCCGCGCCTGCTCGGAGAACGAGTCGAACTCCTCGCTCTCGGGCCCGCTCGACGACCAGGCGAGCTCGCGCGCCTTCTCGGTGAGCTCGTCGATGCCGGCGACCTCCGTGCCGAGCTCGTCGGCGACCCGCTCGAGCGCCTTCCGCTGGAGCGTCTCGTCGTGGTGCTCGTGCGCCCACGCGAGCAGGACGAGCGCGCGCTCGAGCGGCGTGGCGGACGGCGACAGCGCCGGCTCGGCGAGACGGCGCGGCCGCATTCTCAGCACCCACCGTCCGGCGAGGAGCAGTGCCGCGCAGCCGAGCACCGCAGCGAGCGAGAGCGACAGCCAGTACAGGAGCCCGGGCCGCACGCTGTACGTCGGCGCGGCGAGCGGCGTGAAGTGCTCCTTCCACGGCAGCCCGTGCTGCCCGAGCACCGCGAGCGAGCTCGGGCTCAGCTGCGAGAGCACCTCGACCGGCGGCCAGCTCGTCGTGATCCCGTACGAGACCCGGCCGTGCGTGTCGAGGTAGTCGATGTGCGCGAGCGGGAAGCGGAACACGTGGGCGGTGTCGCTCGGCGGGTAGCGCGGCACGCACGGCGCGCTCAGGCAGCGGAGCGTCCAGGTCCAGGTGATCTGCTCGAAGCGGCCGGTGCCGAGGCGGAGCACCGTCGGCGCCTTCACCGGTGCGTACGGCTTGAAGCTCGTGGTCACGCGCAGGCGCCTCGGGTCGACCCACTTCGTGTCGGCGACGACGGCGACGCTCGCCTGGATCGGGTCGCCGAACAGATGGACTTGCGGCGTCAGCGACGCGTACGCCTTGAGCGGGACGCCGTCGCCGACGGCGGAGCCGGACGGCAGGCTCGGCAGCGTCGCCGCCGCGGGCGCGGCGGCGGCGAGCGCGACGAGCGCCGCGACGAGCAGCGGCCGCTTCACGCGACGAGCCCTCTCGCCATCACGCGCATGTCGGCCCAGCGGAGGAATGCGGCGAGCACCGCTCCCGGGTCGTGGTCGTGCACGGCGACCGGCTCGAGGCCGAGCCCGCGGAACGAGCGGACGAGATCGTCCCACCGCCGCTCGTGCTCGCCGCGGAGGCGCGCCGCCTCGTCGCCCGTGAGGAACACCGGGTAGACGCGCCCGGTCCGGGGATCGGCGTACGGGACGGAGAGGCCGCCGACGTCGGGGAAGGTCCGCTCCCACCGCGGGTCCTGCACGACGACGGGAACGAGCTCCCAGCGGTGCTCGAGCGCGCGCTGCCACGTCCGCTCGTCGGGCGGCACGAAGAAGTCGGACAGGACGAACACGAACGTCTGCGTCGGCAGGTCGCGCCGGTGCTCGCCGAGGAACTCGAGCCCGCGCGAGACGGTGTCGGCCGGCGCGTGGAACGGACGCTCGAACGTGTGCGGCTCGGCGCGGTGCTCGGACCGGGGCGGCCGCCAGTAGGGCTCGCCGGTGGCGTAGTCGACGTAACCGGTGAGGCTGCGCGCGGCCCGCGCGCTCGCGCCGATCAGGTCGATCGCGGCGAGCAGCGCGAGCGGCTTGTCGAGCGACCGCAGCGCCGAGGCCCCGATCCCGAGCGACGGACGCCGGTCGCAGACGACGACCACGCGCGGCGCCTCGTCGGCGAACCGCTCGCGGACGATGAACTCGTCGTCCGCGCGCGCCGCCGACAGGCGGGCGGACGCGGCCCAGTCGATCCACGCGACCTGGTCGCCGGGCCGGTACGCCCGCGAGCTCGCGACGTCCGAGCCGGTGCCGCGGCGGGCGCTGCGCACGCCGCCGAACGCGAGGCCGATCACCCGCCGTCGCGGGATCAGCGGAAAGACGGCGTGTTCCACTAGACGACTGCCGACGGGACGTCGAGGTCGATGTCGAAGCCGGGCTTCGGCGCGAGCTCGACGCAGCGCTCCTGCACCTCGACGCTCGACGCCTCCCAGCCCTTGTCGCGCACGTCCGCGAGGAAGCTTGGGCGGAAGAGGATGCGGTGGAGGAGGACCGGCACGAACAGCCGCTCGACGTCGTCCGGCGTGACGTACCGGCGGCCGTGCAGGACGGCCCAGGCGCGGGCCGCGCGGTTGAGCGCGAGCGAGCCCCGCACGGAGCTGCCGATCGCGACGATGTCGAGGCGCCGCGTCGCGCGGACGAGGTCGACGACCCAGCGGGCGACCGCCTCGTGGACGAAGACCTCGGCCACGGCGGAGCGCAGCACGTACACGTCGTCGAGGTCGACCGCCGGCTTCAGCCGCGTCAGCGGGTGGCCGCCGAGCTGCTCGTCGACGATGCGCAGCTCGTCCTCCGCCTCCGGGTAGCCGAGCGTCGTCCGGACGAAGAAGCGGTCGAGCTGCGCCTCCGGGAGCGGGAACGTCCCCTCGTACTCGATCGGGTTCTGCGTCGCCATGACGAGGAACGGGTCGGCGAGCAGGCGCGTCTCGCCGTCGACCGTCACCTGCTGCTCCGCCATCGCCTCGAGCAGCGCCGACTGCGTCTTCGGCATCGCGCGGTTGATCTCGTCGACGAGGACGACGTTGGCGAACACCGGGCCGGGCCGGAACTCGAAGTCCCGCTCGCGCTGGTTGAAGATCGACAGGCCGGTGACGTCGGTCGGCTGGAGATCCGGCGTGCACTGGATCCGGGTCGAGTGCGCGCCCTCGACCGACTGCGCGATCGCGCGCGCGAGCACCGTCTTCGCGGTGCCGGGGACGTCCTCGAGCAGGGCGTGCCCGCCGCACATCAGCGCCGCGACGACGAGGGTGATCTGGTCCCGCTTTCCGTGGACGACGGTCTCGATGTTGTCGAGGAAACGCCCGGCAACAGCGGCCGCAGCCCCCAGCTCGTCTGGTTCCACGCCCGACCTCCGGAGGAGAGGGTAGCCGGTAACCGTATGTGTCTCCGACTTAGACGACTGAATCGGAAATAGGTCAGTTGCGGACGCCACATACCGCCCCACCAACGGCCAGGGCCTGGCCCCTCGGGGCCAGGCCCTTGACTGTGCAAGCCGCTGTGTCTTCTCCCTAGTCGATCTTCACGGCGGCGTGCTTGATCTGCGTGTACTCCTCCATCGAGTAGATCGACATGTCCTTGCCGTAGCCGGACTGCTTGTAGCCGCCGTGCGGCATCTCGGACGTGAGCGGGAGCAGGTGGTCGTTGACCCAGACCGTCCCGAACTGGAGCCGGCGCACGGCGTTCATGGCGCGGCCGACGTCGCGCGTCCAGACCGACGCGGCGAGCCCGTAACGGACGTCGTTCGCCCAGCGGATCGCCTCGTCGTCGTCGGCGAAGCGCTGCACCGTCACGACCGGGCCGAACACCTCGTTCTGGACGATCTCGTCCGTCTGCTTCACGTCGACGACGACGGTCGGCTTGACGAAGTAGCCCTTGTCGCCGTTCGTGCCGCCGCCGGTGAGGACGGTCGCGCCCTTCGCGCGCTCGAGGAAGCCGAGCACGCGCTCCTGCTGGGCGCCCGAGATGACCGGGCCCATCTCGATCTCGTCGCTCTCCATCGGGTCGCCGACCTTCAGCGACTCGACCAGCGGCACGAGCTCCTCGAGCAGCGCGTCGTAGATCTTCGGCCCGGCGATCACGCGCGAGCCGGCGGTGCAGTCCTGGCCGGAGTTCCAGTAGCCGGCGAGGCGGATGCCCTCGGCCACCGCCTTCGGGTCGGCGTCGTCGAAGACGACCATCGGCGCCTTGCCGCCGAGCTCGAGGTGCACGCGCTTGAGCGTGTCCGCCGCCGTCTTCGCGATGATCTTCCCCGTCGCGACGTCGCCGGTGAGCGAGACGAGGCGCACGTCCGGGTGCGAGACGATCCGCTCGCCGGCCGGGACGCCGTCCCCGGTGACGACCTGGAGCACGCCGGCGGGGATCACCTCCTGCGCGAGCTGGACGAACCGGAGCAGCGAGAGCGGCGTCTGCTCGGACGGCTTCAGGATCTGGGCGTTGCCGGCCGCGAGCGCCGGGCCCATCTTCCACACCGCCATCATCAGCGGGTAGTTCCACGGGCAGATCCCGCCGACGATCCCGAGCGGCTCACGCCGGATGATCGAGGTGTAGCCCTTGATGTACTCGCCCGCGGACTGCCCCTCGAGATGGCGCGCCGCGCCGGCGAAGAAGCGGAGGTTGTCGGACGAGAACGGCATCTCGTCGCGCGACGCCATCAGCGGCTTGCCGACGTTCAGCGACTCGAGCTGCGCGAGCTCCTCCGCGTGCTCGTCCATCACGTCGGCGAGCTTGTGCAGGAGCTCGGAGCGCTCCTTCGGCGTCGCGTCGAGCCACTCCGGCAGCGCCTTCTTCGCCGCCTCGACCGCGCGGTCGACGTCCTCGGCGCCGCAGCTCGGCACCTCGGCGATCGTCTCGCCCGTCGCCGGGTTGATCACCGCCATCGTCTCGCCCGACGCGGCGTCGACCCAGTCGCCGCCGATGAGGTTCTTGTACGACGTTGTCGTGGTGCTCATGCGTGCCTCCCTGGTCAGACCGCCGTGATTTGAGCCGACTCGACCGCCTCGGTGACGTTCGCCGCCCCGCGGCGGAGGACGCCCGTGTCCCGCATCAGGCGCTGGGCGAGAAAGACGGGGATCACCGTCAGGAGGATCATTGCGAATGCGATCGCGTTGACGACGGGGAGCTGCTGCCCGAGCCGGATGTAGCCGAAGATGAGGAGCGGGAGCGTGTTTTGCGCGCCCGCCGTGAAGGTCGTGACGATCACCTCGTCGAAGGAGAGCGCAAAGGCGAGCAGCCCGCCGGCGACGAGAGCCGTCGAGAGGACCGGCCAGATCACGAAGCGGAAGGTCTGGAGACCGTCCGCGCCGAGATCGAGCGACGCCTCGATCAGCGACGTCGACGAGCGCCGGAGCCGCGCGATGACGTTGTTGTAGACGATGACGATGCAGAAGGTGGCGTGCCCGATCACGATCGTCCACAGCGACAGGTTGATGCCCGCGAAGAGGAAGAACGAGTTCAGCGCCATCGCCGTGACGATCCCCGGCAGCGCGATCGGCAGCACGAGCAGGAACGTGATCGACTCGCGGCCGAAGAACTGGAAGCGCGCGAGCGCGAACGCCGCCATCGAGCCGAGCACGAGCGCGACGGAGGTCGCGAGCAGCGCCGCCTTGATCGAGAGGATGATCGCCGCGTGGACGTCGGGCGAGTTCCACGCCACGCTGAACCACTTCGTCGTGAACTCCGTGATCGGCCAGCTCTGGACGTTCGACGCGTTGAACGCGTAGACCATGATCAGCCCGAGCGGGAGCCAGAGGAAGAGGACGACGAGCACCGTCCAGACGCGCAGGCCGACTTTCGTCCACTTCCCTTCCATCACATCGCCTCGAAGGCTCCGAGCTTCCGTGCGATCACGAGGTACACGCCCATCACGGCGAGCGGGATCGCAGCGAACGCCGCCGCGAACGGGACGTTGTTCGAGATCCCGACCGAGTCGTAGACGACGTTGCCGATGAACTGCGAGCTCGCGCCACCCGCGAGCAGCGGCGTCACGTAGTCGCCGAGGGTCAGCGCAAACGTGAAGATCGAGCCCGCGACGAGCCCCGGCAGCGCGAGCGGCAGGATCACGCGCCGGAACGTGAGGAACCCGCTCGCGCCGAGGTCACGCGACGCCTCGATGTACGACTCTGGGATCCGCTCGAGCGCGCCGTATACCGGCAGGATCATGAACGGCAGCCAGACGTACGAGAAGATGATCCACACCGCCCAGTTCGAGTACGCGAGGTGCTGGTCGGGCAGGCCGAGCTTGTTCAGCGCCCAGTTGAGCACGCCGTCCTGCGCGAGGATCAGCCGCCAGATGTAGACGCGGATCAGGTAGCTCGACCAGAGCGGCAGCAGCACCGAGATGAAGAGGAACGTGCGCGTGCGCGGCCGCGCGATCCGGGCCGCGAAGTACGCGAGCGGGAACGCGAGGATCGCGTCGGTGACCGTCACCGCGGCTGCGATCCCGATCGTCCGGTACGCGATCTGCCGGTACGCGCTCGACTCGAAGATCGTCTGGTAGTTCGACAGCGTCCAGACGTGCTCGATCTCCGTCGTGAACGGGTTGACCGTCCAGAACGAGGAGACGAACAGCGCGCCGAGCGACCCGAGGTAGACGAGCCCGAACGCGAGCAGCGGCGGCACGAGCAGGAGCAGGGCCTTCGCCCAGCGGTGCCGCCAGAAGAACGACGAGAGCCGGAGGCGGGCTCCCCGGAATGGAGAGCCCGCCCCCGGCGAGACGTCAGCGGCGCGGACGGCCAGGGCTCAGCCCTTCATCTGCGTCCACGCCTGCTGCCACTTCGTGTAGTCCATGCAGTCGTTCTGGCCGTTGCCGCACGCGGCGACCGGCGTCTTCCAGAACTTGATCGAGTTGAAGTACGACGCCGACGCGCCGCAGTGGTACTGCGCGGCCGAGCCCGGGGACAGCTTGTTCATGATCGGGCACGCCTTCACGTTCGCCGGCGTCTCGCCGAAGTAGATCGCCTGCTGCGCCTGCACCTTCGGCGTCGAGACCCAGGCCATCCACTTGTACATGCAGTTCGGGTGCTTCGCGTGCGCCGACATCATCCACGTGTCGGCCCAGCCGGTTGCGCCCTCCTTCGGGATCAGGTCCTTCACCGGCACCTTGGCCGCGATCAGCGTGTTCGTCTGGTACGGCCACGAGGCGCCGATCACCGCGTTTCCGTTCTTGAACAGATCGATCTCGTCCGAGGCGAGCGCCCAGTACTTGACGATCAGCGGCTTCTGCTGCTTCAGCAGGTTGATCGCCGCGTTGAACTGCGCCTGGTTCAGCTCGTATGGATCGGTGATCTTGAGCGACGGCTGCGCCTTCGACAGGTACAGCGCCGCGTCGGCGATCTGGATCGGGTTGTCCGGCACCGTCACCTTGCCCTTGTACTTCGGGCTGTAGATCGAGGACCAGCTCGTCGGCGCCGGCGTCACCTTCGTCGTGTTGTAGAGGAGCGTGTTCGGGCCCCACTGGAGCGAGATCCCGTAGTGCACACCGTTGATCGTGTTGTGCGGCGGCGACTTCAGCGCCGGGATGAAGTTCTTGAAGTCGGGGATCAGCGCCGGGTTGACGGGCTGGACGTCCTTGCCGTAGATGAGGCGGAGGCTCGCGTCGCCCGACGCGGAGACGCCGTCGTATTGCGACCCGCCGCCCGACCGCATGAGCGTCACCATCTCGTCGGACGAGCCGGCGTACTTTGCGTTGACCTGGCAGCCGGTCGCCTTCTCGAACGGCTTGACCCACTGGGGCTGCGTGTAGCCCTCCCATGCGATCAGGTTCAGCTGCCCCTCGCCCGGCCCGATCGTGGTGGGCAGGCCCTTCCCGGAGCTCACGCCGGCCGCCGGCACGCACAGTGCGACCGCGAGCGCGGCGGCGAGGACGTGGACCCTGCGAATCCTTCTCACTGCTCGTCTCCCTCCTTGATCACGTACGTGTGCTCCGGCCGCCAAGAGAGCCGGACCCGCCTGCCCTGCGCCTCCAGCGCCTGCTGCGAGGAGGTCTCGAGGTTCTGCTGGACGACGACGAGCTCGCCGCCGCGGTCCAGGTCGACGATGTAGCGCGTGACCATGCCGACGTAGACGACGTCGCGAACCACGCCGGGCTCGCCGTCGCCGCTCTCGGACATGTGGATCTTCTCGGGGCGGATCGTGAACTTCCGCCCGTCGCGCTCGAGCACGTTCGAGACGCCGACGAAGCCGGCGACGAACTCCGTCCCGGGATGCTCGTAGACGTCGGCGGGCGTCCCGATCTGCTCGATCTTCCCCTCGTTGAAGACGGCGAGGCGGTCGCTCATCGTCAGCGCCTCCTCCTGGTCGTGCGTGACGTAGACGAAGGTGATGCCGAGCTCGCGCTGCAGCTCCTTGAGGAAGACCTGCATCTCCTGGCGCAGCTTCAGGTCGAGCGCGCCGAGCGGCTCGTCGAGGAGGAGCACGGTCGGGCTGTTGACGATCGCGCGGGCGAGCGCGACGCGCTGCCGCTGGCCGCCGGAGAGCTGCACCGGCTTGCGACTGCCGAGCCCCGGCAGGCGGACGCGGTCGAGCACCTCCTCGGCCTTCGCGCGGCGCTCGCGCCGGCCGACGCCCTTCACGCGCATCCCGTACTCGACGTTCTCGCGGACGGTCATGTGCGGGAAGAGCGCGTAGTCCTGGAAGACCGTGTTGAGGTCGCGCTGCGACGGCGCCGTGCCGGTGACGTCGGCGCCCTGGAGCTCGACCGTGCCCGCGTCGGGCCGCTCGAAGCCGGCGATCACGCGCAGCGTCGTCGTCTTCCCCGACCCGGACGGGCCGAGCATCGTGAAGAACTCACCCTCGGCGATGTCGAGGTCGAGCCCGGCGATGGCGACGACCTCGCCGTACGTCCGCCGGATGCCCCGCAGCCGCACCGCGGGCTGCGCGGCCGCGCCCGCCTCGCTCTCGGCCCTAGCCGGAGCCTGCGTCGCCAAGCGCCCCCTCCAGGATCTCGAGCCCCCGCTCCAGCTCCTCGTCCGTCGCCGAGAGCGGCGGCAGCAGCCGGAGCACGTTCCCGTAGAGACCGCACGAGAGGAGGATCAGCCCTTTCTCGAAGGCGGCCGCAGTCACCGCCTTCGCGGCGTCGGCGCTCTGCTCCGTCAGCTCGAGCGCGATCATCGAGCCGAGCCCGCGCACCTCGCCCACGATCGGGTGCCGCTTCGCGAGCTCGTCCAGGCGGGAGCGGAGCAGCCGCGCGATCTGCTCGGCCCGCTCGCTCGTCCCGGGAGCGGCGAGCTCGTCGAGCACCGCGATCGCCGCCGCGCACGCGAGCGGGTTGCCGCCGAAGGTGCCGCCGAGGCCGCCGGGGTGCACCGCGTCCATCACGTCGGCGCGGCCGGTGACCGCGGCGAGCGGCAGCCCGCCGCCGAGCGTCTTCCCGGAGACGAGCAGGTCGGGCTCGACGCCGAAGCGCTGGATCGCCCACATCGTCCCGGTGCGCCCGCAGCCCGACTGGATCTCGTCGTCGACGTAGAGGATCCCGTGCGTGTCGCAGACCTCGCGGAGCGCGTGCACGAACTCGGGAGGCATCGGGATGAAGCCGCCCTCGCCCTGGACGGGCTCGAGCACGATGCAGGCCACCTCGGCCGGGTCGACGTCCTGCTTGAACAGGAGCCGGAGGCCGGCGAGCGCGTCCTCGGTCGAGACGCCGCGGTACGGGTACGGCGCCGGCGCGCGGTGGACGTCGGTGGCGAGCGGCCCGAAGCCCTGCTTGTAGACGAGCTTCGACGTCATCGCCATCGTCAGGTTCGTCCGCCCGTGGAAGGCGCGGTCGAAGACGACGACGCCCGCGCGCCCGGTCGAGGCGCGCGCGATCTTCACGGCGTTCTCGATCGCCTCGGCGCCGGAGTTGAGCAGGATCGTCTTCGTGGCCGCCTCGCCGGGCCAGAGCTCGTCGAGCCGCCGCGCCACCTCGACGTACGGCTCGTAGATCCCGACCATGAAGCACTGGTGGAGGTACTTGTCCGCCTGCTCGTGGATCGCACGGACGACCGCGGCCGGGCCGTGGCCGAGGTTCTGGCAGGCGATGCCGCCGCCGAAGTCGAGGTACTCGTGCCCGTCGGCGTCCCAGATCTTCGCGCCCCAGGCGCGCGAGACGACGAGCTGGGGCGTGGAGACCCCACGCGGCACGTACCGCTCGCGTGCCTGGATCACCCGCTCCGTGGCGGCGCGCTCTTCCACCGACATACGTCGGCCGATTATTCCTGCTCGCGATCCGTGTTTTCAACACGTATCTCGCACGCAATGCGCAGCGATCGCGGCCCGGCGCTGTCGGAATGCGCAGCGGAGGCCCGGATCGGCTACCCGGGTCCGGGCCGGCAGACGGTGATCTACCGGACCTCGATGGACTCGAGCACGATCGACTGCGCGAGCGGGTCGTGCTCGTCGATCGCCTCGACGTCGCAGCGGGCGCCCTCCGCCACGGTGCCGCGGGTCGCGTCGACGAAGTGCTCGACGAAGTGCTCCGGCGTCATGTGCGACATCGGCCCGACGCGCACCCTCACGGCGACGACGGTCCCGGCGCCCTCGCGCGCCGCCACGGACTCGATCTCGCGGACGAGGTCGGCCAGCAGCGCCCGCTCGTGCATCAGCTCCGCCCCGACAGCTCGTGGCGGATCGCCGCGGCGACCTCGGCCGCCGCGGCGCGGACCTCCTCCGACAGCGGCGCACCGGTGTCGAAGCTGCCGCCCTCGATCCCGTAGACGATCGTCCGCTCCGGCAGCCGCCCGAGCGCGCGCGCCAGCTCGACCGCCTCGGCGACGCCGAGGAGGTGCGTCGAGGCGCGCTGGAGCTCCGGCGGCAGCGGCCCGTCGTTGGCCGAGAGCCGGCGCACGGCTCCCGCCTCGCGGCCCGACGACGTCGCGTCGACGACGTACGCCGAGTCGCAGCCCTCCCAGGCGGTGAGGATCGAGACCGGCTCGCCCTCGCACTCGATCACGCGGACGCCGTCCGGCACGGTCCCGTCGAGGAGCCGCGCCA
>Ga0335080_10005209_pt1 | contig 13357 bp, 9 predicted proteins | sample Lox_Sample_34_FD_206720 | JGI IMG/M metagenome (GOLD analysis project Ga0335080, IMG submission 206720) | Soil microbial communities from Loxahatchee National Wildlife Refuge, Florida, United States - Lox_Sample_3.4 | ecosystem: Environmental > Terrestrial > Soil > Wetlands | place: USA: Florida... | reverse complement strand
TTATTCGCCCCGCCACGGCATCCGGTCCGCCCAGGGTGCCGAGGTCCCGCTCGTGCCCGTTTTCCCACAGAAAAGCTCGCGTCTGTGTCGAGTTGGAAGACCCAAGGAAGAGACCGATCCACGAGAATGGATCGGGGATTGTATTGAGCGCATACCCGACGATTTGGCCATGGTCGTTAATGTCAGCGACGAGGCTGTGATTTCCTCCAAAGGTTCCGAGATTTCTTATCCTGCCGTCACTCCACGAGACAGCGCGAAGTTCCCGCGTACCGGTCAGCGGATCGATTTCGCCATTTTCCGATTGTCCGACTACGGTTCCTTCTGCGTTGATCGCAGTCGCAACGCTGTTCGTCAGTTCCCCTGGAAGCGCGCCCAGGTCCTCTCGAATCCCACCGGACCATTGGAATGCATGAAAAACGTTGAACACTTGTCCATCGAGCCCGTTACAGAATGGACAACCGAAGGAGGTGGGTACCGACGTCGCTGCCGAGCCTACCGTTACGCCGCGCCGGTTCATCTGGTGCGAGGCACCCAGCGACCAGGGCGGGTTAACATAGCTTGCTCGTCCACCGAACGTACCCAAGTCCACCAGTTTGTATCGCGGAATTTTCTGGCTGTTTGTCTCTGCATCTTCCTGCCCGAGAATCGCCGGCACGGCGATCATCAGCGTTAGTAAAGCCAGCAAGGCAGCGCAGAATAGTCGTTTAGGTTTCATTGCACACTTCTCCTTTTGAAGCCTGCGGCTCTGCTCCGGCTGCAACCTCTGTCAGTTCCGCAACTCATCGCGCGAACTCTGGCCGAACACCCGGATGGGTGCAATAGCGGGCACCTTACTTCTCCATTACATCTCCCTCCCATCCTATAAGTCTCTTGTTTGCTGAATGTTATGGCCCGTGTTGCGTTGAAACGATGAGTTTTCATTTGAGTGGTAAACTTTCTGGCACTGCGTTTTGGGGCGTCGTGCATGTCGCATCCCGCTGAATCCCAACCTGTGATTCGCTTCGGTGAATTCCTCCTGGACTGTGAAACCGCGGAGCTCCGCCGCAACGGAGACAAGTCATCCCTTCAGGGACAACCCGTTCAGATTCTCACCATGTTGGTGGAAAATCCCGGCCGACTGGTTACGCGAGATGAATTAAAGAAGAGGCTCTGGCCAACAGACACATTTGTTGATTTTGATCAGAGCCTGAATCGAGCGGTAAACCGGCTGCGAGAGGCATTAGGGGATTCCGCTGAGAAGCCTCGCTATGTTGAGACATTGCCGCGTCGAGGCTATCGATTCATCGGAACCGTGAGCCGCAGCCGTCCAGAAGCAGAAGAAGCGGTTTCCAGCACAAGCGAATCGGGAGTTCCTGCGCCGCAAACTCTTTGCCTGGCAGAAAGCACGAAGAAAGATCCCGACCCAACCGTCAGAAACATCGCACCTGATGCCACCGACCATAATGGCCGCCCTTCCAGGCGTAAATTCGCCGGCCTTGTTTGCCTTGCGCTCGTAGCGGCCGGCGGGCTCGTCGCAGTTTGGCACTCCCCCGTCAAGGATATTCGCACCGGTGTCGAGAACCTCGAAATGACGAGACTGACCAATAACGGTAGAGTCGACTCCGTTGCGATCTCCGGAGATGGCCGCTACGTCGCCTATGCGGTACGTCACGGGGAAAAATATTCGTTGCGTATGCGGCAAGTGGCAACCGGCAGCGACGTGGAAATTCTCTCGCCGGACTTCGGCAACTTCGTCGGGATGACGTTCACAGTAGACGCAAACTACATCTACTTTGTGCGGGCGGCTACGAATGATCCAGCTTTTCGATATCTCTACTCGGTCCCTTCTCTAGGCGGGACGCCGACAAAATTGATAACAGACGTGGATTCCGGGATTGCCTTCTCACCCGATGGCCGCAAGCTGGTTTACGAACACTGGGTGCCCCCTCGCAAAGAATCGGAGATCAAGGTAGCTGAAGTGGATGGTAGCAACCCGCACGTGCTGGCGGTAATTCCCAATGCGGGCTTTCTCGCATTGGGCGCCCCTGGCCCGAGTTGGTCGCCAGATGGACGAACCATTGCGCTGTCTGAGCGCATGGCGAGCAATCCTGGGGGATGGGTTTTGTTCTCAATATCTTACCCGGAGGGCCGAGCGCGACAACTGTATGCCAGTCTCGAACCACTGGGAAGGCCGGTATGGCAACCGGAGGGAGATCGCCTCGTCGTGCCGCACCGCGGCTCGAACTCAAGCCCTATGCAGCTATGGACCGTGTCTTTTCCAAAAGGGATCGCCCGTCGGCTAACCCACGATGCATCAAACTACGATTTGAGTTTTGATACCACAAAAGATGGGAAAAACGGCGTAGCAATCACCAACTGGGCTGAAGCCCAAGTATGGGCTCCCTCGCCAGATGCGAAAACCCTGAAACAGATTACCCCGGTTGGTACTCCGATGTTCGAGGTGAGAACGAGTCTAAATGGGAGAATCTTGAGCCGCGACTTCGAGGGCGGATTGTGGATCATGAATGCAGATGGCACAGACAAAGTAAAACTTCGCAGCCCGCCGGGAACCAACTGGTTCGATATTTGTGGTGAAAACATCCTGCTTCTCTCAGATGAAAATTCTTCGACCATCCTATCGCGGCTCGATGCGGATGGTACAACCGCGAAAATAGCGACAGGGGACCTGTGGTCTCCCACATGTTCGCAGCGAGGCGAATGGATCTATTACGTGAACTTTGAACAGCCACAGAAAGTACACCGCATAAGCACGAGCGGAGGTGCTCCGACCGAGGTCGCCACCCTGATGGGCGACTATCTGGCCGGCAGTCCAAGTGTCTCCCCAGATGGGCAGCTATATATGTACGCGTACTCGACCTATAACGACGGCCCGCCGGGGTACCACGTAGCGGTCATTTCTTTGCCTGAAGGAAAACTGGTCAGGTCATTCGATCTGCCTGGGCACAATTTTAGTTTGGGGCCGTATTGGTCACCAGATGGCAAGGGGTTCCGATATTTGCTTGTCGAGAATCAGATTAGCAATATATGGGAGCAGCGGTTAACGGGTGGTGGGCCCCCGAGGCCAATCACGCACTTTGCCTCGGGAGAGATCCTCGACTTCACTTGCTCGGCAGATGGACACTTATTCATAACTCTCGGCAGTGTCACATCAGATATGGTTCTGCTGACCGGACTGCGTTGACTTGCTCAGCCAGTTGCGGTTATTCCAGAAACGGAATGCAGGAGCTAAATGGTCGCCTGGAAATCTGGGTTCGGTTTTCTCGACGGTACCGAGATCACGATTTGCAACCTGCAGTTCATGTGATGGCGCGGTGAACTGCCTCCCTTCCGCCTGCTCTGAACCCTTGGAACTGATCTGCGGATCTGCAAGCGCATGAGTGGGCAATCAGCACGATGGCCCGGTCTGGCTTCTTGTTAGGGGCTCTAGAAGCAGACGCATCGACCTGCGCCTAGGAAGTCCCTCCCTCGCCGATCGCAAAACTGATTCTCAATCGCTCAATTTAGCGTTCACGGCTCGCACTTGGGTCGCGCAAAACTACATGTCACTCATTCCAAAGACGAAAGGAGATTCTGAGAGTGGGTCAATGAATCCACACAACTCGTTTATTTTCAATAACATGGAGGAGAGAGTGGGATTCGAATCCGGCTTATAACGTAGTCTCAATAACATAGAGAACGCGGCGGGCACCGTAAAAGCGATAGAGGACAGTGGTAAGCAGTGCTAACGGATCACAAACGGATCACGGCTCAGTGATGGGTTGAAAAGCCAGCGAAGGTGGCCCGTATACAAGAATATCGACGTTCTGCCATTTCATTCTCTGTCAAGGAAAGTCCATCTTCATCGCCAGCATCCCAATTAGAGTTTCAAATTTCCGGTTGGCCGACCGCCCGCGCTAGAACCACGCAATTTGTTCAGTGGCCGGAGAGGAGTTTCCCCTGGCCATCAGTCGACCTCGCGAGAAACAAGAGTCGCCCAGTAGCAGTGCGCTGACTAGCGCAGATTGCTTAGCAATACAACATCGCTGCTCACACCGCCACGGGTGAGGAGCAGCCTGCGATGATCCAATGACCAATTGAAATCGAAAATCTGTTCGGAAGTGAATTTCGTCAGCTGTTTTGGTTCTCCGCCTGTGAGCGATTGTTCCCAGATGTTAGTGGCACCATTCTGGGTGACTAAATACTGTAATGCTGTGCCTGTCGGTGACCAGCGCACTCGCGCCGTTCCTCCAGGCACATCGAACGTTCTTAATGCGTCGCCTCCAGCATCCGGAATTACAGCTACTTTCCAAGCCATCGGGCGGTATTGGTCGAAAGCGTAGGAGACCATTGCTCCGTTAGGGGAGACGTCTAGCCACCCGCTGACACCCTCCCCCATGGTATGAGCAACCTCCGTTGGTGGGCCGCCCGCCGTCGAAACTTTCCACACTCTCTGTGGACGATGACGGTTTACGTAGTAAACAAACCGCCCATCCGGCGAACAGCCTTGGTAAGCCAAGTCACCACTGAATAGCTTCAGCAAGTGAGAACCGTCCTCATTCACTCGCGTGAGCGTGATGGCGTTCGCCTCGAATGATGTGAACACTATCAAACTGCCACACGTCGAAAGCCAGCGTACGCCATGTAGGTCGCCAAAGATCTCACGTTTCCCATCCTGCATAACCCTCCACACCTGGCCGTCTCCACCGGAGGACACAAGCTGGCCCCCTCCCGTTTCAGCAACGTAAATCATCGGCAGTCCGCCAAATGTGATTTGATGTGCTGTTGAGGGACTGCCTGCAGGAGACTCCCAGATATTCGAGACTACGGTGGAAGCCACCGCCACTACGGTATTCCCATCTCGTGAGATATCCAGCGGTTGGTCATAGTCAACCACATCGTTGGTGAATCGTTGTGCCTTGCCGTCGGGATAGGAAATCGTCCAAAGTTGCCACCTTCCGTATGCAGCGTCATAACGTGGAACTAGTATGTTCTCTTCACCCAACCACACTGGCCGACCGAACGCTGCCGAATCGGAATATATCTCTCGCACTTGGCCATTCGGAACTGATATAGATGCCAGAATCCATCGAATCCCCTCCGAGTGAATCCGGAACGGGCAAACGATCGTTCGGCCGTCGTGTGACCAACTCGGACCTGGCTGGAACAGACCTGCATCACCATTCTCAATCGTCGCGATCACGTGCTCGCCACTGCCGTCGACGTTGGAGACTCTTAGTTCGATGACATTACGCGCCACCACAGCCCGTTCAAACGCAAGCTGTTGGCCGTCGGGCGAAAATGTGACTGGCGAGTCCACGTCGGCGATCATTCGCCGGGCGGAACCTCCCAAAGCCGGAACCGAGTAAAGATATTTAAAGTAAGGGTCCTTTGGATCTGAGCGGACGACATAAATGTGGTTGCCATCTGGTGAAAATGTTAGGCCGTGAAATCCGGGGCCCGAGGGCAAGATCTCCACGTCGCTTTGCGTCGCGGTGTGGCGCAAGCGAAGACTTTCTTCTTCTCCACCGTTCAGGGCATAAACCACATAGCGACCGTCCGGGGAAATGGCAACAGCGCGTACCCGTCCGCTATCTGTCAACTTAGTAATTTGCGCCCTTGAAAGATCTGGGCGACGAGGTTTCAACCTCTTAGAAACTGCAACCACGACGATTACTATTACCAGAATTGTAATCACGCCTCGAAGGAGATGCTTTGAGCCCTTCCGTGGCGCCGGAAGCCCTCGAGCAGAATGGCTGGTAGCTCCTTGAGCTACATACTTGTCAACGGATCCGTGGTTGTCGGTCGCATGCGGTTCGACCGGGTCCGTAACGGTGGGACCGGCCCCGTTTCCGATTACGCCTATGAACCGATAGCCCCTCCTCGGCAATGTTTCGATAAATCGTGGGTGCTCAGCCGAATCTCCCAAAGCCTCGCGCAAACGGTTTACCGCCTTGTTCAAACTCACGTCAAAATCCACAAAGGTATCGGAAGGCCAGAGTTGCTTTTTCAGCTCCTCGCGAGTGATCAACTGACCCGGCCGGCCGAGCAGTGTTACGAGTATTTGAAATGGTTGTCCAGGAAGCACCGCTTTGCTGCCGTTGTTGCGAAGTTCCGCCGTCTCAATGTCGAGTTCGAATTCGCCGAACAAGACTGTGCCGCGGAATTGGGTAGGACGGGACATCCGCATGCCTCGCGGCTAGAAAGTTTAACATCGGCCCAACATTATGAAAATCAAACAGGTTCGATCCAAGGTATGCAAAAGTCACACAAAAGTCACAAGAGCGCCATTGCAGGGATTTGTGAATTGCATCCAGAGTTGGCGCACCGCGGTTCGACTGCGGGATCACCGCGCGGCCGCACCATAAAGCTCGTCAAAGTTATAGGAGACCACATATGCGCAGAAAGTCTTTCGAACCGCGGGCATTTTTTGGCTGCCTCTCCATGCTCATCCTGACGGTTGGCACAGCCTTTGCTACCTTTCCTGGCCGTAATGGACTGATTGCGTTTCAGGTCCAAACGTCCGCTGGTCTTCAAATCTATACCGTTCGTCCCAACGGGAAAGATCTGCGGCAGATCACCTTCCTCAGCGGCGATGCCGGAGACGCATCCTGGTCGCCGGATGGACATCGGATCGTGTTCGACCACGCCACTCCCGGCGAGTGTACAAACGTTGCCATCATGAACTTCGACGGCACCGACATAGTTGAATTTCCCGCTCCGAACGTTTGTGAGGACGATCCGACGTTCACTCCCGATGGGAAGCGGATCATCTTTCATCGATTCGACCCCGCGACCGGTGATGAAGCGTTCTGGAGTATGGATCTTGAGGGCAATGACCGACAGCGCATAGGGCAGTGTTGTGCTGATCCAACTGTCTCCCCCAATGGGAAACGGCTCAGTTTCGTTGGTTTCAACGGGGACCCAACCGGAGCCGCTCTGTTCATGTCAAACCTTGATGGGACTGGTGTGTTCCAGGTGACACCATTCAGTTTTGATGTTGCTGTTAAGCAGGATTGGGCCCCGGATGGCAAACATCTCGTGTTCACGATTTACGGAGACGTTCCTATCGACGGAGTCTCAGCAAATATCGTGACCATTCAACCGGACGGGACGCACTTTCGTCAGATAACGCATTATCAGGGCGGGGACGTCAAAGCCGTCGTCGGCTCCTATTCTCCCGATGGGCGCTGGATCGTTTTCCGGCTTATCGATCACGGAACGTTCGGTCTCTACAAGGTCCACCCGGACGGCACTCACCTGACGGCCATCCTTCCACTCTCAGATTTCCGTCCGGGCTTTATCGCATGGGGTCCGCGACGTTGCGATGACAATTGGGACGATACTGACAACTAGCGCCGGACGGCGGCCCGCCGCTCAACAAGAAGATTCTGGATCTGGGAACACCCGACGGCGCTCCTTGCGCCGCACCTTTCAGCATCGATGCCGAAGGACAGATCGTTGGTTCAGGCCAGACCTGTGAACTCGAATTGCTGCACGCGTTTCTATGGGATCGTGGCCAGATGACTGACCTCAACGTGTTTGTGCCCCCCGAGCTCGATGTAACCTTATTCGAAGCCACCTTCATTGCCGATGGAGGAGAAATCACAGTGGCCGGCTCATTTCCGAATGGTGATGTGCACACATTCTTGCTTGTTCCGTGTGAAGAACATGGGAGAGGCTGCGTCATAGATACCGGCAAAGCTGCAAATGCGCGAAACAGAGAAAGTGCCACCCCCAAGACCATATCCGCCTTTGACGGGTTTCAAGCGGGAGGGAAGGTAGTCCCGGGTTCACCAACGTTGAGATTCCGGAGGCTGTTCCGTACACGTACATTCTCGTCACCAAAATAAGTTAATGGCGAACTTCAAAGAAATTGGCTCGCCTAGCGCGGGCGTGGCGTGTGTTGTCGCTCGCTGCCCCCGAGCCCTAGGAACTGAGCAGCAACCCTGCGAGCCCTGAAGCCACAATCGGCGCGAGCTTCGGTGCGGCTATTGTTCGGCGCTCCAGAAGCGTCGCGCCGGCCTGGGTCTGCAAAACTCCCCCCTCACCTGTCCAAAAGCTGATTCCCAATCCGTCGGTTTTAGCCTTAACGGCACGCACCCGGGCTTTGCAAGACTGCATGTCACTCATTCCAAAGACGAAACAGGGCTCTGAGAGTGGGCCATGAGAGGCCTGGCGACTCTATGTAACTTGTTTATTTTCAATAACATGGCGGAGAGAGTGGGATTCGAACCCACGTTACCCTTTCGAGTAAACACGCTTTCCAAGCGTGCGCCTTCAGCCACTCGGCCATCTCTCCGGCGCCCTGCGAAGCGGCTATGTCTGATTCTAGCAGTTGATGGAGTTTAGCAGCCCGTCTGCCGCGAGACTCGCTTTCGAAGCCGCTTCAGTATTCGTTGGGCTTTTTCGCGCGACCAGTTCCGTCACAAATTTCGCATTGCACGTTTTCATCAAGTAGTGGATAGCCTTTTTACTGTCCTTCTTATCGCGAAGGTAAATCTTGGCAATTTCCAGGTTGGCGTCGCCGTCGCCCAACGTTACAGCTCGACGAAACCACAACATTGCTCGATCCATTTCTCCTTCATCCCGGTATATGGTTCCAATGTTGTTAGCGCCGCAATGATCGCCTTGGCGGAACGCCCGCCGATACCAATACAAGGCGGCATTACGGTTTCGCTTGACGCCGAGGCTTGTATCGTAGATGTAGCCGAGATTGACCTGGCAACCGGGATCCCCCATCTTTGCTGCGGTTAGGAATAACCGAAACGCTGACAGAAGGTTGCCCTTCTCCTGTTGGCTGTCGGCACGCTGGAAGAGGACATCTGTCTTCCGGATAGGTCGCTTGGGATGGTGTTTACTATTCATGGGCAGATCCAAATTCCATGACTGAACACTCAGATCGGAGACTGAGGACATCCTCCAGTGGCTCAAGCCGGGCCTTTTCGCGTCCGCAGCGGCACGACTGAAGTCGTGCCCTTCCCGACTCTGGTCAGACCTGCCGACTACCAGCTACTAACTACCGACTACCGGGTCTTAGTCCTCCAGCAACTGCGCCAGATAGTTCTCGTAGCCCATCTCTTCGATGGCGTGCAGTTGGCCTTCGAGGTAGTCGATGTGATGTTCTTCGTCGACGAGAATTTTCTCCAGCAGCTCACGCGAACCGTTGTCGCCCGCAGCCACGCAGGCCTTGATGCCGTCGTTCAGCCGCTTCACCGCGGTGTACTCCAGTTGCAGGTCGTTCTCGAGCTGCTGTTTGACGTTCTGGCCGATGTTGATCTTGAAGTAATCGCTCATGTTGGGCCCGCCGTCGAGCAGCAGGATGCGCTCCATCAGGATCTCGGCGTGCTGCATTTCTTCGATCGATTCCTTGCGGGTGATCTTGGCAGTCTTCTTGTAGCCCCAGTTCTCGCACATCTCGGCGTGCAGGAAATACTGGTTGATGGCAGTGAGTTCGGCCTTCAAAACTTCATTCAGGATGGCAATAACTTTCGCGTCGCCTTTCACGGGAGCCTCTCGAGGGATAAAGATCGTTGTTCGTCGTTCGCTGTTCGTCGTTCGCTGTTCGCGAGATTGCGCTCGCGTTATTTCAAGCAGAGCCAGGCAGCGATCTTCACCGCAGTTCGTGTGGAACAGGTTCGCAACTCGAAGTGCCAGTGAGTTGCGAACCGCGAAGAGCGAACGACGAACAGCGGAACAGGAGATTGTACTAGAAGATGGAACTAGGAATTGGATCCGGATCCGGCGGCTGCCGCGGCCGCGGCATCGCTCGCCAGGCCGTTGGTCGGCTCGGCTGGCTTGGGCGGCACTTCGGCGTTAACCACGCGATGGTTCAGGCAGTACAGGGCCAGTTCCAGACGGTCGGCCACACCCAGCTTATCGTAGACTTTGCGCAAGTAGTTCTTGACGACCTGCTCGGTCGTCCCCACGCGCAGGGCAATTTCTTTGTTCTTCATGCCCTGGGTGACACAAGAAACGATGAGCGATTCCTTCGGGGTCAGCTGCACCTTGGGACGCGACCCTGCCGGGCGCAGTCCCTGTGTGCGATAGGCGTCGAGCACCCAGGCAACGGCGCGGCTCTCCAGCCAGGGCTCGCCGGCGGCAACTTTGCGCAGGCACTCGACCAGCATTTCCGGTTCGACTTCCCGCGAAATGATGCTATGAGCGCCGCGGCGGAACATTTCCAGCGTCATTTCCTGGTCGGGTTCCTGGAGCACAACCACGAGGCGGCACTTGGCACTGCGAAGCAAGTCGGAGACGGTGTCGGCTGGATTCGGGCTAAGAGCGGCTTCAAAGATCAGAATGTCGGCGGAAAATTTCTGGACCGCGGTAATCGTCTGCGGGACGGTCTCAGCCTGGCCAACAACCCGGATGTCATCTTCCAGAGCAAAGATCTTGCGCAGTCCGGCGCGGAAAATCGCCTGGCTATCAGCCACGATCACGCGGATCGTAGCCTTGCCGTCATCCGGCTGCACGAGTTCGGTCTGCTCGACGCTGACTGGCGTGCTTCCCATCGTCCCCTTGGTCCCTACCTGCGTTCGAACCTGTATTCGTCAATCACTACACCCACACCACGCCGGCCGCCATCCTGGAAACAGCGCACCACGCGGCCACGGCAATCCACTTGAACATCGGCTTCCGCGCCTACAACATCAGCGGGCAGCGAAATCGTGAAATCAACGGCGGACCCGACGGGTACATCGGCATCCATGCGGAACAGGACACCGTTGGCGGAAATGTTCTGTGTCTCGGCGATCGTCGCCTCTCCCGACTTCAATGCCACCGGAAGTTTGATGGGAAAACGCGGTGCGCCCTGCACGTCCGCGTAGCCTTTGCGGCTCTTGCTCACTTCGGTCACGGTTTGTTTGCCTGCGTCAGACACGGTCGCGACAACCTCCCTCTCTGGCGCCTACGCCACCCGATCGAGCGGTGTACCCATTTCAGGGCGAGATTACACCCCGGCATCTCAGTCGCAAAGTTACGGAAGTCATGGAACGATGGCTGCAAAGTGCCGATGGTACATGCACTTAGCGCGAAATTGGCCGTCTACCCGGTACTCGTGTTCGAGCCCCGGGGCCTCGGCCGGGGGAACCCAACGTTCGTCGTGGATTGCAGGGGCTTCTGCGCGATCCCCTGGATTCCGGAGATTTGAGGTTTCGCAGTGTAGGATAAGCTTTTCCACGATGATGTTGTGCGGATCAAGGCAAGCCTCATTCCGGTCGACGGTTGTGTGCTCACCTTTCTCTCTTGCGCGGCGCGTCCTCTGCGGCATAGTCCTGACCGGCGCGTTGGCCTGTGCACAAGAGACCGCGATCGACCTGCCGAAGGCCCTCTCCATCGCCGACAGCGACAACCTGGAACTGCGCGCTGCACGGCAGCAGCGAGCGGTCACGCTCGCCGGGTTCAAGATCGCTTCGCAGTTTCCGAACCCTGCCGTGAGTTTTGCCGCAGCGCGCGACCTGCCCCATGAAAGCCTGCTTTGGGATCAGCCCATCGAACTGGGCGGCCAACGTGGCAAGCGACGGGCCCTGTCGCGGGAAGAACAGAAATCCACCGAGATCGACATCACCGTTCTCTCGCGTCAGATTCGCCAGCGCACTCGCGAAGCGTTCTTCCGCGCTCTTCTCTCACGCGCTCAAGCGGAGCAGTCAAAAGCGGCGCTCGACCTCGCCACTCGCATCAATGACGTCGTGAGGCAGCGGTTTGAAGTAGGAGACGTTGCCGAACTGGAAACCATCCAGGCCGAAGTCGAAGCCGCGCGCGCCGCTGCCGAATACGCAGGCGCCGTCGAGGCTCAAAAGATCGCCGATGCGCAACTGGCAGCGCTGCTGAGCCGTCCGCTGGAAGGCCCGCTCAACCTGTCAGGCCGGTTGCAAGACCTTCCCCAAACGCAGGGGATCCAGGCGGTCACCGAGACTGCGCTTCGCTCCAACGCCGATCTCCTCCGCACCACGCAGGATATGGTCGTCGAAGAACGGCGACTGAGCCTGGCCAAGGCCCAGCGCATTCCGAATCTTGATCTGCAGGCTGGGGTGGACTTGAACTCGCCGCCTGATTTCAACGTCGGACCGCGCGGGCAAATTGCCATGGCTCTGCCGATTTTCTATCACGGGCAGGGAGAAGTCGCTCAGTCCAACGCGCGACTCGACTTCCTCCGCCTCGCGCTGCAGGCGCAGCGTAACAATGCGTCGTCCCAGGTGATTGCGGCATATTATGACTACGTGGCGAAATCGCGGCAGGCAACTCAGTTCGGGGACAAGGTCGTGCCGCAAACCGTAAAGCTCGAGCAGATGGCCGAAGACAGTTATCGCTACGGAAAGAGCAATCTGCTGACGCTGATCGACGCCCAGCGCCGGCTGAATGAAACGCGCAAGACCTATCTGGACAGCCTGTTTGCCGTGCAGAGTTCCTTCGCCGCTCTTGAGAACATCGTGGGGGCGCCACTTGACTGAGACGCAGCTCCCACGCCGGACGATCGCGTTCCTGATTGCTCTACCGCTCCTCACGGTGGCGTGCAACAAGAGCACGTCGGCCAATGAAGAAACGGCCGTGCCTGAGGTCACCGTGGTCGTGGCGCACAAAGAGCCCCTCGCCGAGCGTTTGCGAGTCAGCGGGAACCTCGCGGCCCCTCCCAATCTCGACGCCAAAATCTCCGCGCTCGTACCGGGACGAATCCACAGTGTGCTGGTCAACGAAGGCGACGCCGTGAAAGCCGATCAACCACTGGCGCTGCTCGATAACTCATCTCTTCAAGACCAGCTTCGCCAGGCCGAAGCAACGGTGGCGCAAGCCCAAGCCAATGTTGAAAACGCGCGCATCTCCGCGGAACGAAACGAGGACCTTCTGCGACGCGGCATTACTGCACGCAAAGAGGTGGAAGACGCTCGCACCTTGCTCGCGGTAAACGAATCGCTGCTCAAGCAGGCGGAGGCGGCGCGGTCGGCGGCGCAGACACAACTCTCGCGATCGATTCTGCGCGCTCCGTTTGCGGGCACGGTCGTTCACCGTTTTCTCGGCGCGGGCGAGCAGGTCGATGGCACCAGTGCGCAGCCCGTCGTCGAAGTGGCCGACGTCAGCACGCTCGAACTGCAGGGCCAGGTTCCGGGCTCGCGGCTATCGCAGGTTCAACCAGGCACAGACTTCCAGTTCCAGACCACGGAGGCGCCCGAACCAACCTTCCCGGCACAGGTCGCCGCCGTACTACCGTCCGTCGATCCCGCAACCGGCAACGGAACAGTCCGGATCCAGATAAGGAATCCTGGACGCCGGCTCAAACTGGGCATGTTTGTTTCCGTCGAATTACCTCTGCGCGAACTGGCGCGCGGCCTGGTGGCACCGCGACAGGCGATCTATCCCGACGAAGCCGGTGAGCCACATGTTT
>Ga0335080_10005208_pt1 | contig 13358 bp, 10 predicted proteins | sample Lox_Sample_34_FD_206720 | JGI IMG/M metagenome (GOLD analysis project Ga0335080, IMG submission 206720) | Soil microbial communities from Loxahatchee National Wildlife Refuge, Florida, United States - Lox_Sample_3.4 | ecosystem: Environmental > Terrestrial > Soil > Wetlands | place: USA... | reverse complement strand
TCAAAGACGAGTTTGATACGTCCTTCTTCTCAAGCAGCCGCAACATGCTGCCCGAAAACGTGGCGCGACTCATGGCGCGCAACGGCGTGGCCTTCGACCACAACACGCGCATCGAGGAATACTGCATCAAGCCCGACTATTCGCTGTTCGTTCTGGGCACGCTGGGCGACAATCCGGATCGCCTCTCCTGGACGCCGGGCGCGCACATTCCGGCCGGCACGTCGCTCCATTCTCATTTCAACATGCTGGGTTTCGGCGGCGGCACGTTCCACTCGCTCAGCGCAAGCTCTGGGTTCAACATCACGTTCTCGAAGGCAAGGGTCCCGATAAGCTTCGTGCCTGCGGCTTCCTCCGGGACACGTTCAGTATCTCCGGCACCAGCGCCCGCTGCGTCGGTCTGGTCCGAAGTCTCGATGGACGAAGTGGCGCTCGGCCGCAAACCATCGGCAGCCCAGCCGGCCGCGGCACAGACAACGTCGGCGTCCGTAGCGACGGCCGATCCCGAGCCAATCACCGCTAACGCCACGGACGGTGCGTCCGCGAACTCCGGCTTCGAGCTGCGAGCCCCGGTGTGCATCAGCTGCGGGACGAACAAGGACCCGTTCATGATTTCGTGGCGCAGCCAGCGGGAGGTCGTGCAATCGCTCGCCTGGAAATCGGCGCTTTGCATCTGGGGCGGCCCGAGCCTGACGCTCGGATGCCTCTACTATCTCGCTTTCACGCTCGGATGGACCTAAGGCTAGAAAGGGCTCCCATCTCCCCGGCAAGGGGAGCCCGGGAGATCAGATCTAAGGAGAGACAATGAGCTGGATCGCCTTGCTTCTCGTGCTGTTCGTGGTCGGCGGAACGCTGGCCTATCTCGTCACGCTCTACAACGGCCTGGTCTCGGTGAAAAACAACGTCGACAAAGCGTGGGCCAATATCGACGTTCTTCTGAAGCAGCGGCACGACGAGCTGCCGAATCTGATCGAGGTCTGCAAGGGCTACATGAAGTACGAAGGCGAGACGCTGCAGCGCGTCACCGCGGCTCGCACGGCCTACGCCCAGGCCGCCACCGTGGATCAGAAGGTTCAGGCGAGTGCTGACATGACCGCCGCCCTCGGACGCCTGATCGCCACGGCCGAAAACTATCCCGACCTGAAGGCCAACGCCAATTTCGCGCACCTGCAGGCGCGCGTCACTGAACTCGAAAGCGAAATCGCCGACCGCCGCGAGTTCTACAACGATTCGGTGAACACCTTCAACATCCGCATCCAGGAAATGCCGGATGCGATTCTGGCCGGCATGATGAATCTGCAACCGCGCCAGATGTTCCAGGTCGCCGCGGAAGACAAGGAGCCCGTCAAGGTCTCCTTCGCCGACGTTTCACACTGATTAGGGCAAGGCCAACGGCGTCTCAGCAGGGACCGGCTTAGTGTCCGGAATCGATTTGATCTGGGCGAGTCGCTCTTCAAGTCTTGCTTGGGCTTCGATCGAACCGTTTGGTTCCTGTTGGCCCAAGAGCACGAAGGTCTGCAGCAACCGGATCACGCCCTGGCGCGAATAGCCTGCCTTCATCGCGAGCGTGACGCCGTCTCGGTCCGCATTGAGCTCTTTGTCGTGCCCGTAGCTTTCAAAAAATACCTCGACTTTGATCTTGCTTACCTCGCTCGCCGAAACGTGCTGCTCCGACATCGCCTCGATGAGCCGATCACGACAGTGATTTAGAGCAACATGTTCGATCTCATGCCCCAGGACGGCCGCGAGCTGGTCCTCCGTGCCCATGTAGGCGAGGATGCCCGCGCCAACGAAAATCTGTCCGCCAGGAAGAGCGACGGCACTCTTAAAGTTTGGATCCGGGTCGAAGTGAAAGCGGTAGCCAAGATGGCGCTGCGCATTAATCGCCACTCTGTCGCCAACTTTCTGTAGGTATTCGTCGATCCGCCGGGACTGAGGCGTCGGTTGAATGCCTCTCGCATGCTCATATTTCGCCGCGAAGACTTCCCCGGCGTGAATTTCATCAGCATCGCTGACTGACGGTTGCGCTCTGGAATTTTGTCCGGCTACCGGCCCGGTCAAAACGAAAATCAGCAACAGGATCTTCATTTCCACAGCCCCGTGACTCATAGGTGTTGGCGTTTTACCTGAGATTCTTGAGCGCCTCTCGCTTGCTCAGCCCGCTCAGCCGCGCCTCGTTGCGACGCACATATCTTCTCACTTCCGCCGGATCGGTCCACGCATACTGCCGCAGCGCCCAGCCGATCGCCTTGCGCAGGAAAAATTCAGTCGAATCGAGCGAAGGCTCGATGCATGCGTAGAGCAGGTCGAGGTCGGTTTCCTTCTTGAAGCTCAGCTGGCAGATGATCGACGTGCGGCGCTTCCACATGTCGTCTGAGACGCTCCACGCGAGCATCAGCTTCTTCATCGGCGCGCGATGGCTTTTCAGGATCGGCCCTACGCGGTGGCTCGCGAGGTCGTCCACGTAGTCCCACCACGCTCCCGTCACGATCATCTCTTCATAGAGCGGCATCACCGCCGGCGTCTGATATTCCCGCGCCCGCTTGTCATCCGTCAGCTGGACCGCCGCATAACGCTCTTCGCGAAACTTCGCGCCGCGCCATAGATCGCGAACGTGGCCGCGCCAGGCCTTCTCCGTCTTCCATTCCAGATCGCTGAAAAGTTTCCGGCAGGTCTCTCGCAGCAGAGTCGATTGAACGCCGTGATACGGCATCGCCGACTTCATGTACGCCTGCATCTGCGGCGCCTTGCGCGGGTCCGCCACGCGTTGCAGCTCGCGCCGCACGCGCAGCAGGAGAGGCGATGCTTTCGGAGGCTTCGTTCGAGCGCGGGCTGCCATCGGAGTGTGGACCAAATCTCGTTCTGCAGTTACGGCTGGGCGAGCGACTTGTCGCGAATCGCCTTGAATTCCGCCCGCGGCATCCAGACGGGCATCTTCGCGGCGTTCGCCACGCGATAGCCGACCGCAAAATAGAGGCGGCAATCCTCCTCGGCTCCGCTCATGTCCCAGTAGGGCTTAATCACGTCACTCGGTTTGTGGTAATCCTCGGCCGTGTATTGGTCGTGCATCCGGATGCCCCAGCCCGCGGGCTTGCCGATGTAGTCGATTCCGGGGTCGGGATCGAACGCCGGCACGCCCGCTTTGGCGAAGCTGAAATGATCGGAGCGGTAGTAACCGCCCTTCTCCGGTTCGGGATCGGGCCGAACCACGCGCCCCTGCTCGCGCGCCACCGCGTCCGCCACGCCGTCCAGCGACGATTTCCCTCTTCCGATCTCCGTGATATCTCGCGTCCGGCCGAGGACGTTCATGCCGTCCATATTGATGTCGGCCGCGGTCCGCGCGAGTGGATAGAGCGGATGCTCCGCATAGTACTCCGACCCGAGAAGCCCCTGCTCTTCCGCGGTCACGGACAGGAAAACCATCGTCCGCTTGGGCCGCGCCTTCAGGCTCGCGAAGGCGCGCGCCAGTTCCATCAGCGCAGCCGATCCGGATCCGTTATCAAGCGCGCCGTGATAGATGTTCTGCCCGTTGACCGGCGGACCGATCCCGAAATGGTCCCAGTGCGCGCTGTAGATCACATATTCATTCTTCAGCACGGGATCGCCGCCGGTTAGCCGGCCGATCACGTTGTGCGATTCGATTGTGCGCACGGCATTGTGAATCTCGATCTGCGCCCGCATGCCCAGCGGGACCGGCCGAAAGGCGCGGCTCGCAGCCTTCGCCTTCAGCTGCTCGTAGTCGTATCCCGCGGCCTTGAAAAGCTCCTGCGCCTCTTCGTGCGTAATCCATGCCTGCACCGGGATCGGTTGCGTTCCTTTGTCCGCCACGGGCAGCGCGAACTGTTCGCCGGCCCAGCTGTTGCGCACCACGTCCCACGGATACGCAGCCGGCGCGGTTTCGTGGACGATGATGCAGCCCGCCGCCCCGAGCTCCGCCGCCTTGTCGAACTTATATGTCCAGCGGCCGTAGTACGTCATCGCCTTGCCGCCAAAAACTTCCGGATCAAGCTCGCTGCCTTTCTTCACCGGCGGATCGTTTATCAGCACCACGATGACTTTGCCCTTCACGTCGAGCCCCTTGAAATCGTCCCACCGGTATTCCGGCGCCTGCACGCCGTAGCCTGCAAACACCATCTCGCCGTCCATCTTCACCGACTCGACCGGCCGCTTCGTCCACGCCACGAAGTCCTTCTCGAATTGAGCTGCGATTGTCGCGCCGTGCCCCGTGAAGGTCATCGCCATCTTCGGGTCCGGCCGGATTCCAATCAGGGGGACCTTCTGCAGATATGTGCCGTCCGGATTGCCCGGCTCCAGGCCCGCATCGCGGAACTGCTTCTCGACGTACGCGATGCTCAGTTCCTCGCCCTTGGTTCCCGGCCCGCGCCCCTGAAATTCATCCGACGACAGCGTCCGGATATCGGCGAGCATGCGCGCGCCGGAAATGCCGGCCAGACTGAGGTCGCCGCCCGTTTGGCCGTCTGAGGGAAAAGAAAGCAGGCACACAAGAACCGCTGAGGCGGCCATTCCAGCGGCCGCCATCTGGATCGATCGTGCCGCACTGATTCTCGGATTCACGGTCCTACGCGTGTTTCTTCGATTTCTTGCTCTCGACCACGGCCTGGGCGGCCGCCAACCGCGAGATCGGGACGCGGAACGGCGAGGCGCTGACGTAGTTCATCCCTACCTTGTGACAGAATTTGACGCTTTCCGCGTCGCCCCCGTGCTCGCCGCAGATTCCGATCTTCAGCTTGGGCCGAGTCTCCCGGCCCTGCTCGATGGCCCACTCAATCAGCTTTCCCACGCCGGCTGTGTCGAGCGTCTGGAACGGGTCTTCCTTGAAGATCGCCGCCTTGCTCTGGTCGACATAAACCGGCAAAAAGCGGCCCGCGTCATCGCGTGAAAGACCCATGGTCGTCTGCGTCAGATCATTCGTGCCAAACGAGAAGAACTCCGCCACCTCGGCGATTTCTTTCGCCAGCAAAGCCGCTCGCGGCAGCTCGATCATCGTTCCAACCAGATAATCAAGCTTCACTTTAGCTTTCGAAATGATTTCCTCCGCCACTCGCCGCGTTTCCGTCTCGAGAATCTTCAGCTCCTTCTTGTCCAGCGTGAGCGGATGCATGATCTCAGGTAACACTTTAATGCCGCGCTTCTGGCAATCGATCGCCGCTTCGATGATCGCCGTCACCTGCATCACCAGAATCTCCGGATACGTGATCGCCAGCCGGCATCCTCGATGCCCCAGCATCGGGTTCGCTTCCTTCAGTTGCTCCACGCGGCGCTCCACCGCCTCCACGGGAATCCCGATCTTCTTCGCAAGCTCCGCCTGCTTGGCGTGATCGTGCGGCACGAACTCATGCAGCGGCGGATCGATCATGCGGATCGTCACCGGAAAACCGTCCATGGCCTCGAAGATTCCGATGAAGTCGCGGCGCTGGAAAGGCAGCAGCTTGTCCAGCGCCCGCTTGCGCGCCTCGGAGGTGTCCGCCAGGATCATTTCCTGGATGGCGTCCTGCCGCTCGATGCTCTTCTCCGGCTGCTCGAAATCCTTGAAGAACATATGCTCGGTGCGGCAAAGCCCGATTCCCTGCGCGCCCATTTCCCGCGCCACGCGCGCGTCGCGCGGAGTATCCGCGTTGGTTCGCACGCCGAGTCTGCGAATCTTGTCCGCCCATTTCAGCAGCGTTTCGTAGGCTTTCGGAGGCTCCGGCCGCACCAGCTCGATCTGGCCCGCGTAAACGGACCCATCGCCGCCGTCGAGCGTGATCCAGTCGCCTTCCTTCACCGAGCGCCCGTTCACGCTCATCTTCTTCGCTTCCGCCTCGATGTCGATGCTCTCCGCGCCGACGATGCAACACTTGCCCCACCCACGCGCCACCACCGCCGCATGGCTCGTCTTCCCGCCGGTCGCAGTCAGAATTCCCTGCGCCACGTACATGCCGCCCACGTCCTCGGGACTCGTTTCCCGCCGCACGAGCACCACTTTCTCACCGCGCGCCGCCCACTCCTCGGCATCGTGCGCCGTGAACACCGCTTTGCCGACTGCCGCGCCCGGCACCGCATTGATTCCCTCCGCCAGCTTGCGATGGATCAGCTCGCTTCGTTCGAGCTTCGGATCGAGCACGGGATAAAACAGCCGCTCGATATCCTCGGCCTTGATTCGTTCAAGTGCTTCTTCCACTTTGATCAGTTTCTCGTTCACCATGTCCACCGCGATGCGAAACGCAGCTGAAGGGGAGCGCTTTCCCGTCCGCGTCTGCAACATGTACAGCGTCCCGGCCTCGACGGTGAACTCCATGTCCTGCATATCCCGGTAGTGCCGCTCCAGCCTTTCTCGCACCCTCTCGAGCTGCTGATAGACCTTCGGCATCTTGCCCTTGAGCTCGCTCAGGTGCATCGGCGTGCGGATTCCGGCGACCACATCTTCACCCTGCGCGTTCAGCAGGAAGTCGCCGAAGAACGTCTTCTCTCCCGTGGAAGGGTCGCGGGTGAAACAGACTCCGGTCCCCGAGTCCTCGCCCGTGTTGCCGAACACCATCTGCACCACGTTCACCGCCGTGCCGAGCAAGCCTGCGATCTTCTCCACGCGCCGGTACGTGACGGCCTTCTCTCCCATCCACGACTCGAACACCGCGCCGATCGCGCCCCAGAGCTGTTCGACCGGATCTTCGGGAAAATCCTTGCCCGTCTTGCTCTTGAAGTGCGCCTTGTACTCGCCCACAAGCTGCCGCCAGCCGTCCGCGCTGACCTGCGTGTCGTCCTTCACGCCCAGTTTTGCCTTCATCGCGCGCAGTCGAGTCTCAAGATCCTCTTTCGAGAGCCCGATCACCACGGTGGAATACATCTGCACGAACCGGCGATACGCGTCCCAGGCGAACCTGTCGTTCTTCGTGGCCTTGGCGAGACCTTCGACCGATTTCTGGTTCAGGCCGAGGTTCAGAATCGTCTCCATCATGCCCGGCATCGAGCGCGCCGACCCGGACCGCACGCTGACCAGCAGCGGGTCCGTTGCGTTCCCCAGCTTTTTCTTGGTCAGTTTCTCCAGGCGCGCCAGATGTTTTGCCACCTCGGCGCGCAGCTCCTTCGGGTATTTGCGCCCGTGCTTGAAGTAGTAGTCGCACGTCTCTGTCGTGATCGTGAATCCGGCGGGCACGGGCAATCCGATCCGCGTCATCTCCGCCAGCCCGGCGCCTTTTCCACCCAGCAAGTCTCTCTGGTCGCCTTTGCCGTCCGCTTTTCCTGCCCCGAAAAAATAGACGTATTTCATTTCTCTCCCTCAGCCCCACCCAGGTCGCGCGTACTGCATCTTGTCGGCGCGCCGATAATTGAAGTAAATGTTGATGATCGACTATTTGGTTTCTTCCGCGCCCAGCTCCGAGAAATCGGCAATCATCGAGAATTCCTTTAACAATCCTCTCAGCAGCGCGATGCGGTTGCGGCGAATCGCCTCATCTTCAGCCATTACTAGAACTTTGTCGAAGAAGAAGTCCACGGAGGGGCGGAGCTCGGAAATTTTCTCAAGCGCCTTCTTGTACTTCTTTTCTTTCTTCAAACGCGCCGATTCCTGTCCGATCTGCTGCGCGACGGTGTGGAGTTGCAGCTCCGCCGCCTCACGCAAAAGTGAGCGGTCGACGGCCTCCTGCCCTCTGTCGCCCTTTCCCGCAGACTTCTCCAAAATATTTCGGATGCGCTTGAAGCTGGCGGCCAGAGGCAGGAAATCCTTCGTCCCGCGGATGGCCTTCACTGCGGCCACCCGCTCCACGGCATCGCCCACGTCGTCCGCGCCGGCAGCGAAGGCGGCGTTGATCTCGTCATATGCAAACCCGCGGCGCTCGCGCAGAATGTAACGCGCGCGCTCCAGCAGAAACTCGAGCACTTGCTGTTGAACGGCCTCGGACGCCTCGATGCGCGGCGCGTGCTCCTTCAGCGCCTTGGCGGCGGCAGAGACGGCCGCGGAGAGTGAAAGCGGAAGTTTCTTTTCGAGAATGATCTTGATGATTCCGAGCGCGGCGCGACGCAAAGCGAAAGGATCACTTGAACCCGTGGGAATCGCGCCGACCGCAAAGCACGCCACCAGAGAATCGAGCTTGTCCGCCAGCGCTACGGCAGACCCGATCAAGTTGCGTGGCAGCGGATCGTGGAGGCCCAGCGGCTTGTATTGGTCGTACACGGCCCAGGCGATTTCTTCCGGCTCGCCCTGTGCCTGCGCGTAAAGTCCGCCCACCACTCCCTGCAATTCCGTAAACTCGCGAACCATGTCGGTCACAAGATCGCACTTCGCCAGCTCCGCCGCGCGATCCGCGCCCGCCACATCCGCCTGCGCGATGCCGCCGGCCACCCACTGCTCCGAAAGCCAGCGCGCCATCCAGCGCATCCGCTCCACTTTGTCGCCGTAGCTGCCCAGCCTCCGCTCATACGTGACTGCCGCGAGCTTCGGCAAATACTCGCCGAGACGAATCTTCTGGTCGTTCTTCCAGAAGAACTGCGCGTCCGCAAATCGTGCCCGCAGCACGCGCTCATGTCCCCCGCGAACCAGTCCTTTCGGATCGCGCGGCAGATTGATCACCGCCAGGAAGTGCGGCGCCAGTTCCCCGCTGCGGTTTTCGACGGCGAAGTACTTCTGATGCCCGCGCATCACCGTGATCAGAATCTCCTCGGGCAGAGCCAGAAACGCCGGGTCGAAATCGCCTAGAATCACCGTTGGGTATTCGTTGAGGTAGGTCACCATCTCGAGCAGCGCCGGGTCGTCGTGTGGCTTGATCCCCTTGCGTGCCGAAATCGATTTCAGTTCCGCCTCGATCTTCTTGCGTCGCGCCTCGGGACGACAAAGAACGAAGTTCTTCTTGAGCCGCACTTCATAGTCTCTTGGCCCTGAGACGCCCACCTGCTTCTTGCCGAGAAACCGATGCCCGTCAGTGCGGTTTCCCGACCTTACGTCCGCATACCCGCACGGCACCACCTTGCCGCCAAACGTTGCCACGATCCAGCGGATCGGGCGGATGAAGCGCGGGCCATGCGTGCCGGACCAAACCATCGAACGCGGCCAGGAAATTTCGCGAATGGCCTCAGGCAGCGCCTCCGCCAGGATTTCAGGAGCCTGCTTGCCCTGGACGGTGATCTTGGCGCCCAGATATTCGCCTTTCGGCGTGCTGACAAGAGTCAGCTTCGAAAGCGGAATTCCCTGCTTCTCGGCAAAGCTCAAAGCGGCGCGCGTCGGTTCTCCGGTTCCGCCGAAGGCAACCGCCTTCGGAGGCCCCAGCACCTCGCGAGTCACATCTTCTTGTTTTACTCGAATATTTCGAGCGATCGCCACGAGCCTTCGCGGCGCGCCAAAAGTTTCAATTGATTGTTCAAGTGTCGGCTCGTCGACAAGATTGTGGGCCGACAGTTGCCTCGCAAGTATCGCTTTAAGTTCTTGCGAAGCCTTCGCGATCATTCCGGCGGGAATTTCCTCGCAGCCGATTTCGAAGAGTAGATCTGCGGTTGCGCGCCCGTTCGTCGACTTGGCCACGGCTTTCATCCGCCCGCCTTTGCCATAGCGGCCGCTGCTGCTCCGGCTCGCTGATCGAGCCATGCCCGGGCCACGTGCGTCGCAAGCTTCCGGACGCGCGCGATCATGGCGGCCCGCTCCGTCACCGATATCGCGCCGCGCGCGTCCAGCACGTTAAAGAAGTGCGAACATTTCAAGCAGAAGTCGTACGCCTCCAGCAGCGGGAATCGCTTCTTCCCTTCGCCCTTCATCCTGTCGTACTCGACCAGCAGCCGCGCCGCCTCCGCCTCCGCCAGGTCGAACTGCTTCCGCGTCGAAACCGTGTCCGCGTAATCGAAGCTGTACGCCGAAAACTGCTGCTCTTCCGCCAAACGCACCTGCCCGTATGTCATGCTCTTCGACCAGCGGACGTCGAACACGTTGTCTACGCCCTGCAGATACGCGGCTATGCGGTCCAGTCCGTAGGTCAGCTCCACTGAGATCGGGTCGAGATCGATCCCGCCGCACTGCTGAAAATAGGTGAACTGCGTGATCTCCAGTCCGTCGAGCAGCACTTGCCAGCCGATTCCCCAGGCGCCGAGCGTGGGTGACTCCCAGTTGTCTTCCTCGAAGCGAACGTCATGCTCCTTCAAGTTGATGCCCACCGCGGCGAGGCTGTCGAGATAGAGGTCCTGAATGTGGGCTGGCGAAGGCTTGAGTATCACTTGAAGCTGGGTGTGCTTGTAGAGGCGGTTCGGATTTTCGCCGTAGCGGCCGTCCGCCGGGCGCCTGCTGGGCTGCGCGTAGACAACGCGGTAGGGGTCGGGACCCAGCACGCGAAGAAAAGTTTCTGGGTGCATGGTGCCCGCGCCCACTTCAATGTCGTACGGCTGCTGGAGCACGCAGTCCTTATGCGCCCAGTATGCTTCAAGCTTTAGTAGAAGATCCTGAAACGTCAGCCCCTGCGGCTTCACGCTTCCCTTTTGTGGTTTCGAGTCGTGCGCTTGACGCTTCACGCCGGCTGCTCCAGCAGTTCTCGAGATTTCAGTTTGCGGTCGATCTGATGTTCGATCACGTCCAGCATCGAATCGGTCAGCTCGCGCGCCGGCCGGATCGAGTCCGGCCTCGCGCTTTCGGCCAGCCGATCGAGCCGCTCAGCGAGCATCCTTCTCGCGAGCGCGAGCGACGCGGGTGAAAGCGTTCGCATTCCGGGCGTTCGGCATTTGTTGCAGGCCAGCACCGAACCGCTCGGAGAAAAATACGCGGCGGAGCCCTCTGGGAGAGCGGCGCCGCACCTCCCGCACCGATCGAGCGCGGGCAGCCATCCGCCCAGCTTCACGGTCCACAACGCGAAATACGCCAGCGGCAGTTCCGGCTTCGCTGTGCGCTTCACCGTCTGCGCGGCCAGCAGGAGCAAACGGAAGTTTGCGTCCGACGCCTCATGGTCCGGCAGCACCGCTTCCGTCACTTCGCTAAATACACCCAATGCGACGCTCGACGCGTAGTCTCGAAATGCATCGAGGAACGACTCGATCATTTCGCACTGGCTCACGCGGACCAGGTCGCGATTCTCTCGCTCGAAGAACCAGATGCGCACGTGCGACAACCGCTCGAGCGTCGACCCGAACCGGCTCTTCGGTCTGCGCGCTCCCGCAGCCACGCCGCGCACGCGCCCCATCGTCCGCGTCAGGAAACTGACGAGCCAGTCTGCCTCGCCAAGCGCATAGTGCTGCAGGATGATGGCGTCGGATTCTCGGAGTGGCATCGGCGTGTCGGCGCGCCGACCGGCGAACAGCCCGCTCTCTTGCCTCCATACTGCGAAAACGAGCCGCGCAAGCCGCACACATCGAAACAAATTTTTCTACCATAGCCATCCTGGCCGCGCAATCGCTAAACACTTCTTCGCCGAAATTCGGAGCGCGTTTGAAAATTCCGCAAGCTCGGCTAGAGTAGTCCTCCGATGAATCACCCGACGGAATCGCACGGCGTGGACGTCGTAGGCGTGGGAATCAACGCCACGGACACGATCATTCGCCTGCCGCGCTTCCCTGCCTCCGATTCGAAGATCGAGCTGGTCTCCGCGGACGCCATGCCCGGCGGCCAGGTCGCAAGCGCGATGGTCGCTTGCAGCCGTTGGGGTTTGTCCGCGCGCTACGTCGGGAAAATTGGGGACGATGCCGCCGGCGATCTGCAGCGGCGCGAGATGGCACGCGAAGGCGTCGAGGCTCACTGGATTCCCGCACGCGGCTGTGCCAGTCAGATCGCGTTCATTCTCGTTGACGACTCCTCCGGCGAACGCACGGTGCTCTGGAAACGCGATCCGGAGATCGCGCTCCGCCCCGGCGATCTGAAGCGCGAATGGATTTCCTGCGCAAGATTTCTGCTGGTCGATGGGCACGACACGGCTGCCGCAGCCCAGGCCGCGCGCTGGGCCCGCGACAATCGAATTTCTGTCGTCGGTGACTTCGACAATCTCTATCCGGGAGTTCAAGAACTGCTTCACTTCGTCGACTTCCCTGTCACATCCAGGGATTTTCCTGAAAGACTCAGCGGCGAGCGCGATTTGCTCAAGTCACTTCCCAGAATTTTCGCCGAGTTCAAGTGTCGCTTGATCGGAGCCACTCTGGGTCGAATGGGAGTTCTCGCCTGGGACGGCCGGCGATTCCTTCTCTGCCCCGGCTTTCAGGTGCGCGCCGTCGACACGACCGGAGCAGGCGACATTTTTCACGGTGCCTTCCTCTACGGCCTGACCCGCGAGTGGCGAGTTGAAGAGATACTTGAATTCGCCTGCGCGGCCGCCGCGCTCAACTGCACCGCCCCTGGGGCACGCGGGCACATTGCCCCGCTCGAAGAAATCGAAGACTTGCGCCGCAATGGGGAGCGGTCCGACTTGGCTTACGCGGAAGCGGAGCTTGGCGAAGCGGCTCGCACCGCGCTCGGCTCAGGGGCCCGAGCATGATCCCGCTGAAGGACTTGACGCCGCGGCGTTCCTTCCCCGTCGTCACGCTGCTGATCATCCTCGCCAACGCCGTTGTATTCATCTACCAAATCACTTTGGGTCACCACGCCCAGGACGTTTTCGCCATGACCTACGGGCTGGTCCCCTACAAGATCTCGCAGGCTCTGGCCGGAAAGCACTACACGATCGGGGAGGCATTTCTGCCTCTCCTCACTTGCATGTTTCTTCACGGCGGCTGGTGGCACATCATCAGCAACATGTGGTTTCTTTGGGTCTTCGGGGGCAACGTGGAAGACCGCATGCAGCCCGTCCCTTATCTGCTCTTGTATCTGGTGGCGGGTGTTGGCGCGGGAGTTTCGCAGACGCTCTTCTCCTGGGGGTCGCACATCCCGACTGTGGGCGCGAGCGGCGCCATCTCAGGGGTCCTTGGCGCCTACATCGTCTTCTTTCCGGGTTCGCGCATCCTGACGCTTATTCCCCTCTTCATCATCTGGTTCACCTGGAAGATCCCGGCCGTGATTTTCATCGGCCTCTGGTTCATCGCGCAGGTCTTGAGCGGGCTCAGCGCCGTCGCCTCAGCGTCAATGGGTGGCGTCGCATGGTGGGCGCACGTCGGGGGTTTCCTGATCGGCGTCGTCGTAGCTCTGATCGTGCGTTCTTCCAGCGGCGGTGGCCGGCCCGCAGCTTCATACTATTCTTGAGACATGCGTCGCCCTGCCGACATCTCCAGTCGAAGTTGAAATTTCAGCCAGATTTTGGATTCACGTGCTCGCACTTTAAGTGGCACCTCATGTTTCTCCCAAGAAGAAAGCGCGAGCCCGATCGTCGATGCCTGCTCGGTCCGCTCCTCGTTCCGCCGCTCGTTTCCGTCGCTTCCATCGAACGAAACTTGTGCTAAGGTTGTCGGTCCGACTTCGGGCCACGCAATCAACA
>Ga0335080_10005205_pt1 | contig 13359 bp, 9 predicted proteins | sample Lox_Sample_34_FD_206720 | JGI IMG/M metagenome (GOLD analysis project Ga0335080, IMG submission 206720) | Soil microbial communities from Loxahatchee National Wildlife Refuge, Florida, United States - Lox_Sample_3.4 | ecosystem: Environmental > Terrestrial > Soil > Wetlands | place: USA: Florida... | reverse complement strand
GCAGGTGACTCCCAACACCGTGGTCCGCACTGGCTATGGGCTATTCTTCGCCAAGACCACGAACACGACTTACTACGCCACCCGCGTGGAGAACGGTGTCTACCAGCAGACTTTCAATTGCACGCCGACACCGAGCGCTTCCACCTATTGCCCGGCTCTGACTTACCCCAACCTGATCTTCACGCCGCCGGGCCCAGCGCTGGCCGCGCCGTTCGGCGGCGCGCTCACGCCCCAGGTGACGACGTTTACGCCGCCGGCCGCGACGCAATCCACGCGCGGCCAGTCGCCGGATTGGGTGAACCCGCGGGTGCACGAAGGCAACGTCACCGTGGAGCGCCAATTGCCCGGCGGGTTTAGCGCTTCCGCCGCCTACGTAGTGAGCCGCGGTTTGCGTCTGCCGATCTTCGTCGACGCCAACCTCGCGCCCTCGACTTCCACCAAGAGCTACGACATCCTGACCGCCAGCGGCGGGCTGGCCCAAACTTACACGGTACCGTTCTATACCAACCGCATCGACACCAACACCGGCCAGATCTTCGTCGGCTACAGCGACGTCAACTCCTGGTACAACTCGATGGTGCTCACCTTCCGCCATCCCTTCCGGCACGGCCTGGAGTTCACCGTGAACTACACGCTGAGCAAGGCCTTCGACGGCGCGCAAGTGGCCGGCTCCGGCGGCACCTTCAACGGCAGCGACATCCCGCTGGACCCCAGGAACCGCAAGGCGGAGTACGCGCTCAGCGATCTCGATCAGCGCCACCGCTTCGTGGCCAACGCGCTTTACATGCCATCGTTTGCTCATCTTTCGAACAAGCCCGCGAAGCTGATACTCGACGGTTGGGCTCTTTCGACCATCGTGACCATGTCCACGGGCCAGCCGATAACGCCGTTCATCAGCGGCACGCCGAGCCCGCTCGACGGCGGGCTTACCGCCGGCGAAGCGAGCAACGCCAACCCCACGGCGGGCCGCGCGGGCTGGTTGCCGCGCAACGCCTACACCGCGCCCGGATTTCACAACGTGGACTTCCGTCTCGGGCGGCAGTTCTCGTTCACGGAACGGCTGAAGTTCTCCCTGATCGGCGAGGCCTTCAACCTCTTCAACCACACCAATATCTCCAGCGTGAACACGACGGGATTCACGTATACGGCGGCGGGCTCCGGCGCCTGCGCGGGCCACACCAACGGTTGCCTGGTACCGAGCCCGACGTTCCTGGCGCCGACTGCCACGAGCAACCTGATCTGGGGCCCGCGGCAATTGCAGGTTTCGGCGCGGCTGACTTTCTAGCAGACCGGTTTTACCGGAGGGCGAACGCGACCACGGAGTCGCCCATTTTGCTCTTCATCTTGCCGTGACCTCCGGCGCAGATGACGATGTACTGATTACCTTTCCACTCGTAGGTCATGGGAGTGGATTGCGCGCTCGCCGGCAGCTCCGCAGTCCAGAGCAGCTTGCCGGTGTCCGCGTCGAAGGCGCGCAGGTGCGGATCGATGGCAGCGGCGGTGAAGACCAGACCGCCGGCCGTCGCCATCGGTCCACCGAGCGTGATCGTCTCCAGGGGGGCTTCCCACCGGAGCTTGCCGGCGCCGAGGTCGAATGCCGCCAGCGCACCCCACGGGGGCGGGTTGCACGGCTGCCCGTTGGGCGCCACCAGCCACTCGCGGTGCATTCCGAAAGGGGTGCCGCGCTGGCGCGCGAACTCGCCGCCCCACGCAGTCTCGGTCTCTTTGGCGTGATCGAACGCGGACTGCATGTCTTCGCGCGGGATCAATTGGAAGATCGCCGCCACGCGGTTCGTGTTTGCCAGCAGAAAGCCCCGAACCGGGTCCCAGGCGGCGCTGCCCCAGTTCACTCCCCCGATATTGCCTGGAAACGCGATCGATCCGCGGAGGCTCGGCGGCGTGAACAGGCCGTCGTTGCGGAGCGATTCGATCTTCGCCCGGCACCACGCGCGCGCCTCCGGCGTCGAGCCCCACGCGTCGGCGGGGGTCAGGCGCTGCGGAACCATCGGGCTCCACGCCGGAAGGGGCTGACTCCGCGCCGCGTCCTCGCCGGGAATGTCGCTCCCAGGCGCCGCGCGCTCCTCCACCGTGTGCAGCGGCTTGCCCGTGGCGCGGTCCAGGACGAACAAATTCCCGATCTTGGTGGTCACGGCCACGGCCGGCTTGCCTTGGAACTCGATCAGCACGGGCTGCGACGCGACGTCGTAGTCCCAAAGATCGTGATGGGCCACCTGAAATCCCCACACAAAGGCCCCTGTCGAAGCCTTCAGCGCGACTACCGAATTCGCCCACCGATTGTCGCCCGGCCGCGTGCCGCCGAAATAGTCCGGGCTCGCGCTGCCCGTGGGCACGAATACCAGGTCCCGCGCCGGATCGGCCGCGAACGTGGACCACGCGTTGGCCGCGCCCGTCCGCACCTGCTGCTTTTCCGCCCATGGAATCGGGTCCCACGTCCAGCGCAGCACCCCTGTCCGGGCGTCGTATCCCCGAACCACGCCGCGGGGCATATCCACCGCGCCGTTGTCGCCGATCGACGAGCCGGTGATCACCGTGTCGCCCACCACGGTTGGCGCCGATGTCACCTGGTAATCGCCGCGGAATTCCGGGCCGTACACCACGCCGCGCGTCAGGTCCACCGCGCCGCCGTTTCCGAAATCCGCGCAGGGCTTCCCGGTCTTGCCATCGAGCGCGATCAACCGCGCATCGATGGTCCCCTCGAAGATGCGGAGCTTGCAGGGCACGGCGTTCGCGGCCCGGGAATCGGACCATGCCGCGACCCCACGGGAGGCCACCTCGGAGTACCCGCGCGACCGGTCCACCTTGGGATCGTACCGCCACCGCTCCGCGCCGCTCGCCGGATCGAGCGCGATCACCTGGTTGAACGGCGTGCTCAGATAGAGCGAGCCTTCCACCAGGATCGGCGTAGCCTCGAACGCTGCCTTCTGGTTGAGCGGGGTCTCAGGCTGCAGCGCGCCGGTGTGAACCGTCCAGGCGACCTTCAATCCGGCCACGTTCTCGCGCGTGATCTGTTTCAGCTCCGAGTAGCGCGTGCCGCCCGCATCGCCTCCGTACACGCTCCAGCCGCGGTCGGCCGCAAGAATGGCCGCCGCCGTCAACATCCATGCCAGTGCAGTCCGCATTTCACCCCAGGTGGTCCAGGCGCATCAGCCCCGTGTACATCGCGCGCACCCGCGCGGCACACTCGTGCTCGCGGTAGCGTTCGTCGCGCGCCCACTCCTGAACCCCATCGGCATGATATCGAACCCGGCTCACGTCCGGGATCAGCACCCGCGCCGGCGGCAGCCCTTTCGCCGCCCGCCCGGTGTTCACCACCACATCGACCGCCGCCGCGATCCGCCGCACGTGGTCGGGATGCCCCACCGCGACGATCGTATCGTACCCGGCCAGCCCGCGAGTCACGAGCTGTTTCGGAACATCCGGGGTACTCAAATAGGTTGCCGCGGGAATCGCCGCCCGCTCGTCGGGGATTGCCAGCCCATACTTCCGGCGCAGGGCCTCGATGACTTCGATCTGCCCCCAGATGTCCTTCGGCCCGAGCGAGAAGCAAACATCCGCGATTTCCTCGTTGGAGCCGCCGGGTAAGTGGTAGTGCGGATGGTATTGCTCCGGGATCTGGTGGCTCGCCGGCACGCCGTAGCTTGCGAGCCGGCGGTTGAACGCGTCGTAGGGTCCCACGGCCGGATCGCGCCGCGGACCGAAGTTGAAAGAAGCAGCAACAACCGCCCGCGCGCGCCGGAGTTCCTCCGCCGGCGCGGCCGGCGGCTGCCAGACGCCGGCAATCGTATGCCGTGCCGCGATCATCCGCTCGACGAACCCGGCTCGTTCGGCCGCGGTATGGCGCGAGTCCAGCGGCTCCACCAACTGCCGCACGAAGGCGCGCACGGGTTCCGGGTCGGGGCCCAGCCACTGTTCCATGGACAGATAATTCATTGGTCCCATGGTACCCGCCGCCGGAACTGTTCTTATCGTCACAAATAAAAGATAAAGAGGTCTGTTTTAGTTCGAAATCCGGGTGCTTTCGTGGTAGATAGATATCAAACGCCAGTCGTTAGCCGGGAGGTGCGGTTTGAGAGTCTCCCTGATCGGCGCGGAGCTCGAGGAGAACCTCGGGCTGCGATACATGGCCGCGGCCCTCGAAAAGGCCGGCCACCAAGCCGATATCGTTCCCTTCGCCACGGAATACGACGTTCCCGATGTAGTCGGACGCGTGCTCCGGGAACAACCGGACATCGCCGGTCTCTCGATGGTATTCACCGGCCGGGGGCGCGAATTCTGCCGCCTGGCGCGGGCCTTGCGGGAAGGCGGCTACCGGGGTCATCTGGTCGGGGGCGGACCGTTCGCCTCTTTTAACTGCGAACGGCTGCTGCGTGACTACCCGGCGTTCGATTCCATCGCGCTGGGCGAGGGCGAGGAACTGATCTGCGCGCTGGCGGACGGGCTTGACAACCTGGCCGGCATCCCGGGCCTGTGCTATCGCCGGCCTGACGGCTCGATCGGGACCAACCCGTCGAAAGGCAACCCGGACGACCTCGACGCGCTGCCGTTTCCGAAGCGGACTACCTTTCACGCCTACTTCGACAAGCCGATTGCCAGTATCCTGACCAGCCGGGGCTGCTGGCGGGACTGCGCGTTCTGCAGCATCAACGCCTGGTACAAACGCGGAGGCGGAAGGAAGTTTCGTATCCGCAGTATCGAGAACATCGTCGCCGAAATGAAAGAGCTGTACTTTCAGCACGGCGTACGCATCTTCAATTTCCAGGACGACAACTTCTTCCTCCCGAATCCCGAAAAAGCCGAGCAGCGGTTCGAGGAGCTGCGGGCCGCTCTGGAGAGCGAGGGCATAGGGCGCATCGCGATCGCGGTCAAGGCCCGGCCGGATAGCATCAGCTACGGCGCCATCCGCGTGCTGGACCGGCTCGGCCTGTTTCGCGTGTTTCTCGGCGTGGAGAACGCATCCGAGAACGGTCTGCGGCACTTGAATCGAAAGTCCTGTGTGGCCGAGATCCTGAACGCGCTCGATATCCTCAACGATTTCGGAGTGCACGTCGCCTACAACCTGTTGATGTTCGAGCCCGACACGACCCTCGACGACATCCTCATCAACCTGCGCTTCATGGAGCGCCGCATCGAGAACCCGTTCAATTTCTGCCGGGCCGAGGCGTATGCCGGCACAGGGCTGGAGACTGCGCTGCTCGCCAGGGGCAAGCTGCTTGGCGACTACTTCGGACTTGACTACCGTCTCCAGGACCCGCGCTCCGAAGCGTTCCACCAAATCGCCAACTTCGCTTTCTTCAACCGGAATTTCAGCGACTACGGCCTGCACTACTTCAACATGCAGGTCGATTTCTATTTTCAGTTGCTGCGCCGGTTCCATCCCGAGCTTCTCACCCAGTCTCTTCGCGCAGCGGTGAGGAACTTCATCAAACAAACCAATCTCGACACGTACGAGTGTATCTGCCGCATCTACGACTTCGTGGCCCGAACCGACCCATCCGACCAGGTGAGGTTACGCGCCTTCGCCGGCGAGCTGCGCGACCGCATCGACGGGCGCAGCGCGGAGCTGACTGCCCGCGGCGAAGCGATCCTGCACTGGCTCGAGGCTAGTTACGCGAACCGCGAGTTTGGTCCAGTGGAAGCACCGGAGATTCCCGCCTACGCGGGACGCGCGTCGCTGAAAGCCACGGAACTGCCGGAAGCGGGGCGAACGAATCCTTTCGATCCGCTCGGCCTGACTCCGGTTCCCATCCCCTACGAAGTATTCAAAGCCCGGCTGAGCGCGGAACGTTCGGCCGGAAATTGCTGAGTTCACCCGTTAACTGGAGGATCGACAATGAACGAACGAATCATGACCCGCGGGTTTCCGTGGGGAGAGCCGGCCCACCCCGGAATTGTCAAGCAATATGAAGATCTGATTGCAATCTATAAGAACATACGCGCTCAGTTGCAGGAGACCATCGACCGCGCCTTCGATCGTGTCTCGCGCGACGTAGGCTTCGTTGTGACCACTACCATTCCGGCCACGCTCGAGATCGCCGAAGGGGGCAAACCGGCGCAGTGGACCATGGCGGAACCGATACAGGGAAGCCTGTTCGAGAAAGCCATGATGGAGGTGGTGAAAACCCCTGCCGCGACCCAGTGGAAGGAGATTACCGCCGGCAAATACCAGTTGTATTTGATCTGGTACGACGCCCTGAAGCTGAAACTCCGCAAGGACTGGCTGGAGCCGGTGCATTATCTGCGTGAAGAGGTGATCGCGCAGCTCGGCGGAGCGGCGCAAGTGCGCCCCGAAGTGCGGGAGCCCGCCCACTGGTTTTTGCCCGCGGTGACCATCGCCGCCGAGGAGAAGATCCTCATCGCCGCGATCGACGAGGTGTATCCCGAGCTGCAACTGGCCCAGCGGGTCTCCGCCACGCGGCAGGCCCTGCGCGGCGTGCGTCCGGAAGTCATGGAGCCGGCCCACTTCCGCGCCGGCCAGGCCGAGCTCGCCATGCGCGAGATTGCCAATGTCTTCAAGCGCGTCGGTCCGGGCATTCCGGAGCCGGCCCACCACCTGGCAGCCGACCGCGACCTGCTCGCCCAAATCGAAGCCGTGATTCGGAAGTACGGCGCCTGATTTCGCCCGCGCGGAGGACGGGCGACCATCTGCCGCCGCCGGCCGAGGACGCGGTCACAACGCCGGCGGCGGCGGATTCTTCGTGGACCAGCGTGCCGGCGTGCCCTGCGCCGCTCAGATGCCGGCGTACCACGCGTAGCCCCCTTCGGGGGGCGCCGAGCCCAGTCCTTTGCCGAGCTTCTTGAGGCTATCGGTGACGGTGAGACGGGTGATGTACTTGACGCTCTTGTAGCCGAGCTGGCGCGGGACGCGCAGACGAAGCGGGCCGCCGAAGGGAACGGGAAGGTCGCCGCCATTCATGCCGTGGGTGACGATGGTCTGAGGGTGCAAGGCGTCTGCCATGTCGATGCTGTCCCACCAGAAGGTTTGGAACGAACGGTAGACGACATAGCGGGCCTGGGGGAGAGTGCCGGCCAAGTCGAGGATGTAAGAAAGCGGGACGCCGCTCCATTCGGCGATGTAGGACCAGCCCTCCTCGCAGGCCAGATGGGTGATCTGGGTGCGGCGGGGAAAGCTCCTGAGCTCAGCCAGCGAGAACGCAGCGGGGCGGGCGACCATTCCATCTATGGTGAGACGCCAGGCGGCGAATGCGCCATCGCGGAGGCGCTGGAACTCGTCGCCCAGAGGGTATACTTCGTTGGGGAATGGAGGCTTCGAAATCCGGCTGGGAGGGAACTCTCGTGCGAGGGAGTGGCGGGTCAACAGGCGCTGGGCGGCATAGGTCAGGGTTTCGCCAGGGCCATAGAGGCCGCCGGCATCCGGCGGGACGAGTCCATATCGCTTCGCCAGGTTGGCGGCCACGGCAAGACCGGAGGCGCCCGCGGCGGTTGCGAGCCCGGCGGTGACGAGTCGGCGTCTCGAGAGGTGGTTCATGCGCGCTCCTCAGGGAATGCGGGGCGGCCGGTGATCATGGCGCGCACCCGGTTGCGGAACCCGGAAAGACAGACCATCACAAGGTGAACCAGGAGGAAGAGCACCAAGGCTATGGAGATGAAGAAGTGCAGGGTGCGCGCGGACTGCTGGCCGCCCCAAATGGTGACCGCGGCAGGAAAGGCGGACGCAATGGCAGGCGACATGGCCAGGCCCGTCCAGATTACGAGCGGAAACAGGACGAACACGACGAGCAGATAGGTGACTCGCTGGAGTACGTTATACGACCCGGCTTCATCCGCGCCCGGGGGCCGGAGGCGCAAATGCCCGGCGATTACGGCGGAGAGTTCACGGAGCGAGAGGGAACTGGCGGAGGGAAGCAAGTTCCGGCGGAAATGCCCGGTGAAGACTCCCCAGGCGACGTAGAGCAAGCCCGTGAAGACCGCGGCCCAGGCCGACTGGAAATGGAGGTAGCGGCTCCAGCCGTTCTGGTCGGGGAGCACGTAGCCGTAGCCCGTGGGGACGGTGGCCCGGGAGGCCGGGACCGGCAGTTTGAACAAGGGCGGAGTCAACGCGTTTCCGGTTTCTCCCCAATAAAAGCGCGGGTGGGAGATCAGGATTTCGACTCCGGTGACGAGCAGGGCGAGGAAGGACAGGGTGGTGATCCAGTGCGTGGCGCGCATGACGGCGGAGTGCCGCGGACGAAGGCCCACACCAGGGGCAGCCGAAGCAGGAGCCGCGCCATAAACCGAATCGGCCATTGCGGAATTGTATCAGTGCCGAAGGCGTTACGCACGCGCGGGACCACAGCGTAGGGCCGCGGCGCGCCTTGCTTTATTTCCGAGCATGCGCGAGGACCGTGTCCGGCACAAGATCGCCGGGAGGTGTTTGGGCGGCTGCTTTGGGCACCGCGCGCACGAAGCAGCCGAACTTCATCTGCTCTTCCAGGCGGCAGGACCACACCAGCTCGTCGTTCCACACCGTGATATCGGGACAGCTATCGCACATGTTCATGGCGCCGTTGCAGAGGATATCGGCCGGCTGAATGATGGTGACCGATTGCAGGTGCAGGGGCCGGAAGAGGGCCAGGGGGTTCTTCCAGAGGGAACGGAGGTAATTCCCGGCGGTTCTCTTCAAGCCACGGTCGAGGGGGGCGAGCAGGAGCATGGATTTGGCATTTCGCTGCACGCCGGGATCGGTGTAGGCCAGGTACGTACCCTTACGGAAATGGTTCAGCGTCTGCGCCAGCTCCATGAACTTGGGGCCCACGTAGCCGAGGATGCCGTTCTTCGTCCCGATGCGGCCGGAGAGCAGCCACTTGAACGAGTCGGGCTTCTCGGTTCCGTTGAGGTAGGCGCTGGGCTCGAAGTCCGGGTATCGCGTACGGATGACCTCCACCACGTCGTTGGACAGGATATCGAGCCGCTGGTTCTCGTCGAGGGTGGAGTAGACGATCGGGCCCATGTCCACCTTGCCGGCGCCCGCGTAATAGTCAAACTTCGATTCGAGGACCGCCGCCCGGATGGCGATGAAGACGATGACGTGGACGATATCGATATGCTCCTGTCCCCAGGCCAGGATGTCCGGGACGTACCGCAGCGTATCGCCATACACGGTGGCGTTGAAGGCGCAGGAGAGGCCGCCCACCTCGGCGAGCATTTCGGCGAGGGTGAGGCGGAGCTCGTTCAGCTCGATCTCGGTTTTGCCGCGCCAGTGGGGGCGGTGCTGTTTGCTATCGACGTGAAGGGTGAAACCCGCGGCGCCGGCCTTCTTCAACTCGCGGAGGAACTCCTTGTTCAAGGCCATTCCGTTGGTATTGATGATGGGTTTGACGCCATCCTGTGCGACCAGGCGAACGATTTCCACGATATCGGGATGGACGAGGGGGTCTCCTCCGGCAAGCGAGACGCCGTCGGTCTTACGGTATTTTTTGAAGGTGGCGAGATCGCGTTTGATCTCGTCGAGAGGCTTGTGGCCCTTGGGACTGTTCTCGCGGTAGCAGCCTTCACAGTACAGATTGCAGGCCTTGGTGACCTCCAGCCAGGAGATGGCATTGTCAGGCAGGTTCCAGGGGAGCCGGTAATAGTGTTTGTGATCGAGAAAGAGGGGCATGGAATCTCCAGTTCCGACGTTTTCCGGTGCTTATCAGGTTATCATGCCTGAAAATCTCTTTGATAAGCGGCGCTGCAATGGCGTCAAAATGATCCAGGAGGTATGGAATGAAGCGCAGCGAGTTCCTTGCACGGGTTGCGGGCGGCGCCTTCGCGGCGTCGGCCGCCGGCGTGACGACGGATGAAGGGCCATTTGCCGGCACGGAGGTACAGATCGAGCGGGCTCAGCCGGGGAGGCCGCGCGCGGGGAAGGTACTAGCGGCGATTCAACCGCACGCCGACGATCTGCCGATTTTTGCGGGCGGGGTGGTGCTGAAGCTGATGCAAGAGGGCTGCACCGGCTACCTGATCCGGATCACGAACGACGATCACACCGGTCCGGGGAGCGTCGGGGAAGGCGTGCTGGCCAACGAGCGCGACAATCTTGCGGTGGCCAAAGCGTTCGGAATGAAACGGAGCTACGACCTGTACTATCGCAACCACATGCTGGACGGCGTCTCTCCCCTGGAACTGCGGCTGCGGCTGATTTTCCTGTTTCGCCTGCTGAGAGTGGATACGGTAGTCTGTTACGATCCCTGGGCGCACTACGAGGAGAATCCCGACCACTACGTGACCGCGCAGGCGGTGGAAGCGGCCTGTTGGATGGCCGGCATGGGCAAGGACTATCCGGAGCACTTCGATGCCGGCCTGACGCCGCACGCAGTGACGGAGAAATACTACTTTGCGCGCGGCCCGCAGTATGTCAACCGGGTGGTGGATACGGCCGATTTCATGGACCGGAAGATCGAGATCAACATACTGAACGCAGCGCAGGGGCCGGCCGGGCAGAGCGGCGCACAATTGCGGCGGCGCCTGGCGCAGCAGGGGCTGCGGCTCGCTCTGCTGGGCAATGACGACGAAACCGCGAACCGGGAGTACACGCGCCAGTTCGTATTGGACCGGGACGCGGAGACCGGCAGGAAGTTCGGGCTGACTTATGGGGAGGCTTATCACTATATCGGACCGGCACCGGCGAAAGTGGAGGACTACGTTCGAAAGAACGCCGTAAAGCTCTGAAAGTTTGGGCCGCCACACTCCAGGGGCGCGAGGCGCCCGCGAATGGATGAACCGCCTGCTGCGGGCCAGGAGCAGGTGTCTCAACCTGGTGGGCACGGAAAAATACCGGACGTGGCTGCTGTACCTGGCGGCGTCGGCGCTGAATTTCGAGAACGGAGAGACCGATGTTTTCTCGGTGTTGATGGCGAAGGGCTGAAAAGAGCGAGGAGCTACTGCACCGCAAAGCTCTTCGAGAAGCCGCGCTCACCGGCGAAGGAGCCGAAATCGATCTGGCCGCCCGCCGCCAGGTTGGCGGTGAAGAGTACCGGATTCGGTTGCGCATAAATACCGATGGCACCGTTGGCGGTGACCAGCAGCGAGGACATCAGGGTGGCCGGAATCGTAAAGCTCCCGGGAGGCCCTGGTGCGTCGCAGGTAATGGTTACGACATGGTTGTTGCCGCCGCCGAGCGAGACCGTGCTGTCGACATCGATCAGCAGGTGATCGAACCCCGCGCCGGTCCAGTTGATGGTCAGCGCCCTGGTGCGGTCCACCGGGCCGATGGAGGTCAGGTTCGTCACCGTAAAGCTGTCGGGCATACGCGAATTCACCGCCGGAAAGGCGCCGACGTCGGCGCCGCCAGAGCCGGACAGCGAGTAGGTTCCGCCGGCCGATAGCGAGGTGGCGATGGGGTTGAGAAGATAGATCGACCCGAGGGGACTGACGGTGGTGCGGGCCAGGCCAACACCGGCGGCGAGGTTCGGACCACTGAGCGGCAGGCGCACTCCGGCATCCAATCCGGTGGCGGGACTGGCGGGGTCAAGCCCGCCGGAGACGGTTCGGTCCCAGACTCCGCACTGTCCCAAGGCTGGGCGGAGTCCTGCGCCAAGGGCCCACTCGGTCGCCGTCCACTTGTAGAAGGCGCCGCTGGCGAATTCCTGCGTGGTGGTGCTTGCAGAGGTGACGGCGTCGCTATGGACCAGACCGAACGCGCCGCCAACGATCGAGCCGCCGGCGTCCAGCCTGGCGAGAGAGGCGGTGCTCAGGTTGGGGTCCGAGCAGGCGCTTTGTCCCGCCGGCGCGATCGCAATCGTCACCGTATTGCTGACCTCGCCGCCGGCGGCGACCCGCGCGGGCGCAAAACAGTTCGGCGCAATATCGGCGGGGAGGGTGAAGTTAACCTGCCACAGGCCGGGGTATCCGGAGGAGGCGCCGGCGTAAAGCGGCGTGATCGTTCGGCCGCCTACGGTGACCGCGAACCCTCCCGCGGCGGTCTGGTCGCCCGAGGTTCCACCGGTATCGTTGGCTGGATCGGCTCCGCCGCCGGTTCCCCAGAACACCAGCGTGTCGCCGGGGTGGGCCGGAGTGAGCGTCCAGGTGAACCCGCCGAATGAAGTCGTGCCCGATGTGAAGCGGGCGAGGCTGAGGCCGCCGTTCACATTGCCGATCGTGGCCTGTGCCGGGCCGGAACCCGCGCTGTTGGCGGCCGCGATGCCGAAACTTCGCGCAACGACAGTAACGTTCTGGGCGGCGCCAGCAGCTCCGTTGTAGCTCACGCGGACGGCATAGGTTCCGGGTGAGATCGAAGAAGGAAGCAGCCCGGCGACCTGGCCGGCAACGGTGTAGACCATCCTCGCGTTCACGGCCTGGCCGCCGGCGGAGGGCGTGAACGTCACCGACGTACCGGCGAGGGTTGCCGGATAATCCGATGGCGCCGCGACGAGCGCGGCGGGCCCCATTCCCGAGCCGAAAATGACAAAGACGGTATCGGGAGCGAGTTTGTTTTGATATCCGCTGGCGTTCAGTATGCCGGCTGTATTGATGGAAGGCTGCGCCCACAGAGCGATTCCCGTGAAGAGCGTCAGAAGCGGCTTGCACATGTATCAGCACCCCTTGCCGAAAGATCTGGAACCCGTCGCCCGAAGCGGAATTACCGTCTTATATCACCGGCTCGGAAGGAGATTCAAGGCGACTATCGAAAGATAGCTGCCGCTTCGGCGGATTGGTACACGATGCGGCCGGCGACCATGGTGAGCTCGCACTTGAGGTTCTTCAAATCGGCGGTGGGGAGCTGGTAGGGATCGCGGTCCCAGACGGCGAGGTCGGCATCCTTGCCTTTTTCGATCGAGCCAATGCGGTTTTCGAGGAATAGCTGCCGGGCGGCCCAGATGGTGGAGCGCAGCCGGCGTCGTACTGCTTCTGCAAGGAGGCCATGAGGTCGAGGGCGTGATCGGTGGGGCAGTTGCAGTGGATGATGCCGTGGCGGAGACCTTTTGTGGGTCTGGCCTTCAGGGCCTCGGCGTAGGTATCCACGACCCAGTCGATGGCGCGGTCGCCGACGGCGTGGGTGCTGACGTGGATGCCGGCGTTGTGCAGCAGGCGGACCTGCCGGCGGAAGACTTCGGGGTCAGTGGTGGGATAGCCGGGGTTGCCGGTATCGGTGCCGTTGTAGTCCTTATTCCAGTCCTGGTGCATCCAACCGGTGCGCGCGCCTCCCGAGCCATCCATGTAGAGCTTGACGCCCGCGGAGAGCAGGCGGGCATCGCCGAGAGACTGCGGGGGACGCGGCAGGGCGAGGAGACGGTCGCGGATCTGGCGGGCGGATTCGACCGTTCGGCCGCCCATCCAGATCGCGGAGACGCGGACGTTGAGCTTGCCGGAGTCGAGGACTTCGCGGAGGAGGTCCCACTGGCCCTGGCCAATAGACGG
>Ga0335080_10005203_pt1 | contig 13363 bp, 10 predicted proteins | sample Lox_Sample_34_FD_206720 | JGI IMG/M metagenome (GOLD analysis project Ga0335080, IMG submission 206720) | Soil microbial communities from Loxahatchee National Wildlife Refuge, Florida, United States - Lox_Sample_3.4 | ecosystem: Environmental > Terrestrial > Soil > Wetlands | place: USA... | reverse complement strand
CCCGAGCGGGTCATCGCCGTGCCAGGCCTCGAGGTCGCAGTCGCGCTCGCTGCCGATGAAGAAGAACGGTACCGGGTTCTTCACGCCCTCGAAGCGGCGGCGCTGCGCCCAGCGCAGGTCCATGGCCCGGTACCAGTTGAGGCCCCCGGTGAAGCCGGTGCGCGCATATTCGGAGACGAAGAACTCCATCTCCAGCTCCGATAGCCAGCTCCAGGGCAGGGGGGGCGCCTGCGGCAGGGCATCCAGATAGGCCGTGCCGGGGGGATGCCTCCATACGTCGAGGTAGTGATAGTCGCCGCTGAGCGCATAGAAAACCCGCGTGAGGAACTCGCGCGGCTGCGCGTTGAGCGCCGCGTCCGCCGGCCCCGCAGGCTCGAAGTAGTGGATATGGACGAAGTGATCCCGCGCCCAGCTCGCCGCCTCGCGCAGCGGCGACAGCTGCGGGTTGTGCGGCGTCGCCGGGTTCTCCAGGCCGATGATCGCGCGCAGCCGCTGCGGGGCACGAAACGCGAGGTCGTAGATTGCGAACACGCCGAAGTCGAGCCCGATGAACACGGCACGCTCTTCGCCGAGGTGATCGAGGAGGCCGAGGAGGTCTGCCGTGGTGTGCTCGACATCGTAGGCGGCCGGATCGGCGGGCGCCTCGGTCTGCCCCATGCCGCGCATGTCGGGGGCGACCACGCGCCAGCCGGCCGCGGCAATCGCCGGTATCTGGTGCCGCCACGAGAACCACAGGTGCGGGAAGCCGTGGCACAGCACCACCAGCGGGCCGGCACCCTGCTCGACGTAATGCGTGCGGATCCCGTTTATGTGCGCGTAGCGGTGAGTCCAGCTGCCCATGGATCCATAGTAGCGTTTCGCAGTCACTGCGGAAGCTGCCGAGGCCGGCAAGCGGGGCGGCGCTGCGACGGTGCACGAGCGAGCCGCGGCGATCTGCAGATCAGGCCGCTGTCGTGCTGCTGGTGCGAGTGCGCCCCAGGCGGCGTGGACCGCACCGCCGCGTCACCCGCTCCTGCTTCGCTGCTCAGGTCGCGCTTTGCGCCTTATTCTGCGTTCTGCACCTGCTCGCGCATCTGCTCGATGACGACCTTCATGTCGACGGCGCTGCGGGTCGTCTCCAGATCCTGGGACTTGGACGATAAGGTGTTGGCCTCGCGGTTGAGCTCCTGCATGAGAAAGTCCAGGCGACGCCCGGCAGGCTCCTGGCCAGCGATCACGCGCCGCACCTCGGTGATGTGGCCGCCGAGCCGCTCGAGCTCCTCATCCACATCGAGACGCTGCAGCAGGATGGCGAGCTCCTGCTCGAGGCGCTCGCGATCGGTGCTGGCGGCGAGCTCCGCTACGCGCTCCTGCAGGCGCGTGCGCATGCGGGCCTGGACTTCGGGCAGCCGCGCGCGCACGCCGCCCACCAGCGTCTCGAGCATCGCACACCGCTGCTCCAGCAGTTCGCGCAACCGTGCACCTTCGCGCGCGCGCATGCCCACCAGATCCTCGAGCGTCTGGCCGAACACCGCGTAGGCGGCGCTGAGCAGCTCATCGCCGCCCGCGGCCTCCTCGCGTACCACCCCCGGCCAGCGCAGCACATCGAGCGCATTCACCGTCGCGGGCTGCTGCATGGAACGCGTGACCACGTGCACGGCGGCGAGCACGCGCTGCAGGGCGGCACTGTCGATCTGCAGCGCGCCATCGGCGCCCTGCGCGCGGCGGTAGCTGAGCGTGCAGTCGACCTTGCCGCGGCGCAGCTGGCGGGCGAGGCGGGTGCGCAGCTCCCCTTCTGCCGAGCGCAGCTCATCGGGCAGGCGGAAACCGGTCTCGAGAAAACGGTGATTGACGCTGCGCAGCTCGCACACCAGCGTGCCCCACGGTCCGCTGGTCTCGCGCCGCGCGAAACCGGTCATGCTGGCAATCATGTTTGAGCTGTCCGTGTAACTGAGGCGGAACTTCGAAGGGCGCACCTGCAGCGGCCCGCGCATCTACGCTCGCTCGCCGCACAGGTGATATAAAGTGCAGGCAAGTCTAGCAGATGCATGAGTTTGTTCTTGCGAGTCGAAGCCGCCGACATCAGCCTGCTCGGGGGGCGCGAGGAGAACCAGGACCGCGTGAGCACGGCCGTCGCCGAGCACGCCGCCTTGCTCGTCGTCGTGGACGGCATGGGCGGGCACGCCGACGGCGCCCGTGCCGCCCAGGTCACCCAGCAGGTGATCACGGAGGCCTTCTGGCATACGCCGCAGCCGCTGTTCGACCCGCTCGGCTTCCTGCACCTCGCGCTCGGGCGTGCCCACGCGGAGGTGGTCAAGCTCGGCGCGGCGCTGCCGCTGGAGCAGCGCCCGCGTGCCACCTGTGCGGTTTGCCTGGTGCAGCAGCACGCCAGCTGGTGGGCGCACGTCGGCGACAGCCGCCTCTACCACGTGCGCGGCAACACGCTCGTGGCGCGCAGCCGCGACCACAGCCACGTGGAGCTGCTGCTGCGCGAGGGGCTCATCAACGCCGAACAGGCGCACAATCACCCGATGCGGAATTTCGTCGAATGCTGCCTCGGTGGCGACCCGATCCTGCCGGAGATGTCACTCGGACGGCGCCGCCCGATCGAGCCGAATGACGTGCTGCTGGTGTGCACCGATGGGCTGTGGGGTGCGCTGAAGGACGAGGAGATCGTGGCCGAAATGGGCAGCCCGGGGCTGCTGCGCGACAAGCTGGTGAAGCTCGGCGAGCGCGCGGTCAAGCGCGCCGGGCCCGGCAGCGACAACACCTCCGCCGCCGCGCTGCGCTGGCTGGGCGAGTAGGCGTACCGTGGGCCGACCTTCCGGACGCGCACCCGATGAGCTGCGCCCCGTGCGCTTCTCCCGCCGCCATACCAAGCACGCGGAAGGCTCCGTGCTGGTGGAGTTCGGCGACACGCAGGTGCTGTGCACCGCGAGCATCGAGGACAGCGTGCCGCCGTTTCTGCGTGGCAAGGGCCAGGGCTGGATCACCGCCGAGTACGGCATGCTGCCGCGCGCCACGCACACGCGCACCGCGCGCGAAGCGGCGCGCGGCAAGCAAAGCGGGCGCACCCAGGAGATCCAGCGCCTCATCGGGCGCTCACTGCGCGCGATTGCCGATCTGAAGGCGCTCGGCGAGCGCACCATCACGCTCGATTGCGACGTGCTGCAGGCCGACGGCGGTACGCGCACCGCCTCCATCACCGGCGGCTACGTCGCGCTGGCGGAAGCCTGCGAGCACCTGGTGCGCCGGCGCCAGATCCCCGCAAACCCCTTGCACGGCCAGGTCGCTGCGGTATCGGTGGGCATCTGCCGCGGGGTGCCGGTGCTCGATCTGGACTACGACGAGGATTCCCAGGCCGAGACTGACATGAACGTCGTCATGAACAACGGCGGCGGCTTCGTGGAGGTGCAGGGCACCGCGGAGGGTCATGCCTTCCGGCGCCACGAGCTCGATGCCCTGCTCGACCTCGCTACCGCCGGCATCAGCACGCTGTTCGAGCTGCAGGAACAGGCGCTGAAGCGGCCGTGACCTGCCTGGTGCTGGCGAGCAGCAACCCCGGCAAGCTGCGCGAGTTCGCCGCGCTCCTCGCGCCGTTGCGCATCGAGCTGCTCGCACAGGGCGCACTCGGCATCCCGGCCCCCCCTGAAACCGGCAGCAGCTTCCTCGCCAACGCGCTGCTGAAGGCGCGCCACGCCGCCGCGCGCTCCGGGCTCCCCGCGCTCGCCGATGACTCCGGGCTTGAGGTGGATGCGCTCGCCGGCCGCCCGGGGGTGTGGTCGGCGCGCTTCGCCGGCGAAGGTGCCAGCGATGCGGATAACCTGCAGCGGCTGCTGCTGGAGCTTGAGGAGGTACCGGACGCGGCCCGCCAGGCGCGTTACCAATGCATCATCGCCTGCGTGCGCAGCGCCGCCGACCCCGCCCCGCTCATCGCCAGCGGCACCTGGGAAGGACGCATTGCGCGCGCCCCGGCCGGCAGCGGCGGCTTCGGCTATGACCCGGTATTCGTGCCGGCCGGCGAAACGCGCACCGCCGCCGAGCTTTCCCCGCAGGAGAAGAACGCGGTCAGTCACCGCGCCCGGGCGCTGCAGGCGCTCGTCGCGGGACTCGTGCGCGAAGGCTATATTCCCGCCCCATGAAGCGCGGCCGGCTGTTCGTCATCACCGCCCCCTCCGGGGCGGGCAAGACCTCGCTGGTCAATGCCCTGCTGCAGCGCGAGTCCGGGCTGCGGCTGTCGATCTCGCACACCACGCGCCCGCGCCGCCCGAACGAGCGCGACGGGCGCGAGTACCACTTCGTCAGCGTGGAGCAGTTCGAGCAGCTGGTCGCGCAGCAAGCGTTCCTCGAGCACGCGCGGGTGTTCGACAACTACTACGGCACCTCGCGCGCCTTCGTCGAGGAGCAGCTGCGCGCCGGCCACGACGTGCTGCTCGAGATCGACTGGAACGGCGCGCAGCAGGTGCGCCGCGCGCTGCCGGCGTGCGTCACGGTCTTCGTCCTGCCGCCCTCACGGCGCGCCCTCGCCGAGCGCCTCGCCAAGCGCGCCACCGATTCCCCCGAGGTGATCGCGCGGCGGCTGCGCGATGCGGCCGCCGACATGTCCCACTACCGCGAGTTCGACTACGTGGTGGTGAACGACGACTTCGAGCACGCCGTGCACGAGCTGCGCCGCATCATCGCCGGGGAAGCCGCCGAGCTCGGCGCGGAGCGCCCGCAGCTGCAGGGTCTGCTGCACGAGCTGCTCGAAGACCCCGCCTAACTGAGGCGCGCGCGTGCTGCACGAAGACACGCTGATCGCCACGCTCGCGCTGAGCCTCGCATTCGCGTTCTGCTTCGGCCTCCTGGCGGTGCGGCTGCGCCTGCCGGCGCTGGTGGGCTATCTCGTAGCCGGCATCGCGCTCAGTCCCTACACGCCCGGCTGGGTGGCGGACACGCACCTGGCGCCGCAGCTGGCCGAGATCGGGGTGATGCTGCTCATGTTCGGGGTGGGCACGCACTTCTCGCTGCGCGATCTCATGACGGTCCGGGCCATCGCGATCCCGGGGGCCCTAGCGCAGATCGCGCTCGCCACCGCGCTCGGCATGGGCGCTGCGCGCTTCTGGGGGTGGCCCTTCGGCGCCGGCGTCATCTTCGGGCTCGCGCTCTCGGTGGCGAGCACCGTGGTGCTGCTGCGTGCGCTCGAGCAGCAGGGCACGCTCGCCACCGAGGAGGGCCGCATCGCCGTCGGCTGGCTGGTGGTGGAGGACCTGATCACGGTGCTGGCGCTGGTGCTGCTGCCGGCGCTCACCGGCGTGCTCGGCGGGGAGGCGCCCCCGGGCGTGGCCGCAGACCCGCAGCACCTGTGGCGCACGCTCGGCATCACGTTCGGCAAGGTGGCACTGTTTGTCGCCCTGATGCTCCTCGTCGGGGCGCGTGTCTTCCCCTGGATCCTCGGGGGCGTGGTGCGCACTCAGTCGCGCGAGCTCTTCACGCTTGCCGCCGTGGCGCTCGCGCTCGGTGTCGCCTTCGGCTCCGCGAAGCTGTTCGATGTCTCGGTGGCGCTCGGGGCGTTCTTTGCCGGCATGGTGATCAGCGGCTCCCCCCTCAGTCACAAGGCCTCGGGCTACCTGCAGCCGCTGCAGGACACGTTCGCGGCGCTGTTCTTCGTCGCGGTCGGCATGCTGTTCGAGCCGAGCGTGCTGCTGCGCCATCCCCTCGAGGTGCTTGAGGTGCTCGCGATCATCGTGGTCGGCAAGTCCGTGGCGGCGCTGCTGATCGTGCGCCTGCTCGGCCGGCCCCTGGGCACGGCGCTCACAGTGGCCGCCGCGCTCGCGCAGATCGGCGAGTTCTCCTTCATCCTCGCCGTGATGGGCGTGAGCATGAAGCTGCTGCCGCCGGAGGCTCAGAGCTACATCGTCGCCGGCGCGCTGCTCTCGATCGTGCTCAACCCGCTGCTGTTCGGAATTGTCCGACGGCTGGGAAGCGCGGGCTCTGAGAGTCCGCAAGCGCATTGAAGTTCCCTCCGGCACGCCCATCCTCGCGTGCTCCGCGCCCGCGGGACCTTGTGCATCGGGGATGCGCGCGTTGCGAGCGCCTCCGTGTCGTTTCGACTGCGGTAACGCTCACGGTCGTGCCGCCTGCCCACCCCGCCTCCCACTCGGTCCGTCCCGCCTGCTCGCCGGACCGCCTGTGACGCGACTGGCGGGTTCTCCGACCGATGCCGCCGGCGGATGCCCCGATGGGTACCACCCCTGCGGGTTCGGTCACTGAGCTGGCGACGCGCTGCTCACGCCCGCAGGCGGCCCGGCCCGGGCAGTGCCCGCAGAAGCAGCGGCTGGCCTGAGACCGGGGTTTTCCTCTATAGTGGCAAACCCTGCGCACCTTTCCGGGTGCCCTCATTTAATTAAGCGATCCCATGGCCCGAATCACCGTAGAAGACTGTCTGCACACCGTCGATAACCTCTTCCAGCTGGTGCTGCTGGCGGCGCAGCGCGCCCGGCGCCTCGCCAATGGCGCCGAGGCCACCCTGCCGCTGGAGAACGACAAGCCCACCGTGCTTGCGCTGCGCGAGATCGCGGCCGGCAACATTACCGCCGAGATGCTGCGCGAGCCGGAGCCTGCGCCGGAGCCGTCGCCACTGCCGGATGCCGACAACCAGTCGAGCTTCCGTGCCCCGCAGTTCGGTCTCGGAGACTGACGGCTTAGAGTCCGCCGATGGACTACGCGTCTTCGCTCCTGGGACTGTTGCCCGGCGGAAGACGCACCCCGGGGCTCAAGGAACTGCTGGCCTCCGTCGGCAGCTACCTCGCCCCTGAGCAGGTCGATCGCGTGCGCGCCGCGGCCGAGTTCGGCACCTCCGCGCACCACGGCCAGAAGCGCCTCTCCGGGGAACCCTACATCGCCCACCCGGTGGCGACCGCGGCCATCCTCGCCGACCTGCACCTCGACGCCGACACGATCATCGCGGCGATCCTGCACGACGTCATCGAGGACACCCCGACGCCGAAGGATCAGCTCGCCGCGCGCTTCGGGGCCGACGTCGCCGAGCTGGTCGACGGCGTCACCAAGCTCGACCAGATCAAGTTCAAGAGCCGCGAGGAGGCGCAGGCGGAGTCCTTCCGCAAGATGCTCCTGGCGATGGTGCGCGACCTGCGCGTCATCCTGGTGAAGCTCGCCGACCGCACCCACAACATGCGCACCATCGAGGCGATGGCCCCGGCACGCCGCCGTGCCATCGCCCGCGAGACGCTCGAGATCTACGCGCCGATTGCCGAGCGGCTCGGGCTCTACAACATGAAGCTCGAGCTCGAGGACCTGGGCTTCAAGGCGCTCTACCCGCGCCGCTACCACGTGCTCGAGCGCGCCGTGAAGCGTGCCCGCGGCAACCAGAAGGAGTTCCTGCTCAAGATCGAGCAGCAGCTGAACGCGGCGCTCATGAAGGCGCGGATCGAGGCGCGCGTGGTGACGCGCGAGAAGCACCTCTACAGCATCTACCAGAAGATGCGCCGCAAGCGCGCGCCGCTCAACGAGATCGTCGACGTGTACGGCATCCGCATCGTGGTCGACACGCCCGATACCTGTTACCGCGCGCTCGGCGCGGTGCATGCAGTGTTCAAGCCGATGCCCGGGCGCTTCAAGGACTACATCGCCATCCCGCGCGTCAACGGCTACCAGTCGCTGCACACCACGCTGTTCGGCCCCAACGGCGTGCCGATCGAGGCGCAGATCCGCACCGCCGACATGCACCGCGTGGCGGAAGCCGGGATCGCCGCACACTGGCGCTACAAGACCGGCAGTGACGCCGACTCGATGCAGCAGGAGCGCACCCGCGAGTGGCTCTCGAACCTCGTGTCGCTGCAGGAGGCGGGCTCCTCGGAGGAATTCCTCGAGAGCGTCAAGGTCGACCTGTTCCCCGATAAGGTCTACGTGTTCACCCCCAAGGGCCAGATCCTGCGCCTGCCAAGCGGCGCCACCGTCGTCGACTTCGCCTACGCGGTGCACACCGACGTCGGCAACCGCTGCGTCGCCGCCAAGGTGGACCGCCGCCTCACGCCGCTGCGCACCGTGCTGCGCAACGGCCAGACGGTGGAGATCATCACCGCCAAGGGCGCCACCCCGAACCCCTCATGGGTGAATTTCGTGGTGACCGCCAAGGCGCGCAGCGCCATCCGCCACTACCTGAAGGGGCTGCGGCGCAGCGAGGCGATCGCGCTGGGCGCGAAGCTGCTGGCGCAGTCGCTCGGGGAGTTCAGCCTCGCCCTCGAGGACGTGCGCCCCGAGGTACAGCGCGCCGCCCTCGGTGAGCTCGGCATGAAGGACCTCGACGAGCTGTACGAGAAGATCGGCCTGGGGGAGCGCCTCGCACCGCTCGTGGCACGGCGCCTGCTGCCCTCCGCGGCCCACCCGCACGGCGGGGCGCAGCTCGCGCCGCTGGCCATCGCCGGCACCGAGGGACTGCTGGTCACCTACGCGCGCTGCTGCTTCCCGGTACCCTACGATCCGATTTTCGCGTTCCTGTCCTCCGGGCGCGGGGTGGTCATCCACCGCGAGAACTGCGTCAACGTCGAGGACTACCGCAAGCACCCGGAGAACTGGCTGCCGGTGACGTGGCAGACCGCCCCCGACCGGCTGTTCTCCTCGGAGCTGCGCGTGTACGTCGTCAACCGCACCGGCGTGCTCGCCAAGATCGCCGCCGCCATCGCCAGCACCGAGACCAACATCGATCACGTCTCGATCGATGAGCAGGACAGCGACACCGCCGTCCTCAGCTTCGAGCTGCGGGTGCGCGACCGGCGCCACCTGGCGCGCCTGGTGCGCGTCATCCGCCGCATGCCCGACGTCTCGCGCATCGAGCGCACCATCGCCGCCCACGCACGCGGCCTGCGGGTGAGCGACAATGAGGGCGAACCGGATCGCAGCGGCTGAGGCGGCCGCGGCGGTTCTTCCAGCCAAGGAGTCCTGCAGATGAGCCGTCAGATCATCCACACCGAGCGCGCCCCGCAGGCGATCGGGACCTACTCGCAGGCGGTGCGCGTCGGCGACACCGTCTATATGTCCGGCCAGGTGCCCCTCGACCCGGCGAGCATGCAGCTCGTCAGCGGGGACATCGAGGCGCAGATCCGCCGCGTGTTCGAGAACCTCAAGGCGGTCGCCGAGGCGGCCGGGGGCTCGCTCGCGCACGCCGTAAAGATGAACGTGTACCTTACCGATCTGAAGCACTTCGCCAAGGTGAACGAGATCATGGCCCTGTACTGCTCGCAGCCCTACCCGGCGCGTGCGGCGGTCGGGGTGGCGCAGTTGCCGCGGGGCGCAGAGGTCGAGATCGAGTGCATCCTGCACCTCGGCTGAAGGCCGCCCCCGCCGCCGCCGTCAGTCCCGCCGAGCAGCGCCCGGTCACGGCACTGCGCGGCGTGGGCGCCGCGCTCGCCGAGCGCCTGGCGCGGCTGCACGTCACGACGGTGGCGGACCTGCTCTTCGTGTTGCCGCTGCGCTACGAGGACCGCACGCACGTGGTGGCGATCGGCGCCCTCACTGCCGGGACGCGCGCGGCCGTGGAGGGGGAGGTGCAGCTGACCGAGGTCGCCTACCGCGGGCGCCGCCAGCTGCTGTGCCGCATCTCCGACGGCTCGGGGATGCTGACGCTGCGATTCTTCTACTTCTCCACGAGCCAGCAGCACAATCTCGCCCGCGGCACGCGTCTGCGCTGCTTCGGGGAGGTGCGCCGCGGAGCGCTCGGGCTGGAGATCGTGCATCCCGAGTACCGCCGCCTCAGCCACGAGGCCGCCCCCCTCGAGGAATCGCTCACCCCGATCTACCCGCTCACCGAGGGCGTGCCGCAGGGCCGGCTGCGTGCGCTGGTGGCCGAGGCGCTGCGCGAGATCGCCCGCGCGCCGCTGCGGGATTTCCTGCCGCCCACCGCGGGACTGCCGCCCGGCTTTCCCTCCCTCCCCGAGGCGCTCGACTACCTGCACCGGCCACCGCGCGAGGCGCGGCTCGAGGAACTCGCCGCCGGGCGCCACCCCGCGCAGCAGCGTCTCGCCTTCGAGGAGCTCCTCGCGCATCACCTGGCGCTGAAGCTGCGCAAGCGCACGCTGCGGTCCGATCCGGCTTTCGTGCTCGCGGATGCGGCACAGCTCACCGCGCGCTTCCTCAAGGCGCTGCCCTTCGCGCTCACCCGGGCGCAGGCGCGCGCCCTGGCGGATGCGCAAGCGGACCTCAGCAGCGGTGCGCCGATGGCGCGGCTGCTGCAGGGCGATGTCGGCTGTGGCAAGACGGTCGTGGCGGCGGCCGCCGCGGCGCGTGCGGCCGGCTCGGGCCTGCAGGTCGCCCTCATGGCCCCCACGGAGCTGCTGGCGGAGCAGCACTGGCGCAACTTCAAGGAGTGGTTCGGCCCGCTCGGTGAGACCGTGGCGCTGCTTTCCGGCTCACAGCCGGCTCGCACGCGGCGCAGCGCACGCGCGACGATCGCCTCCGGGGAAGTGCGCATCGTGGTGGGCACGCACGCGCTGTTCCAGGAAGGCATCGAGTTCGCCAACCTGGCGCTGGTCATCGTCGATGAGCAGCACCGCTTCGGCGTGCAGCAGCGGCTGCGCCTGCAGGAGAAGGGGCACAAGCACGGCCGCGTGCCGCACCAGCTGATCATGACGGCGACGCCCATCCCGCGCACGCTGGCGATGACGGCCTACGCCGACCTCGACATCTCGGTGATCGATGAGCTGCCCCCGGGACGCACGCCGGTGCAGACCGTGGTCATCCCGGAACCGCGGCGCGCCGAGGTCGTCATGCGCATCGTCGAGGCGTGCCGCGCCGGACGCCAGGCCTACTGGGTGTGCCCGCTCATCGATGAGTCCGAGGAGCTGCGCGCGCAGGCCGCAGAGGAGACCGCGTCGACCCTGAGCGCGGCGCTCCCGGGGGTGCGGGTCGGAATGGTGCACGGTCGCATGCCGGCAGCAGCCAAGGATGCGGCGATGCTCGCCTTCAAGGCCGGCAAGATCCAGCTGCTGGTGGCTACCACGGTGATCGAGGTGGGGGTCGACGTGCCCAATGCGACCCTCATGGTGATCGAGAACGCCGAGCGCATGGGGCTCGCGCAGCTGCACCAGCTGCGCGGCCGCGTCGGTCGCGGCACTGCGGCGAGCACGTGCGTGCTGCTATACCGCGCCCCCCTCGCGCCGCTCGCACGCGAGCGCCTCAAGGTAATCCGCGCCACCAGCGACGGCTTTGAGATCGCGCGCCGCGATCTCGCGCTGCGCGGACCCGGCGAGCTCCTCGGCACGCGCCAGACCGGGCTCGCGCAGCTGCGGGTTGCAGATCTGATGCGCGATGCGCCCCTGCTGCCGAAGGTGCAGCAGACCGCGGAACTCCTGCTCGACAGCAGTCCCGAGGCGACCGCGGCGCTCACCGCGCGCTGGATCGGCTCGGGCGAGCGTTACGGACGCGTCGGCTGAGCGGGCGGCAGCGACATTGAGTAGGGCCGCGGTGCGCGCGCTCCGGGCCACCCCCGGTTGGGTGCGGCCTGCATCGTGAACTCCAGCTCACCGCCGGCCATGATTTCCTCGTGGCGAATGAACACGCGCTGCAGCGGCTGACCGTTGAGGGTCACGCGCCCGACGTAGGGATGCGCCTCATCAAGCCCGGCAGCGCTGACGGTGAAGCGCTTGCCGTCGGGCAGGTGCAGCGTGGCGCGCCGCAGGAAGGGGCGACCGAGGATGTACTCGTTGCTCGCCGGGGTCACGGGGTAGAAGCCCAGGGCGGTGAAGATGAACCACGCCGACATCTGGCCGAGATCATCGTTGCCCACCAGCCCATCGGGCCGCGGTGCGTACTGGCTCGCCATGATCGTGGCGAGGCGCGCCTGCGTGCGCCACGGCTCGCCGGCGGCCGCGTACAGATACGCGACGTGGTGGCTCGGCTCATTGCCGTGGGCATACCAGCCGATGAGGCCGGTGATGTCCTCCATGTGCGCGAACCGCTTCGGATCGATGCGAGCGTCGAACACCCGGTCGAGCTGCGCGAGCAGGGGCGCCGTGCCGCCGTGCGCACGTGCAAGTCCCGCCACGTCCTGGGGTACGTACCAGGAGTACTGCCAGGCGTTGCCTTCGGTGTAGTCGCTGCCGTAGCCACTCGCGGCCGGGTCGAAGGGCGTGCGGAAGGTGCCGTCACGGCGCCGCGCACGCATGAAGCCGGTGGCCGGGTCATAGGCGTTCCTCCAGTTCGCAGCGCGGCGCAGGAACTGCGCGGCAGTGTCGGTGCGACCCATCGCCTGCGCCATGCGCGCGATCGTCCAGTCGTCGAAGGCGTATTCGAGGGTCTTGGAGGCCGCCTCGCCTTCTTCGTCGATTGGCACGTAGCCGAGCTGCATGTAGGCACCGAGGCCGCCATAGGGTGCGTAGGTGGCGGTGGCGACCATGGCCGCCAGTGCCTGCTCGGCGTCGTAGCCGCGGATGCCCTTCAGGTAGGCATCGGCAATCACCGCCACGGCGTGGTAGCCGATCATGGTCCAGGTCTCCTGGCCCTGGAACGCCCACACCGGCAGCATGCCGTAGGGACTCGCCTGCTGCGCGGCCAGGAGCGAGCGCACGATGTCCGCGGTGCGCTGCGGCGGCTGTATCAGCGTGAGCAGCGGGTGCAGCGCACGGTAGGTGTCCCAGAGCGAGTAGGTCGAGTAGTTGGTGAATCCCTGTGCGCGGTGCACCGCGTTGTCGGGTCCGCGGTAGCGCCCGTCGACATCCATGAAGAGGCTCGGCGCCATGAGCGCATGGTAGAGCGCGGTGTAGAAACTCCTGCGCATCGGCTCGGGCGCGTCCACCTCGAACACCCCCAGCGCCTGAGCCCACGCCTCGCGCGCCCCGTGGCGCAGCGCGTCAAAGTCCCAGCCCGGCGCGTCCGCATCGAGGTTGGCGAGGGCGCTCTGCTCGCTGACCGGCGAGATCGCCACCTTGACGAGCAGCGACTTCCCGGCGGCGGGGAAGTCGAAGGCCGCCACGAGCTGGCGCCCCTCGAGCTGCGCCCGGGCGCGCGGGTCCTTCGCCGCAGGCGGCGGGAAGCCCCGGTAGGGGAGCTCGCCCTCGGTGTCCTGCAGCAGCTGTCCGGTGATCGGCAGCGAGAAGCGCAGGGCGAAGTACAGCTGCCGGCCCGGCGCCCAGCCGCGCGTTTCGCGAAAGCCGCTCACCGTGTCAGTGCCGCGCACGCGCAGGCGCGACCACAGCACCTTGCCGGGGTAGTCGTAGAGGCTCGTGCGCAGGTCGAGCACGACATGCGCCGGCTGCCCGGCCGGGAAGCCGTAGCGGTGCATCGCAACTCGGGCGCCCGCGGTGAGCTCGGCGCGCACCCCGTAGTCCTCGAGGGTGACGGCGTAGTAGCCCGGCTCGGCGCGCTCGCTCGCGTGGCTGAAGCGCGAGGT
>Ga0335080_10005200_pt1 | contig 13369 bp, 12 predicted proteins | sample Lox_Sample_34_FD_206720 | JGI IMG/M metagenome (GOLD analysis project Ga0335080, IMG submission 206720) | Soil microbial communities from Loxahatchee National Wildlife Refuge, Florida, United States - Lox_Sample_3.4 | ecosystem: Environmental > Terrestrial > Soil > Wetlands | place: USA... | reverse complement strand
GAGAGTCCCTCCAAGCCGCCCACGCTATCACCCGCTCCAGTCATAGTCAAACGTTTGACCAGACCGTTGCATCTCTGAGTCTCAGGAGGAAGCCGGAAGTGTCGTTTGCATTCATCAAGACATCCGACTTCTATGAATAGGGACTGAGAAATGCCGGGCTTCAACATGGATTGCGAGCGCAGAATTGTGAACCCAGATGGAGACCACTCTATGCCTAGTTTTTTGGGGGGATGCGAACGAATTTCATTGCCCCGGCTATCGGGAAGCCAGCGCACGCCGGGTGCGGGGCGCCTACTGAGTCGAACTCGAAGATGGCGCCGGGTTGAAAAATCGAGGCTTGCATACTTATACAGTTTCTTTGTATATTTATGCAAGCGCGGCCGCCAACGCGAGCCGCGTTTTTGATTTGTCTGGAAAGTAAGATGAAATTCCAAAGACATGACGCAATTCGGGAACTTGTGGCGCACGCGCTGGTGGCGAACCAGGATGAACTGCGGCGCAAGCTGCGCAGGCGGGGCTTTGAGGTGACGCAGGCGACGTTGTCGCGGGATATTCACGAGTTGAAACTAACGAAAGGGCCAGGCGGCTATTCCCTTCCTAACGTCAACGGAAACGGCGGAGGATCGCATGTAGATGATGCACCTCCGTCTGTCTCAGAGATCATGCAAAGTTTCGGGCTGGATGTGAAACATGCGATGAACCAAGTAGTGCTGCGGACGACCATGGGAGGCGCCCAGCCGATGGCAGCCGCACTGGACCGGGAAGACTGGACCGAGATAGTCGGCACGATTGCAGGCGATGACACGGTGCTGGTGATCTGTCCCGACGTGAAGCGTGCTCATGACGTTGAAGCGCGGCTGAGAAGGATGCTGGAGTCGTGACGAAGGTGATCCAGACCGCGGTTATGGGCGTGACCGGCTACGCCGGCGCGGAGTTGGCGCGACTCTTGTTACATCATCCCCGGCTGAAGAACAAGGCGCCTGTGTTTGCCGGGCGCTTGGATGAGAAGGACGCGGCTCGCGGTGGGGTGCCGCTGGAGGAAGTTCATCCTCAGCTTGCGGACAACAATGGAAGCCGGTCTATGAAGATCGAGCCATTCGCATGGGAGAGGCTGGTGGAGCGTGACGTTGAAGTGCTGTTTCTGGCCACGCCACATGAACAGTCGCGCGAGTGGGTTCCTGAGGCATTGAGGCATGGATTGCGTGTCGTGGACCTGAGCGGGGCCTGGCGGCTCACGAACGCAAAGAACCGCGCTGTGTACGCGTTTGAAGATGAAGGCTCGAAGGTTGCTGCGGCGACGCAGGCCGAGGCTGTATATGGAATGCCGGAGTTGCACCGTGCCGAGATCGCCCGAGCAAAGCTGGTTGCGAATCCAGGATGCTATGCGACATCGGTGATCCTGGCGCTGCGGCCACTGGTGGCGGCTGGGATTGTGGATGTTTCGCACGGAATCGTTGCGGATGCGAAGAGTGGCGTAAGTGGCGCGGGAAAAGCGCCGACAGCAAAGACGCACTATATGCACGCGGCCGACAATCTTTCGGCTTATGGGGTGTTCAGTCACCGGCACACGGGCGAGTTGCTGGAGCAGATCGGGATAGGGGCGGGCGATATTGTGTTTACGCCGCACTTGCTGCCGATCCCGCGGGGGATCATGTCGACGATTTATGTGCGGTTCAATGCGCCGCAGACGCGCGACAGTGTCGCGCAGATCTACCGCGGATTCTTTATAGGAAGCCCTATGGTTCGAATCTACGAGAACACACTGCCACAGATTCAGTATTCGGTGCGGACCAACTTTGCAGATATCGGGTTTCAGATTTCGAGCGACGGGCGGCGAGCAGTGATTGTGAGTTGCCTGGACAACCTGTTAAAAGGCGCGTCAGGACAGGCGGTGCAGAACATGAACGTAATGCTCGGCTGGGGCGAGGCGGAGGGTCTCGCATGAAATATGTCGTTAAACTCGGCGGCGCGGGACTAGAGGTTCCTGAGCTTTTGCAGGGATGCGTTCGTGCGATCGCGGACCTTGTGCGGGATGGGAATCAAGTCGCTGTCGTACACGGAGGCGGTGTACAGCTGACCCGCATGATGGAGCGGCTGGGCATCAAGAGCGAGTTTGTGAATGGGCTGCGCATCACCGACTCCGAGACGCGCAATATCGCCCTGATGGTTTTTGCCGGCAAGGTCAATAAAGGGCTGGTCGCGGCGCTGGGTGCTCTGGGGCAGCCCGCGGTTGGAATGACAGGCGGCGATGGGTTGCTGTTCAGAGCGCGCAAAAAGAGGACGGCGCCGGATCTGGGTTTTGTGGGTGAGATCGTGGCAAGCGACGCACGATGGATCGAGGCCATTTGGAGTCTGAATGGCATACCAGTGATCGCGCCGATCGCGCTCGGATTTGACGGCGAGTACTACAACGTGAACGGCGACGAAATGGCGGCGGCATGCGCAGTGGCATGCCGTGCGGATGCCTTGGTCTTTCTGACCGATGTACCCGGCGTGAAGGACGCAGATGGAAATGTGCTGCGCTGGCTCAGCATCGACCAAATTGCGGAAATGGCAAAGAGCGCGATCATCTCGGGAGGCATGTTGCCCAAGCTGGGTGCGTGCCGCGAGGCGCTTCTGAACGGAGTTAAGCGCGTGCGGATTCTTCCCGCGGAGGCTGCAGGTTCACTTCCCGATCTTTGCCGCAGCCGCGTGGCCCACGGGACAGAAGTGATGGTGGCTTAGAGCGGTTAGACGCATTTTAAGGAGTGGGTGACTTGACGAGACTTGAACAGATTCGTGCAGCTGAATCGAGGTTGCTTCTGCAGACCTACGATCGGAACCCGATTCTCTTCGTTCGCGGTGAGGATGTGCACCTTGTGGATGAAGACGGCACCAAGTATCTCGACCTATTGAGCGGGATCGGCGTGAACGCCTTGGGATATGGGCATTCTGCGATCGAGCGAGCGGTCGTGAATCAGAGCCGTACGCTGATCCACACGTCGAACCTTTTCTACCACGAGGGCCAGGCAGAGCTGGCGCTGCGCTTGACCGAACGCACAGGAATGGATCGTGTGTTCTTTTCAAACACAGGAACCGAGGCGTGGGAGGGTGCGCTGAAGCTGGCGCGCGCGCATGCAGGGCTGCTGCGCGATGAGGGCAAAGAGGTTGGGACCAAGTTCCTTGCGCTGGAAGGGAGCTTCCACGGACGAACGTACGGTTCGATGTCGACAACATACAAGGCCAAGTATCGCGAGCCGTTTGCGCCGGGCGTACCGGGAGTTGACTTTGTGGAATTCAACGATGTAGCCGATCTGCGCGCAAAGTTCTCGAAGGAGGTCTGCGCGATTCTTGTAGAGGCTATCCAGGGTGAGGGCGGCATCCGGCCCTTGACGCAGGAGTTCTTCGCCGAAGCGCGGAAACTGGCGGATTCAACCGGCGCTTTCGTGATCGTCGACGAGATCCAGGCGGGAATGGGGCGCACGGGCAAGTGGTGCGCGTATCAGCATTATGGGATCAAGCCGGACATTACTACGTTGGCGAAGCCAATTGCCGGCGGAATTCCCTTGGGAGCAATTCTGTGCACGGAAGAGGCAGCGCGTGCCATTCACTCGGGGATGCACGGAACCACCTTCGGTGGCGGGCCGCTGGCGTGTGCCGTGGCAATCGCGGTGATCGATGCGATCGAGAAGGAGGGGCTACTCGAGCACGTTACGGAGGTGGGCGATTATTTCCAGGAGGAGTTGCGAAAGCTCGCGATGAAACACGAGAGCATCAAGGATGTGCGCGGCAAGGGGCTGATGCTGGCTGCAGAGTTGGACAATGCCGACCTGGCGAAACAAACCGTGGCCGAGATGCTGAAGCGAAGAATCCTGATCAACTGTACTAGCGATACGGTACTACGCTTCCTTCCGCCATACACTCTGGAGCGCAAGCATGTCGACCAAGCCATCAAGGCGATGGATGAGATTCTGATCGAAAAAGCCGCGGCTGTGACTGCCGCAAATCAGACTGCAGGAGGAATCAACCGTGGCTAGCAAAGCAACTATAGAAAGCCGGGCACCCGAAGTCCCGGTGCAGAAGGATGCAGATATTCTAGCCGCAGCCGCGCGGCTGGCCGGAGAGGATCTGTGTTCGATCGCGGATCTTACGAGCGCAGAAGTAAGGGCGATTGTGAAGCTGGGGCATGACGTCAAAAGAAATCCCCGCGATTACCGGCATGCGTTGGATGCCAAACAGATGGTACTGATGTTTGAGAAGGCGAGCCTGCGAACCCGGCTTTCGTTTGAGGCGGGAATCAACACGATGGGGGGCAACGCAATCTTCTTCGACCAGACCAATTCCCCGCTTGGTGAGCGCGAGTCGATTGCCGATGTGGCGCGCAACGTCGAGCGCTGGGTGGATGTGATTGTTCTGCGGACCTACGCGCATGACACGATTACTGAGATGGCGGCGAATTCGCGCGTGCCCGTTATCAACGCGCTATCGGACTTTGAGCATCCATGCCAGGCGCTGGCGGACTTTATGACGCTCGAGGAACACTTTGGGTCCGTAATTGGATTGAATTTCACTTACGTGGGCGATGGGAACAACGTGTGCCACTCGCTGATGCTAACCGGTTCGCAACTTGGCGCAAACGTCACAGTCGCGACGCCACGGGGTTATTCACCGGACATCGAAATTGTGACCAGGGCGCGCGAAATCGCGGAGCAGAACGGTTGCGAAGTAAGGCTGTTCCAGGATCCGCACGCGGCGGCAGAAAACGCGGATGCGGTCTACACAGATGTGTGCGTGAGCATGGGCATGGAACACGAATCGACAAAGCGGGCTCCAATCTTCAGGCCGTTTCAGGTGAACGAGGCGTTGATGACCAAGGCTGGCGAGAAGGCGGTGTTCATGCATTGCCTGCCGGCGCGACGCAATGCAGAGGTTAGCGATGCGGTGCTGGATGGGCCGCAGTCAATTGTGTTTGACCAGGCCGAGAATCGCATGCATGCCCAAAAAGCCCTTTTGCTGTTGTTGCTTGGCGGGCTGGCGAATGTGGAGAAGTTCAGTTTCTAGCTGCTCGTTATCAGCCTTCGTTAAAACCTGGAGATCGACGAGAAATTGTGGAACCTCGACGCCTTCAGTTTGATTTCATTGCTGTGTACCTCTCGCCTTAAGCGCGAGACTCTCTGAGGTTTTTGTAGACATGTCCGTTATTCTCGAATCTTTGCCCATCGGAGAAAAGGTAGGTATTGCATTCTCCGGCGGGCTCGACACCTCCGCTGCGCTGCACTGGATGAAGCAGAAGGGTACATTTCCCTATGCCTACACAGCGAACCTCGGCCAACCTGACGAAGCCGACTACGATGCCATTCCCCGCACTGCTCTGGAATACGGGGCCGAGAAAGCCCGCCTGATCGACTGTCGCGGCCCGCTCGTCCGTGAAGGCCTCGCGGCGCTGCAGGCCGGCGCTTTTCACATCAGCACCGCCGGTGTCACCTACTTCAACACCACCCCGATTGGTCGCGCCGTTACCGGAACGATGCTGGTCACCGCGATGAAAGAGGATGACGTTCACATCTGGGGCGACGGGTCGACCTTCAAAGGGAACGACATCGAGCGCTTCTATCGCTACGGACTGCTGGTGAATCCGGGACTGAGAGTCTACAAACCGTGGCTCGATTCGGCTTTCATCGACGAACTGGGTGGCCGGGCGGAAATGTCCGCTTTCATGCAGAAATCGGGCTTCGCTTACAAGATGCCCGCTGAAAAAGCGTATTCCACTGACTCGAACATTCTGGGTGCAACCCACGAGGCCAAAGACCTGGAGCATCTTTCTTCGTCTATCAGGATCGTTTCTCCCATCATGGGAACGGCTTTCTGGCGGGACGACGTTAGTATCCCGAGAGAAGAGGTTACGGTCCGGTTTGAAGAGGGCTTGCCGGTGGCTCTCAACGGAAAGCACTACGATGACCTCGTGGTACTCATGCTTGAAGCGAACCGCGTTGGCGGCCGGCATGGTCTCGGTATGTCCGATCAGATCGAAAACCGCATTATCGAGGCCAAGAGCCGCGGCATCTACGAGGCTCCCGGCCTGGCACTGCTGTACATCGCCTATGAGCGTCTCATAACCGGAATTCACAACGAGGATACGATTGAGCAGTACCGCGAGAACGGGCGCAAACTTGGCCGTCTGCTCTATCAGGGCCGGTGGTTCGACCCGCAGGCCATCATGCTTCGCGAAGCTTCCCAGCGCTGGGTGGCGAAAGCCGTCACCGGTGAGGTTACGTTGGAGTTGCGCCGCGGGAATGACTATTCAATTCTCAACACGGAATCGTCCAACCTCACCTTCCATCCCGAGAGACTCAGCATGGAGAAAACTGATTCCGCTTTCTCTCCGCGCGACCGCATCGGCCAACTTACGATGCGCAACCTGGATATTAGCGACACTCGGGCGAAACTCGTCGCGTACGCGGAAAGCGGCCTCCTCACACTGAGCAGCAAGGGCACAGAGATGCCACAGCTGAACAATGGTAAGGGAAAGGACCTGTGAGGACCGCGTAGAGAAATGTCGAAGAAACAACAATCCGGAAAAATGTGGTCAGGACGGTTTCGCGAGCCGCTGGATAAGGAATTTGAACAGTGGCAGCGCTCAATTGTGTTTGACTGGCGACTTCTTGCTCATGAAACAGCGGCCAGCAAAGCACACGCTTCTGCCCTTACGGCAGCGGGGATACTGACCTCAGCCGAGCTCAAGGAACTTCGAGCCGCGCTGGATGCAGTGGCCGAGGAATTTGGAACCGGGGAAGGCGCAGAACGGATGCGCAATCATCCGGTTGCGGAAGACATTCATCACTTTGTTGAGCTATCGCTCGTGGAGCGGATCGGCCCGCTGGGGTTAAAGCTGCATACCGGACGTTCGCGGAACGAGCAGATCGCGACGGATCTGCGGCTGTATGTGCGCGGGCAGATCGAGAACGTGCTTGAGGCACAGGCGCTTTGGGCGGAAGCTCTGATCGAGCAGGCGAAGAAGGCCGGAGAGGCAGTGATGCCTAGTTATACGCATCTTCAACGCGCGGAGCCGGTGCTAGTGGCGCATTGGATGCTGGCATATGTGGAAATGATCCTGCGCGATGCGGACCGGCTGAAGGACTGCATGCAGCGGATGAACCGTTGCCCTCTCGGATCGGGAGCGGTTGCCGGTGCCACATTGGCACTGGACCGAGCGATTGCAGCGCAGGAGTTGGGTTTCTCGGGACCAACGGAGAATTCGATGGATGCGACCAGCGATCGGGATTTTATTCTCGAATATCTGCAGGCTCTGACACTTGTGGGGCTTCATCTGAGCCGATTCGCAGAGGAGATTACGTTGTTCTCCACGGCCGAATTTGGATTCATCAGTTTGCCGGAGGCGTTTTCGACTGGATCAAGCGCAATGCCACAGAAGAAGAACCCGGATTTGACGGAGTTGATTCGTGCCAAGATCGGGCGTATCCACAGCGCTGCGGAAGCAGTTACTCTGCAATTGAAAGGACTTCCCCTGGCCTACAACAAAGACATGCAGGAGACGCAGGAGCCAGTCTTTCAGGTGGACTTTGTTGCGCAGATGCTGGAGCTGCTGGCGCGCTTTACGGATGCCATGCAGTTCAATTTTGGACGCATGCTCGAGGCTGCACAGACAGGCTATCTGAATGCGATGGCAGGTGCGACATATCTCGTGCACAAGAATGTTCCCTTCCGCACTGCGCACGAAAAGATCGGCAACGCCGTTCGATTTGCTTTGGAAAAAGGCCTAGAGCTGGGACAGTTGAGTCTGGATGAGTTGCGGCAATTTGGAGATGAGTTTGGCGACGACTTCTACACGGCTGTTGCGCTCGAAGAGACGCTGGATTGCCATAACGTGGTTGGCGGGACAGCGACGGAGCGCGTCAAGACAGCGTTACGTGATGCGGAGGGGCGGGTTGCCGGGCTGAAGAGAAGGCATGCGCCGGAGGTGGTTCATGCTGGTGCGTAAGGCCCTGCTGCGGGACGCAACCAACATCTACGACCTCGTGAATTCGCTTTCGGGAGACGGAACGTTGTTAAAGCGTTCGTTCGCCGAAATCTGCGAAAACGTACGGGACTTCACAGTGGCGGAATCGGATGCGGGCGTCTTTCTGGGCTGCGGCGCCCTCCACTTCTACGGGCCACACCTGTGCGAGGTGCGGTCGATCGTGGTCAAGCCCGAAGCAAAAGGTCAGGGAGCCGGAGGTCGGATTCTCGGCACGTTAATTGAAGAGGCGGAGGAACACGGAATTCAATCCGTGTGCCTGTTTACGCGCATTCCTGACTTCTTCTTCAAGTACGGTTTCCGGCACGTGGAAGACAAGACAGAGCTGCCGGACAAGATCTTCAAGGATTGCCAGAACTGCCCGCGCCTGCAACGTTGCGACGAAGTGGCAATGGTACGTGGCCGCGTTCCACGGGTTTCGATCCTTGGCCCAAAGATTGAGGCGGAGCAACTGGTGAGGCTTGGCGGGTGAGTCAGCTTCCTCCGTCCCGGAGCCTCCCCATCTTAGTCAACGAAAAGAACGGCCCTCGCAGAGCAGCTATCTTTAACGAGTCCAGTGGGTCGAGTGATCGTCGACCAGCATTGCAATCAGGCTGAGGATGACGACCGCGAAGAACCCGAGCACCGTGTTGGTGCTGAGGGTCTGCATCACTGTCGCAATGATGCTTTCGCAGTACCCCAGCTCAGAGCAGGTTCGCCAGTTCAGAACTGAGTAGGCACCGAGGTAAGTGAGGGCCATGAGTGAAAGAACTATGGCCGAACGGCTCTGCGGGCGGACAAGCAACAGCACTGGGAAACAAAGGATCTGCAGTCCGCAGTAGACACAGCTGAGCAGTGTGTCCGCTCTGAGGTCAACAGAGAGCGCAGACCAGGTTCCGTGAATGGACACGCCGATGCTGATGATCCCGGCAATACACAGAAGTACTGCCCAGATAATTCCGCGAATCGTCATCTTTTCAAAACCTTGAGTGGGTCAGAGGTGGGCTTCCCTATCAAGGATGGCCGCTGCCACCACGGCTTGTCCATAGCTAAGACCGCCGTCGCCGGGACTGACTTGACGATGCTGAAAGACCTTGAACCCTTCATTTTCGAGGCCAGAACGCAGAAGCTGCGCCAGGCGGCGGTTATGCAGGCACCCACCGGACAGGGCCACTTGGGAGATCCCGGTCGATTCACGTGCATTGGCTGCAGCCCGGATGAAGCCTACGGCGATGCCATCGTGGAATCGCACGGCGATCTTCTCTTTCGGAATGCCGCGGCGAAGGTCATCGACGAGGGCGCGCCAGAGACGATCAAGCTTAAGTACGCCCGGAACGGAGAGATCAGGAACGTAAGCGGCCGACGGGGAAGGGCCTGACTGAGAGACGGCGATGCCCTCCAGTTCGATTGCCGCCTGAGCATCGTAATCGACTTTGCGGCGTTTGAGAATAACGGCAGCGGCGGCATCGAAGAGGCGACCGAGACTGGATGTGAGAGGCGAGTTGACTCCGCGGTCGATCATGCGCGAGAGGAGGCGTGCTTCTTGCTCGCTCGCTCCTGCAAGCTTCGCTGATTCGCGCTCTGAGAATCCCGCAGCCTTGAGATGGGCGAAGGCCATACGCCAGGGTTCGCGGATCGCGGCTTCACCGCCTGCCATGGGCACGTAGTCCAAGTGAGCAAAGCGTTCGAAGTGATCGAGAGTACAGATCAGCACTTCCCCGCCCCAGATGCGGCCGTCGGTTCCATAACCGGTCCCGTCGAGAGAAAGGCCGATGACGGTGCCAGAGAGAGCGTGCTCGGCCATGCAACCAGCAATGTGCGCGTGATGGTGTTGTACTCCGATAAGACGCAGGCGCCGATCTTCTGCCCATTGTTTCGCCCAATTGGTGGAAAGATAGCCGGGGTGCAGATCATGGACGACGGTTTGCGGATCGATCTCGAACGTGCGCATTAGATGATGCATTGAATGCTTGAAGAATTCGAGGCCTGTGGGGTTCTCGAGATCGCCCAAATGCTGGCTCTGATACGCGAACCTGCCGCGGGCGAGGGCGAAGACGTTCTTGAGATGTCCACCGACGGCAATGAGCGGTCGAGATTCTGCAGGGAGCGGAATCGCGAGAGGAACGTATCCACGGGCACGTCGGATGAGCTGAGGCGCTCCGTCGACAATCGCAGCTACCGAGTCGTCGCAGCGCTGGAGGATCTCGCGATTGTGCATGAGGAAGGCGTCGGCGATATTGCCGAGACGCCGGCGCGCTTCTTCGTTGTCGATGGCAATGGGTTCTTCGCTGAGATTCGCCGAGGTCATCACCAGCGCTCTCACGCGAGGATCAGCAAAAAGCAAGTGTTGCAGTGGCGCATAAGGCAGGTAGGCGCCAAGCCATGGGATTCCGGGCGCGACAGAGGGAGCGATACCGTTACCGCGGCGCGCCTGGGAGAGAACAATGGGGCGTGCCGGTGTCTGCAGAAGCGCCTCTTCTTCCGGGCTAAGTTCGCAAAGGGCACGAGCCGCATCAAGATCGCGGACCATGATGGCGAGGGGTTTACCGTTGCGCCGTTTAAGCGCGCGCAGGCGCAGGACGGTTTGCTCATTGGTGGCGTCAAGGGCGAGGTGGAAACCGCCGATGCCTTTGATGGCAAGGATGTCGCCCTGCAGCAGGCGCTCGATGGTTTCATGAACCGGGTCAGAACATTCGATGGGAGTGCCGACTGGGGACTCCCACGCTGTCGATGAAGACCTGTCAACGGGAGCCCCGGATTCAAGCCACACGCGCGGTCCGCAGCGCCAGCAGGCATTGGGCTGAGCGTGGAACCGGCGGTTCAACGGATCGTCGTACTCGGCCTGGCACTCTGGGCACATCGGAAAAACTGCCATAGATGTCTGCGGGCGGTCGTAGGGAATGCGGTGGGTAATGGTGAAACGTGGTCCGCAATTCGTGCAATTAAGGAATGGATAGCGATAGCGGCGGTCCGCCGGGTCGAGAAGCTCGCGGAGACAGTCCTCGCAGGTGGCGGCATCGGCGGGAATGCCAGTGCTGACACGGCCGAGGACTTCACTTGCGATGATGCGGAAGCCAGTCTCGCCTGCCGGCGGAAGCTCGGCGGCGACAACGGAATCGATGCGGGCGAGCGGTGGCGTTTCGGAGGTCAGGCGAGCGAGAAACCTCTGAATGCTCAGATCAGGACCCTCCAGTTCCACGATCACGCCATCGGTGTCATTGCCGATGAAGCCGGCAAGGCTTTCTTCGGTTGCAAGGCGGTAGACGAAGGGGCGGAAACCAACTCCCTGGACGACACCGCATATCCGGATGGATCTCCGAACGGAAGCAGCTTGCTGTTTTGAGCCTGCGGATGTGGATGACGTCAAATCTCTGGCCTCGAAATCAAGCATAGCCGAAGCCGAAATCAAAGCTGAACTGAAACCTCCACGGGCGAGGTCGAATGGGCAACCAAAACCAGGCTGGCCCGCTCCAATCAGGAGTGTGGGGATACGGCGAATGAATTGAAAAGCCACGTCATTAGGAACTTCCGACGAAGCAATGATCTAGATCCTGCCCCAGACTTCCAAGGGCCGATGGGCCTGCGCCAAATGCGAAAGGTGGACCTTATGAAAAAGATTATGTTTGCGCTCGCAGTGATGAGCCTGGCAACCCTGAGCTGGGCAGACGATACAAAGCAAAACGATACGGATCGGCTCGACAAAGCCGGAGCGGTCCTGCAGCAGGTGATGGCTGCTCCTGATAAAGGTATTCCTCAGGAAGTGATGGATCACGCAAAGTGTGTGGCAGTGGTGCCGCACATGGTGAAGGGCGGATTTGTTTTTGGTGCTGAGGGCGGTAAAGGAGTAGCGACGTGCCGTACGGAACATGGCTGGAGCGCACCCGCATTTTTCACGATCGCCGGCGGAAGCTGGGGATTGCAAATTGGTGTCGAGGGTGTTGACCTGGTGATGGTATTCCAGAACGACAAGGGCATGGAAAAAATGCTCTCCAGCAAGTTCAAGGTGGGTGCAGACGCATCAGCTGCGGCCGGGCCGGTTGGCCGTCACGCCTCTGCCGATACCGACTGGAAGATGAATGCCGAGATCCTCACGTACTCTCGCGCCAAGGGTGCCTTCGCCGGATTGACTCTGACGGGCGCCGATGTGCATCCGGATGACGATGCGATGCGGGCAATGTACGGCGGCGATGTGACCTTCCGCTCTGTCCTTACCGGCGCGGTTCCTCCGCCTCCGAGCGCCCACGCTTTTCTGTCGGCAGTGCGAGGTGCACGTGCTCAGGCAATGGCGGCTCACGAGGGTATGAGACTAATCGTGTTCGAGAGACGACGAGCACCCGGAGGGTTCCGGGTGCTCGTTCCGTTTGCAGCAGAGACTGTCGTCGGAATTTGTTGCATGTTGCGTGAAAGAATAAAGAGATGATTGATTGCAGTCGAAAGGAGGTTGCCCCATACGCTCTGATATCGCTTTTGAGTCTTTTCTCTTCGGCAGCTGCGCCTGCCGCCCAGCAACCATCCGATCTACCCAAAATCATTCGTGGTATTGATTCGTCCGTGAAGAACCGGATCGACGGGCTTGCCGGCTACACCGTTACCGAGCATTATGTTGTGTTTCGCGGGCATGAATCGAAGCAGGCAGCCGAGATGGTGGTAAGAACTACCTATCGGAAGGAAACGGGCAAAAGCTACACCATCGTGTCGCAAGATGGGTCATCGTTCTGGCGGAACGAGGTACTCGGCAGGCTGCTCGACAACGAGAAGCTCATGAGCGAGCCCGGCAAGGTGGAAACGGCGCTGATTAACAGCTCCAATTATGAAATGACCCTGGACAACAACAATGTGCAGAGCATAGATGGGCACGAGTGCCTGGTACTTGACATTACCCCACTCCGTAGTAGCCAGTACCTGTTCAAGGGGACCTTGTGGGTGGATGCGCACGACTACGCGATCATGCAACTCAGGGGAACGGCAGGCAAGAGCGCGTTCTTTCTTGCCAGTGCAGCGAACGTCTCGCGCAGTTACTCGAAAATCAGCAATCTACCGATGGCGACACACGCCGAAGCTGTGTCTGATAGCGCTCTGCTGGGGAGAACAACTGTGAAGATCGATTACAGCAACTATCAGATTGACCTGGTCCGCAGTCATTAAGCACTTGGAGCATCCTCCCATCTAGGATTGGGCGCTCTCGGACGCCCTACGGGACCTCCAGAGCCGAGTGATGAATGAACACGCCAGCCGTGCTTAAGCTGCTCTATACTGAGCACCTGTGACTCCAATTCTGGGTGACTGGAAACTCGATGCTGCGCTGGGATCATGCCTCGTACTGGGGCTGCGGCATGGTTTCGACTACGATCACCTGGCGGCCATTTCGGACATCAC
>Ga0335080_10005199_pt1 | contig 13369 bp, 9 predicted proteins | sample Lox_Sample_34_FD_206720 | JGI IMG/M metagenome (GOLD analysis project Ga0335080, IMG submission 206720) | Soil microbial communities from Loxahatchee National Wildlife Refuge, Florida, United States - Lox_Sample_3.4 | ecosystem: Environmental > Terrestrial > Soil > Wetlands | place: USA: Florida... | reverse complement strand
TACAGCCACTTGCGCCCGGGCAGTGAAATTGCCGAAGGCGCGCACGTCGGGAACTTCGTGGAAACCAAGAAAATCCGTCTGGGCAAGGGCTCGAAGGCGAACCACCTTACTTATCTCGGTGATACCGAGGTCGGCGAAGGCGTAAACATCGGAGCTGGAACCATCACCTGCAACTACGACGGCGCTCATAAGCACAAGACCGTCATCGAGGACGGCGCCTTCATCGGCAGCGACTCAACGCTGGTGGCGCCGGTGCGGATTGGGAAAGGCGCCTATGTGGGAGCAGGTTCCTGCGTGACCGAAGACGTGCCTCCCGATTCTCTCGCCTTGGGTCGAGCGCGCCAGATCGTGAAACCAGATTGGGCCAAAGAGAAACGCACGCCAACCGCGGGAAAGCAGACAAAGTAGTTCAGCGCTTCCGCTTCCGGATTCTCACGTCAAAACTTACCACGCCGTTGTAATCGCGAATTGCCACGATCGCGACGTTATGAGTCACGTTGTATTCCACCTGGATAATCTGCTGCGAAGTCTGTGAAACATTGGTGGCATAGGTGAGAGTCAGATTGTCCTTGACCTGTTGTTCAATCGTCACTGCCGGCGCGGTCGTCGTCGGGGTGGTTACCGTATTCAGGCCTTGCGGATCGATTTTGATATGGCTGATTCCAAACAAACGCTGCGCCCGATTGCTGATGGTTGCGTTGAGGGCCTCCGACAGAATTGCGCTGGATGCCTGTTGGCTGAAGGGCGATTGCCCGGAAGACTGAAGCTGGGCCGATTCCTCCTGTGTATGTCCGAGAGCCAGCAGGCCGATGATGTCCGCCGTGGGTAATGGCGGTTCGGAGTGGTAACTCATGTTGAGCTTGTCCAGTTGCCCGTTCAGGTTGATCGTGATGTCGTAGTCGCGAACCTGGGTGGATGCCTGCAGATCGAGGACCGGCGTCGTTGTAACCGGATTCGTAAAAGTCACGTCTCCGCGCTCCAGCCGGTATCTGGTTCCGCTGAAATAAATCTGGCCCTCGATCACGTCGGCGCGGCCCAGCAGAACAGGCTTTGCGGCTGTTCCGCGAAGACGTAAATCGGCATCACCCGAAAGCCGGACAATCGCAGTTTGCATTTGCAACTCGGGGGCGGTCACGACGTGGACGTCCAGGCGAATCCGGTTCAGCAATGGGTCTGTCTGGGGAAGTGTCGAGCTCTGTGCGCTGCGCTCCAGGTAGGATGCGAAATCGAAGCCCGGAGTCATGGCCAGCTTATTGACCGTGATCTCTCCGGAAAGCTGCGAAGCAGAAGAAGTGCCCACCAATCGCAAGTCTGCGCTTGTGATGGAACTAACGCCCGGAGGATAACGCAGGCGCATGTCCTGCGTTCGCAGGGAAAGATCGAAGGTCAACTGACGGTTGTAGGAGGTTGCATAGCCGCCGAAGGTCACGAGACCCCCTCCCACGTGCGCGGTGAGCGCTTCGACTTGCAAGCGATCCTGGCTGAATTGCAGCGATCCGTTGATATCGCTGAGCGCGCTTGGCAACTCTCCGTAGGCGAGCGCACCATTGCTGATTTGCAGGCGGCCTTCCATCAGCGGTCTGGACATGCTCCCCAGAACCGTCAGGTCCAGCGTGACGCTTCCGGAGGATGTGAAACGCGGATTGATATTTTGGACGAGCTGAAGGTCAGCGCGGCCAGCAGCATGGATGTTGACTTGCCGGTCCCCCGTCAGCTCCATCGTTCCGTTCGCTGAAAGGTCCGTTCCCCCGCCGACCAGCCGAAACTGGTCAAGCTTCAACACCTGCCTTGAGACCGCAAAGCGTATAGGGCCGCTGTTCCGGACCTGAATGTGCTCAAGGTCGGCGTAAAGATCGCTCAGGTTTCCAATAGCCTCTATGTCAGATGGGCGGCGCAAGGGCCCGGTCATGTGTATCTCGCCTGCCGCGGAGGAATGCCCCGTCAGCGGACCTTGGACGTAGGCTTTGAGCCATGGGTCGATATCCAGATGTGCGAACTGCAGGTTGAGGTTCGCGGGCCAGTCCTCGCGAAGATGAATTTGTCCGTCGATGCTCAGCTGGGCATTCGTGAATTGCGAGGTGCCCTTGACCTGCATATCGGCTCCCTGGGTGATTGCTTCCAGCCGAAAATCGCCGGCTGGCTCTCCGCCGAACGAAAGCCCATGCACCAGGATGGTGGTATTTACGACAGGCGCTTCCAGGGTTCCCGAGCCTTGGGCCGTGAAGCCCAACTCACCATCAAGCTTGACTTTGGAATTTTGCAGCTGAGAAAAATTCGAGAGCAGGAAATTGCTTCCCTGTAGCTTGAAGCCAACTGCGTGGGTAGAGAAATCGTAGTTGGCCTCTCCCAGAACTAGAGACCTGTCATGCTCCAGTCGCATGTCGCTGAGCGTGACTTTCTGACCATTGAAACTGAACTTGGAATCAAAGCGCTGGATGTTCTGGCCCCGGAAGGCCGCGTTGTTGACTCTCACATGTCCTTCACCCTGGGGTGCGGCTTTCGTGCCTTCGGCCTGCAGCGACAAGTCCAGGGTGCCGGTGAGCGACGAATCGTAGCCTGCCAATGCCAGAATCTCCGAAGCATCGGCATTGTGCATGTCAATGGTTAGAGTGATAGGACTCGTGTCGGTGAGTTGCCGTCGTTGCAATCCCGCGGTCAAAGCGAAATCCACTTTCGCTGTCCCGTGATGCAAAATTCCGTTGTGCAGGGCTACCAGGTGAGGTGAAAACTGGATATCCGAAGTGAGCGTGTCCCAGTGGATAATTCTCTCCGGTCTGTCGGATTTTGCCGGAATGACAAATTCCAGGTCCTGGGATTGCAGGTGTCCCGCAAAAGCGATGTCATTTAATTTGCCCGTGGCGTATCCGCTGAAAGACAGCATTCCTCCCACCGCTATGGGGATTGGCGCGTGGTATCCGACCGCGGACAGAACTGGCTGCCATTCAGCCACGTTGTTTGTCTTGACGTTGAGTTTCAAACTGGCGGATGAGGAGAGTGTCCCGGAGGCGTGGACCTGAGTCGCGGGAGTGGAAGCGCTGAGTTCGTCGAGTCTCAGCTCATCGCTGCTACTCAGGTATGTTCCGTGTACGTGCGCCGTGACAGGCAACTGGCCATGAGAAGCCCGGGCCGGAGGCACGATGTCGACCAGTGCTTCTGCTTCTGCGTTGCGGGTTGAGCCTTTCCAGCGAATTTCACTCGCACCGCTGGCGGCCCCAGCAAGGTTCAAACGGTCAAATGGTCGGGAAGGCGAAGCCATGGCGGCTGCAATCTCCGCCAGCGAGAGGTTTCTTAGCTTCAGCCGAATGCTTCCCTTTTGCTGAATGGCGTTCTTCCGTTTGGAATCTTTCGGCGAGGCGGCCAGCGCCTCAAGCCAGTTGCTCGCATCCGCATCCCCTGCCACGGTTCCCCCGAGCAACTTCGCCTGGATCTGGCTGAGCGAAAGCTGCTGCCGGGTGGCGGAATATTGCGAATCCATGCTTGCGCCGCGAAATGCGACGAGGGCATTGCGCCAGTCCAGCTCTCGAACCGAGAGCTTGCCATTCGTGGAAAAGTCACGCAGACTCCATGATCCCTTGCCGTCAGCTTGCAACGTGCCGCGCCGCACTTCTGCGCGCCTCGCAATCGCGCTGACTTCCTCCAGATCTGCCTTCACGCTATACGTCCCGCTCACTCTCGGATCGTGAAAGCTTTCCAATCGCCCGCTGAGTTCTATCTCAGAGCGTCCCGACCGCGCCTTCAGCGAATGGATTTCAATGTTGTCGTGGCCTAGGCTGAAATGCATCTCGGCCATCCATGCGAAGGGGCGGTAGTCTTGGATCTTTGTGTCCAGTTTTCCCAGCAGCAGGTCTCCGTCAAAGCGCCGGTGGAGAAGCGAATAGGTCATGCCGGCTGAAATGTCGTGGGCAACAAAGTCCAGCGGAAATCTCTGATCATTCCAGAAAAATTCGCCTTCCCGCACTTCCAGGCGCCCGATCGATAAGGAGAAGAGCTGTTCGACCGGGTCCTTCCCGTTTCTTGGCAGCTTTGGTCCGGGCTGGTTCGTCGTGCCGTCAGGATAGATGATGACGTGTACCACCGGGCGCTCGAGTACTACCGACGAAAACCCGAATTCCGCCCCCAGAACCGAGATCAGCTTCACCCGCGCGGTCAAACGGTCCACGTGGACATAAGGAACATCGCCTATGGCTTCGCGTCCGTGAATGGTCAGGTCGCGAACATCTACCTGAAAGCGAAAGGGAATGCTGTGAAAGCCGCCGAGCTCTACCCTGCCGCCAGTGATCTTCTCCACTTCCGTCACCAGCCGCTGACGAACCATGGCCTGAAAAGAATTTGTGGTCGTAAACCAGGCCAGCAAGCTAACTAGCAGCAGTCCTGCCAGGACCGCGGTCAGCAACGATCTCCAGAGCCTGCGCCGCCGCGGGCTGGCGCCGCTCTCCGTCATTGCACCTGGCCGCCCGAATCGGCTGATCCGGGCTGGGTTTGAATTTCGCTACCCGATCGCAGACTTTGCAGCCACGCGACCAATAGTTGGTTCACTTTCTGCTGAGTCAGGACTTCTTTGATTTTAGGGGTGACTTCAGATAACGCAGGCTGCTTCGCCCCGGACTGGCGCAACTGCGGCAGTAATTCCTGGTTGTAGTAGCTTTCGATGCTGGCAGCGTCGATGTTCACGGTCGGCCGCAAGTGAGCGTCCACCAGTTGCATCAGATCGAGTTGCAGGGTCACTCGCTCCCTGACTTCCTGCTCCGTCAACCCGTAGCGCGCAAGCGCCGCTTGCCAGCCCTCCTCATCCGAATACTCTGTGCGGATGCCTGCGATGCGCCTATCGACCGCCGCTGCCGTCGCGTGCTGGAAATCTGAAGAGCGCATTTGCTCGCGCAGCAACTCCTGATCAATCAGACGGTCGAGCGCCGCTTTGCGATCGTCGGCCGATAGCTGATCCAGCGGCCGGTTGTCGACGAAGGCGTCAAAACGGAGTGCGTCCTGCCAGTCGCTCTGCAGAATGATGTGGCCATTCACCTTGGCGACAATCCGATCGAGAACTTCGCCCGCCCGGGCGAAGACAGTTCCGAGCAACAACAATGCCGTAGCTAGCAAGAACGAAACTCGGCTCATCAGAAACTCTGTCCAATACTAAAGTAAACGTTAAAGTGGCTCGCGTGTTGCGGCACGAACGTCGTGCTTTGGGCGCCAGAGGTGCTCGTGACCGTCTCAAAACTTGGGAACGCTGGTGGATTTAGATTGTACCCGAAATCAAAACGCACCGGACCCACCGGAGTCTTATAGCGTACCCCCACACCAACGGCATGTGAGATATAGCTGAAATTGCATTGCGTCGAAGTGCTCTGCTGCAGGCAGAGCTGGGGGTCTTTCTGCCGCCAGCGCAGGAGATTATTCAGCATGTCCCTTCCGTCTATGAACACGTTGCCCGCATCTTCAAAGATCACGAAGCTCAGGTTGTTCTGCACGAAGGGCAGGTTTGAGGGCGGAAAACGAAGCTCGAGATTGCTCAGGATCAGCGCGCTTCCGCCCACCGGAAAACCCGTCACCGGATCGCGCGGGCCCGCCTGGTTCAGTCCGAAGCCGCGGTGCGAGTTGCCGCCGCCGGAAAGGAAACGCTCGGCCAGTGGAATCACCGCAACTCCGGGACAACTCGTCTGTCCGGGCTGCGGGCAAGCCTGACCCGGAGGCAGGATCAACGTATTGCCAAAGGCATTCTCCACCCCTATGCGCAGCGAACGTGCGAACACAAACTTGCGCTCGCGCGGACGGTTCTTTCCGAAGGCATGGTAGGTGGAATTTTGCAGCAGGATGCGGCTGAAATCGGCTTCGGAACCGAAATAGCTTGCGGCCACACCGGCATCCACCGTGGTGTAGCTTCCCTTGGTAGTCTCCAGGTCATTGTCCCGCTTGTTGCGGATATAGCTGAACCCCGGTTCTCCCACGCGCACCGGAAGCGACAACAGTGGGATTTCTGCTGGACTGATTTCTATATCGCTGGCCTTCACCCGCCGATAGGTAAAGCGGTAATCGATCGTGCTGGCCTTGCTGATGGTCTGTTCCGCCTGAACCGATCCTTCCAGGCGCTGCGACGTGAAAGTCGTGACGTCCAGCGTGTTGTCGTAGAACGCCGTGAACGACAATCTCCAGTTCGGGCTGTTGAACCAGCGCGGTGCGTTGTAGCTGACCAATCCCCGCTGCTGCAAGCCGCCAACGTCCGCTTTGAATGTAATCGTATGGTTCCGCCCGCGGAAATTCAGCCGCGTTACTTCGAGCAACACTCGCGGGCTCACGCCGGTCTTGCCCTGCGCCTGGTTCGTGCCTACGGCCGCCGGCTGCCCAGTCTGAAATTCCAGGCCCAGCCCGTAGGTGAAGGTGTACCGCCTGGCCTCCTGCGCCCGGACCAGAACATCCTTGCTCTGTTCCGAGCCCGTCGGATTCTGCACGCCCGTGTCCACCTGGCTGAAGATGCCCAGGTCGTACAACCGCTGCTGGGTTTGCAGCATATCGCTCTCGCTGAGTGGATCGCGGGGTTTCATCTGCAGCTCGCGCTGCACCACGAAGGGTTTCGTATAGTTCAGGCCAGACACCAGCACCTGATCCACAAAAATCTGCTCTCCCTCGTGGATTTTGAAAGTTACGTCCATGTGGTTTGGCTTGTCGGCCGAGGGCTTCACTGAGACGTCGAAAGTCGCCTGTGGAAAACCATGGTTGAAATAGAAATTCAGAATGTTGTCTCGATCCTGGGCAATATTGAATTCCGAGAACAACTGACCTTCGGCGGTGTTGAGATTGGCACGGAGCTGCTCCTCACCAAAAGTATTGTTCCCTTCGATGTGAAATTCCCCCACTAGTGTCTGCGGGCCTTCGTTAACGTTCACCACGATCTTGAGCTGGTTTTCTTTTCCCTGATAGTTGTCCGTCACCGAACTGGTGATCGAGACCTGCTGAAATCCGTTGGCATGGTACAGGTCCTCAAAGCCTCTGATGTCGCCGGTCAGCAAGGCCTGACTATAACGCCCGTGGGACAACAGTCGTCCCGCTTGCTGTACCTGCATGCGCGACCGCAGCAGTTCGTCATTGAAGTACTTGTTCCCCGCGATCTCGACTCTGGACAGCTTGTGGCGCGCTCCGGGGTCAATGTCGTAGATCACTTGTAATTCGTTTTGAGTCGTATCCGAGTGCTTCTTCAGTCCGACCTTCGCGTCAAAATAACCCCGGCTCTGCAGATAGTTCAGCAGGTTGCGCCGTCCCTCGTTCAGCAGATCATCATCGGCCGCGTTCTCTTCGTAGACAGGTACGTTGCGCTTTACCTCTCGGCGCGCGATCCGGAATCCCTCGACGACAATATCGACTTTCGGACCCGGAGTGATGTCGAACGTGTAGTCCACAGTGTTGGTTGGGGGGCGGTAGGCGCGCTGCGAAACCGTGACCTGGGCCAGCAGGCGATTTTGTTTTTGATATTTCCTGCGCAATCGGTCCAGGGCGTTACTCACCCGCTGCACGGAAACCGGATCGCCAGGATGGAATTTCGCCATATCCAGAATCTGCGGCGTCGAATAGCCCGAGCCGCCGGTGACGTTCACCTGTCCGATCCGCGCGGGCGGGCCGCTGTCGACCCGGAAGAGGACGCTGACCTGCTGGTTCTCGGGGTCTTCCCTTTCTTCGTCGGCGATAGTGGAGCGGTAGTAACCGTTCTCTTCCATCATCTGTGTGATATTCCGCAAGGCCCGGTCGCGCCTCTCGCCCGTGAACAGTTCCCCCAGTTGCAGCTTCGCCGAATTCGCAATCTGGCTGGCAGTGGGCCGGCTTGGAGCCCCTTGCACTGTCACATTCCCGACAAAATAGTTAGGCGTGGTGATAAATGCCAGCGACACCTTGCCGTCCGCAGTACGCTCGGCCTCAACCCGTATGTCGGCGAAGCGCCCCGTCGCATAGAGCCTTTGAATGCTTTCCCGCAAGCCGTCGCGGCTGAGACGATCCCCGGGTTGCTGGGCCACGTCGGGGAGCAGTTTCTTCCATCTGTCGGGCGGCACACCTGGGAAAGTAGTCTCGGCGATTTCAAGGCCATCATAGGAACCGGCCCGGTCCACCACTCCCTGCGTTTGCGATGCGCTTGCAGGTTCCCCTGCAGGCAGAGCCAATGCATCGGCGGCTAAAGCCGTCGGGATCGCCAACCACATCAGCGTTGCCAGAACCGCTCCCCTCAATCGCAAACCCGCTCCTCGACGCTGGTGTGGGGGCTTAATTGATTCGATGAGTGCCTGTTGGACAGTGTTGCCCCTTGTGTAGCATCGGCTATTTTCCGGGTGCTCCGCGATCTTAGCTCCATGACCCCTCGCCCACAGCACAACTCTGGTGATCTCGCGAGTGCACCTATAATAAAGGCTTGCTGCCCCAAAACTGGTGATCTCTTTGGAACTGGACGATCGATACTCCCGTCAGGTATTGTTCCCCGGCATCGGGGCGGAAGGACAACGCAAGCTGGCGATGGCTCGTGTTGCGGTCGTCGGGTGCGGTGCGACAGGTTCCGCGTTGGCCTCTCTGCTGTCCCGCTCCGGCGTCGGCACCATTCGGATTGTGGACCGCGATTACGTCGAACCCAGCAATCTGCAGCGTCAGTCGCTATTCGACGAGGCGGACGCCCGGGAATCATTGCCCAAGGCCATTGCAGCCTCAAGAAAGATCTCAAGCTTTAATTCTCAGATCGTGGTTGAACCTCAGGTCGCGGACCTCACGCCCTCCAACATCGAATCGCTGTTAAAGGACGTTCAGCTCATTCTCGATGGGACCGACAATTTCGAGACGCGCTACCTGATCAACGATTTCGCCGCCAAGTTCCGCTTGCCGTGGATCTACACCGCGGCCGTAGCCAGTTATGCCATTACGCTGAACATAATCCCGGGAACGACAGCCTGTCTGAGTTGTGTTTTCCCTACTCCACCCCAGGGAACATTCGAGACCTGCGAAACCGCGGGCATCTTGAATTCGGCTGTGAACCTGGCCGCGTCTATCGCAGCGACTGAGGCCCTCAAGGTCCTGGTCGGTGCGGAAGGAAAGCTGCGGCGCACCTTGTTGTCTTTCGACCTGTGGTCAAACGAACGGGCCGAAGTCGTGGCGGATCACCCGCGCTCGGAATGTCAGGTTTGCGGGCGGCAGGAATTCCGCTATTTGGCCGGCGAAGGCAGGCCGCACATCACCCTATGTGGCCGTAATTCGGTCCAGATTCATGAGCGTCATCGGCCGGTGGATTTCCAAGAAATGATCCAGCGACTGAAAGCTCACGGCTCGGTTCGGCACAACGATTTTGTCCTGAAGTTCTGGCGCGAGCCCTATGAAATGACGCTTTTCCCGGACGGCCGGGCCATCATCAAAGGCACCACCGATACGGCTGTAGCCCGCAGTCTTTATGCTCGCTACGTCGGAAACTAGCCGGGGAGGCTAGCGCTGCACCAGTCCGGAGAGGGTTTCAAAGAATTCCGGATAAGAAATCTGTGCTGCTTCAGCACCAGTAATCTCAGAGACTCCTTTGGCCCGCAGCGCCGTAACCGCGAACGCCATTGCAATACGGTGATCGTCAAAACTATCGAGCTCGGCCCCATGCAACTCTTGATCGCCGGGAATGCGCAGGCCGTCTTCGTGCTCCTCTAACGCGGCTCCCATGGCCCTCAGGTTGGCAACGATTGCTGCGATCCGGTCCGATTCCTTTACTCGCAACTCGCGCGCGTCACGAATTTCAACGCCATCTTCAGTGTAGGGAGCGATTGCCGCAAGCACCGGAATTTCGTCAATCAGCGCAACCGTATCGTTGCCGGCAAGCCTGAGCCCCGTCAACCGGCCACCCTGGGCCTGCACCGTTCCGACGAGCTCTCCATGGTGTTCCTCTAACTGAGTTACTGAAATGGTCATTCCCATCGAAATCAGGATATCGAGCAGCCGCGCTCGAGTCGGATTCATAAGCAATCCTGGAATTACCAGTTGAGAGCCAGGAAATATTGCTGCCGCAACCAGGAAAAAAGCGGCGGTTGAAAGATCGCCAGGTACGTGAGCTTCAATGGCACGCAGGGTTTGTCCGCCCCTGATCTTCACCTGGCTCCCTTGTTGCTTCACGCTGGCGCCAAACGCGCGCAGCGCCAGTTCTCCGTGATCACGGGTGCGTGCCGGTTCTTCCACCGCGGTTTCACCGTTGGCAAAGAGTCCGGCAAATAACAGCGCGGATTTCACCTGCGCGCTGGCTACCGGCATTTTGTACTCAATCGCGTTGAGGTTGCCGCCTGTAATATACAGCGGTGGAAATGCACCCGGTTGCGCCTCGATCCTTGCGCCCATCGCCTGCAGTGGCTCAATGATTCTGGCCATCGGACGCCGCGACAGAGAGCGGTCTCCGGAAAGCTCGCTGGTGAACCTCTGTCCCGCCAGAATGCCGCTCAGCATGCGCAGCGTCGAACCGGAGTTCCCGCAGTTCAATGCCGCTTCCGGCACCTTCAACTCGCGTCCGCGCCCGTGGATAGTGACGCTTTTGCCAGTTTTCTCCCATTGCACTCCCAGGTTTCTCAGGCAGCCTAAAGTGCTGGCGCAGTCCGCTCCGGTCGAGAAGTTTTCCAGCTGTGTTGTCCCCTCGGCGATGGCACCTAGCATCGCGTAGCGGTGGGAAATCGACTTGTCGCCGGGGACGTGCAAGGTGCCTGCCAGGTTGCAGGCGGGCTGCACCGAGACCACGGAAGGCGCGCTCATGAATTCAAATATAGCGGATGTGGAAAGCTTCGGTCGTTACGCCAAGGCCTTGGCTTCGGCCGTTGCTTCCTTCAGTAAGTCGGCGGGAACTTCCTTCGCGTGCACGCCAAATTCGAACATCGGCGTTTCGCTGCCTCGGCCCCAGCGTGCCACTTCCCAGTGCGCCCGCAGAAACCGGACGTCCGCCTGGCCGTTGAGATCAAGCAGGATGGGATGCTCTCCGCGATAGAACTTCTGCGGGAAACTGGTCAATGGCTTCGCCGTCCACGTGCTGCCGTCGGCCGAGCCGTGGATACTCACGTCCAATGATTCCTGCTCGACGATGTTGGTGATCTGTAAAGTCAACAGAAGCACCCGGTTGGTAATGCCGCTTATTTCAACGGCAGGACCGTCGCCCTTGGCGCTGATCTGCGACTTTTCGGGAACCAGGTAAGTATCAAGCATGGCGAGAGAATTGTAACAAACCGAGGCTACGCCCCATGGACGCCATCTAGATATTGCCGCAGCAACAAGCCAGCGTCTTCGGGCTGTTCCCAGGGGGAATAGTGCCCCGCCTTTGCGATTACTTTCAGGTCGCTGCCTCGGATGTGCTTGTGCATCAACTCGGCCTCCGCAATCCCGGTGAGAATATCTTCGTCCCCGGTCACAATCTGCGTAGGAACATTGATGGTTGGTAGTATCTCGACCGAATCTTGCCGAAGTGCCATTCCCTCCTGCACGGCAGCCACGTCCTTCGGAGACATCTTGCGCATCATGCGCAGCGCACCTTCGACCAGATCAGGGCGAGTGCTCAGCGTGCTCTTACCCATCAGTTTCTGCTTCATGCCCTCGAAGAAGGACTCCGTTCCCTTCTCTGACACCTCAGCCGCGGACTGCAAGCGCGCTGCTTTTGCCTCCGGTGTGTCCGCCTTGGCTTTGGTGTTGAACAGCGCCAATGCGACCACACGGCTGCGAGAGCGCCGCCAGAACTCGAAGAGCGCGTAGCCGCCAATCGAAACTCCGACAAAAACTGCGCGTTGAATCCCGGCGTCATCCAGCACGCGGATAAGATCGTCCGCGTGTTTTGCCATTACCGCGGGACCTTCGCCTGCGCGGGAATCCCCGTGCCCCCGCAGATCGGGCAGAATCAGTCGGTAACGCGACAGAAGAGGCTGCGCTGCCGGCAGCCAGAATTCATGCGAGACGGGAAAAGGATGAAGCAGGACGACTGGGGGGCCCTGGCCGACGGCCTCGTAGGCGATTTCAGTGTCCCCGCTCCAGACGCGAGCCATGGCTGGAGCTTAAACACGAAACCGTATCCGCGTCCAGTTCGCCCGCGCACGATACGGAATCACCGCGATTGCCGGTCTAGGGGTTCGTCACCTGTTGCGCAACCGGTGCTGCCGAAAGCGCTAAAGGCTCTTCTGGCATAACGATCCAGCCGATTACGTAGGGGATCAAGCTGACGCCGATCGGAATCAACGCCAGCACCAGCCACACAATCCTCACCAGCGTGACGTCCAGATCGAAATACTCCGCAAATCCGGCGCACACACCCGCGATCTTGCGGTTGGCGCGTGGGCGAACCAGTCGCTTGCGCGCCACTACGGCCCCTACCCGCTTGCCACAGTAGGCGCAGACATTTGCGTCATCCTGGATTACTTTGCCGCAGTAGTTGCAGTACATGGCTCTGTCTCCTGTATCAGAATACGCCCAAAGCCGCAGGAAGGTTCCCACAAGACAAGCCGATACGGTCTCGTACCTGCTTCGCCGGTGGCGGTGCGAATCAAGAATGCCAATCGGAAGGGCGGGTAATCAGTGGAAACCCATGACAAGACGAGGCATAATCCCGCCCAGCACACATATTTTTTGCCGGGCAGGGCGTAATTCTTGCTCGGCATGTGCCCAGGCTCCCTGCGACATGCGAAGACAAACGCAAGATACTACAGCCATTAGCGTAAGACCAGTTTTGGAATATGGCTTGCGCTTTGAAGCGCGAGGTGTGAGGTGTCTGAAGTAATCCACGAAGCACAGCACGACTTCTGGCGGCCTCCTGCGATACCCGCCGAACTGGCGGCGTTGCCTTTCGCCGAGGCTTGCCACGGTTGCGGGACCGAATTCATGGTCGGGTCGAAGTTCTGCCACGTATGTGGTGCGACTCGAACCATTGGAAGCCATTCCCAAGCGTCGAATGCCGACCAGTGGCTGGAGGCGTTTGAATTCCTGCGCGCACTGGAGTTTCAAAGCGTTAAGGCGTGGTTCGGGGTCTCAACGGCCTCGTTGATCGCTTTTCTCGCGGGCATCGGCTGCCTGTTGGCGGCGATCATGGTTGGCATCATCTACTCGGCGCAGAACTTCAACGATTTCCAGGCTATCCAGCTGTGGCGCATACAGTGGCTGCTTGGCGCCGTAGCTGCCTTCGCCGCCGCTATCCTGCTTAGGAAGAGTGGTTCCGCTAAATCCTGAACGTTTCATCCCTTCGATTCAGGCTCAGCAGCCGGCTGCCGCCGCTGTTGGTTCATGCGATATAGGTGATGAACCGGCCCGACGCCGCGTCCCAGTTGATGGGCATTGCTGATCGCGGCCGTGACATACGCTTTCGCCAGCAGTACTGCGTCTGGCAATCCCCGGCCTAGGGCGAGATGACAAGCCATCG